>Ga0315903_10004942_pt1 | contig 17578 bp, 18 predicted proteins | sample LakEriMetagenome_7_FD_203524 | JGI IMG/M metagenome (GOLD analysis project Ga0315903, IMG submission 203524) | Freshwater fungal communities from buoy surface, Lake Erie, Ohio, United States - Buoy 2 MA119 | ecosystem: Environmental > Aquatic > Freshwater > Lake | place: USA: Lake Erie, Ohio...
TTTCGTTGACCAACATTGCGTCGATCAACTCGTCGTCTTCGCGCAACTTGATTGCGATGATTCCACCGCTGCGTGCGGTGTCATATTGCGTGAGTTCGGTTTTCTTAACCAAGCCCTTGCGGGTAGCCAGAACCAGGTATGGCGCTTGGTTGTAATCCTTGATATCTAGAACCGAAGCCACCTGCTCGTCTGGCTGCAGGGCCAAGAGGTTAGCCACGTGCTGACCCTTGGTGTCGCGACCGGCCTCGAGCACCTCGTGCGCCTTGGCACGGTAAACCCGCCCCTTGTTGGTGAAGAACAGCAGCCAGTGGTGGGTTGTGGTCACGAAGAAGTGCTCGACAACGTCGTCTGCGCGAAGCGATGCACCCTTCACGCCCTTGCCGCCGCGGTGCTGCGAGCGGTAGTTGTCGCTCTTGGTGCGCTTGATGTAGCCACCTCGAGTGAGCGAGATGACCATCTCTTCTTCAGGAATCAGGTCTTCTTTGGTGACGTCACCATCGAGACCGGCAACAATCTTCGAGCGACGCTCGTCGCCGTGCTTATCGGTGATCTCAGCCAACTCATCGCTGATGATTGTGCGCTGACGTGCAGGGTCGGCGAGAATCGCCTTGTAATCGAGAATCAATGCTTCGAGCTCGGCGGCTTCGTCGATAATCTTCTGACGCTCGAGTGCCGCAAGCTGACGAAGCTGCATGTTCAAAATTGCGCGCGCCTGAAGCTCATCAATCGAAAGCAACTTGATCAGACCATCACGCGCGTCTTCGACGGTTGCGCTCTTACGAATCAAAGCGATAACCGCATCGAGTGCGTCGAGTGCCTTTAGGTATCCGCGCAAAATGTGTGCGCGCTCTTCGGCCTTCTGCAATCTAAACTGCGTGCGACGAACGATGACTTCAACCTGGTGGTTGACCCACTCGCGAATGAATCCGTCGAGACTTAGCGTGCGCGGCACACCATCGACAATCGCGAGCATGTTCGCCGAGAAGTTTTCTTGCAGCGGTGTCATCTTGAAGAGGTTGTTCAAAACAACTTTTGCAACCGCGTCTTTTTTCAACACGATTACCAAACGCTGGCCGGTTCGACCAGAAGTCTCATCACGGATGTCTGCGATGCCACTAAGTTTTCCGAGCTTCACAAGCTCGGCGATTTTCTCGGCGAGGTTGTCTGGGTTTACCTGATATGGAAGTTCGGTGACAACTAGGCAGGTGCGGTTGTGAATCTCTTCAACGTTGACAATCGCGCGCATAGTGATTGAGCCGCGACCGGTGCGGTATGCGGCTTCGATTCCGCTGCGACCGAGAATCTCTGCGCCGGTTGGAAAGTCTGGGCCAGAGACAACCTTGAGAAGTTCTTCGAGCAGTTGCTCGCTGCTGGCCTCAGGGTTCTTCAGGTACCACTGAGCACCCGCTGCGACTTCGCGCAGGTTGTGCGGCGGAATGTTGGTTGCCATGCCAACGGCGATGCCGATCGAGCCGTTGACCAGCAGGTTCGGAAAGCGGCTCGGCAAGATGGTCGGCTCTTGGGTGCGGCCGTCGTAGTTGTCTTGAAAGTCAACGGTGTTCTCGTCGATGTCGCGAACCATTTCGAGGGCCAGTGTTGCCATGCGGCACTCGGTGTAACGCGGGGCGGCTGCTGGGTCGTTGCCAGGTGAGCCGAAGTTTCCCTGGCCGTTTACTAGCGGGTAGCGAAGGTTCCAGTCTTGAACCAGGCGAACGAGGGTGTCGTAAATCGCGCCGTCTCCGTGCGGGTGAAACTGCCCCATAACGTCACCGACAACGCGAGAGCACTTGCTGAACTGCTTGTCTGGTCGGTAGCCACCGTCATACATCGCGTAGATCACGCGTCGGTGCACCGGCTTCAATCCGTCGCGCACGTCTGGCAACGCGCGACCCACGATAACGCTCATCGCGTAGTCGAGATAGCTTCGCTGCATTTCGACCTGAAGGTCGACCTGCTCGATGTTGTCGTGTGGGGTAGTGGTTACTTCGTCGTCTGCCATGAGTCTTCTGCCTTTTTCGCTTTTCTTAGATGTCTAGGAAGCGAACGTCTTTTGCGTTTTGCTGAATAAAGGTTCGACGCGCTTCTACGTCATCGCCCATCAGTGTGCTGAATATTGCGTCGGCACGCGCTGCATCATCGAGAGTTATCTGAAGCAAGGTTCGCTTCGCCGGGTCCATGGTGGTGTCCCAAAGCTCGTCGTAGTCCATTTCACCGAGACCCTTGTAACGCTGAATCGAATTCTCCTTTGGAATCTTCTTTCCGGCGGCTTGGCCTTCGGCAAGCGCACGGTCGCGTTCTTCGTCGCTGTAAACATATTGGTGCGGCGCGTTCGACCACTTGATGCGAAATAGCGGAGGCTGCGCAAGATAGACAAATCCGTGATCAATCAACGGTCGCATGTGTCGATACAAGAACGTCAGCAGAAGCGTGCGAATGTGCTGACCGTCGACATCGGCGTCTGCCATCAAAACGCACTTGTGATAGCGAGCCTTGTTGATGTCGAACTCTCCACCGATGCCGGTTCCGAAAGCGGTGATGATTGCTTGAACTTCTGTGTTGGCAAGCATGCGGTCGAGACGCGCGCGTTCGACGTTCAAGATTTTTCCGCGTAGCGGCAAAATCGCCTGAGTCTCTGGGTCGCGACCACGCATTGCCGAACCGCCAGCCGAGTCACCCTCAACGATGTAGATCTCTGAGCGCACCGGGTCGCGGCTCGAGCAGTCACGCAGCTTGCCTGGCATGCCGCCAGATTCGAGCAAGCCCTTGCGACGCGTGGCCTCACGGGCCTTGCGGGCAGCCTGGCGGGCAGAAGCTGCCTGAATCGCCTTGCGAATAATGTCTTTGGCAACGTTCGGGTTGCGCTCAAGCCAGTCGCCGAGTTGCTCGTTGACCACCTTCTGAACGAACGCCTTTACCTCGGTGTTGCCGAGCTTGGTCTTGGTCTGACCCTCGAACTGCGGCTCAGAAATCTTCACCGAGATAACGGCGGTTAGGCCTTCGCGGCAGTCGTCACCGGTTAGGTTCTCGTCTTTTTCTTTAAGCAAATTTGTTTGGCGAGCGTACTTGTTTAACAGTGAAGTTAGCGCCGCACGAAAGCCTTCTTCGTGGGTTCCGCCCTCGTGAGTGTTAATCGTGTTTGCGTAAGTGTGAACCGACTCGTTGTAGCCGTTTGTCCACTGCATCGCAATTTCGACAGACATGTTCTTTTCTTTCGTTTCGGTTTCGAAAGAAATGATTTCTTGATTTACGATTTCAACTTTTTTGGTGTTGTTCAAATATTCGACATAGTCTTGCAAACCGCGCTCATACAAATAAACATCTTCGCGACCATTGCGCTCGTCGAACAAGCTGATCTGCAAACCCTTGTTCAAGAAACACATCTGCTGAAAACGCTGACGCAAAGTTTCGTAGTCATACTCGACGGTTTCGAAAATGTCTGGGTTCGCCAAGAACTCGATTACAGTTCCGGTGGTGTCAGAAACCGGACCCTTCTTTACGTTTCCGGTTGGAACACCCATCTTGAACTGTTGCGTCCAGAAGTGTCCGTCGCGAGCTACGACAGCGCGAAGCTCGGTTGAAAGTGCATTAACCACGGATGCTCCAACGCCGTGCAAACCACCCGACACCGCGTAACCGCCACCGCCAAATTTTCCTCCGGCGTGAAGCACGGTGAGCACAACTTCTAGAGTTGACTTCTTTTCGGTCGGGTGTTCTGCAACCGGAATTCCTCTACCGTTGTCCTCACAGCGAATCCAGCCATCCTTGGTGATGGTGACGTTGATTGTGTCGCAGTGCCCTGCGAGTGATTCGTCAACGGCGTTATCGACGATCTCATAAACGAGGTGGTGAAGACCACGCGGACCAGTGGAGCCGATGTACATTCCCGGACGCTTTCGAACGGCCTCAAGCCCTTCGAGAACCTGGATATTGCCTGCGTCGTAAGTATTTTCTGGGGTCGACATTTCGGTTTGGAGCTCCTTTTTGCTGGATTAGGCCCACTGAAATGCGCTTAAAAAGCGACTAATTTTCGGGGTTGCTAACTCTCAAATTCTACCCCCGATTTTTGCATTTTCACGCCCATCCACACGGGGCGTTTGCCCTTTATTTATGCGGTATTCAAGCCCGTTTAAGATTCAAGACCGAGTCGAAACTTTCGCTCATTTTTCGTTGCGATTTAAAGCAAAAAACGGGCCCCAATCGGAGCCCGTTTTTCGTCGAGTTTTGGTTGAAGAAATTACTTCTTACCGACAACCTGAAGAGTGATCTTTGCAACTACGTCGCTGGTCAAACGAACGGTAGCGGTGTGCTCTCCGGTCGAACGAATAGGCGAAGTGATTTCAACCTTCTTCTTGTCAAGCTCGCCAACACCTGCAGCTGCAACAGCAGCAACGACGTCAGCGGTCTTTACGGCGCCGAACAAACGACCACCAACGCCAGCCTTGACGACAAGGCGAACTGCCTTCTCTTCTAGACGTGCCTTTAGGGTCTGTGCTTCTTCAACAGTTGCTAGTGCGCGTGCACTGCGAGCTGCCTTGATCTGGTCGACCTGCTTCTCGCCGCCCTTGCTCCATAGCACTGCAAAGCCGCGAGGAAGAAGGTAGTTACGTGCGTAACCGTTCTTTACCTCAACAACATCGCCAGCTGAGCCGAGGCCTGTTACCTCGTTGGTCAGAATTAGTTTTGACATTCTTTTTCTCCTTAGCGGCCCGCACCGGCGTATGGCATAAGTGCCATCTCGCGTGCGTTCTTTACGGCCTTGGCGATGAGGCGCTGCTCTTGAACAGAGACGCCAGTGATGCGACGTGAGCGAATCTTGCCGCGGTCTGAAACGAACTTGCGAAGGGTTGCGATGTCTTTGTAATCGATTAGCCCAACCTTGATGAACTTAACCGGTGCAAGCTTCGCATTTTTAGCATTGCGATTTGGCTTGCGCTTCTCGCCTTTTAGAACTGCCATTTGATACTCCTAATAAAAAGTTTGGTTAGAAAGGGGTTTCGTCTGCGCCTGCTGAACCGGCGCCTGGGTTTGCCCAGCCTCCGTCAGAAACTGCTGGCGTTGACTTCGAAGGGTCGCCCCACGGGTCGTTGTTGGTCATGGCTCCGGCCGCACCTGCGCCAGCGCCTGCCTCGCGAGCGCGACGGGTAATGGCTGCGGTTGCGTAACGCAACGATGGGCCAATCTCATCGATCTCTAGTTCGAGTGAAGCGCGAGCCTCGCCCGATGCGCTCTGGTAAGCGTTAGGTGCCTTTAGGCGACCGGTAACCACGACACGGGTGCCCTTGGTTAGCGACTGAGCAACGTTTTCTGCAACTTCACGCCACGCGGTGCAGCGAACCCATACGGTCTCGCCGTCTTCCATCACGTTGGTGGTGCGGTTGTATGTGCGAGGGGTCGAACCGACGTTCACACTTACGACAGCAATTCCGCCCTGGGTGTAGCGAAGCTCAGGGTCACTTCCGAGGTTTCCCACGATGGTTACTACAACTTCACCGGCCATGATTACTTAGCCTCAGCTTTTGCCCTTGCAGGAGCCTTGCGTGCTGGCTTCTCTGCAGCTGCTTCCTCGGCCGAAACCTCAGGAACCTCAACTGGCTTGATGCTGAAAACTGCTTCGTCTGCGCGCAATACCTTGGTGCGCATTACCGCCTCAGAGATCTTCAACTGACGGTCGAGCTCGATTACGTCTGCTGAGTTTGCGGTCATGTTGACGACGGCATAGATGCCCTCGGTCTTCTTGTTGATTTCATATGCCAAGCGACGACGGCCCCATAGGTCAACGCTGTCGATGGTGCCTCCACCATTGCGAACCACGTTGAGGAACTTGTCGAGACTTGGGGCTACAGTGCGCTCGTCGATTGCTGCGTCGAGAATTACCATTAGCTCGTATTTGTGCATGACTAACCCACCTCCTTCGGACTAGAACGGTCATGGGATTTCCATGACAGGAGGGTTTTGCACGTTGCCACAGAGGGCAACCTCACAACTCTACCTTGCCGACCACCAGGCGAGCAAGCGTTTTTCTGCCTCATCGGGGCCGAGCGGGCCTTCTTCAATGCGCAGTTCGAGCAGGTAGTTGTAGGCATCGCCAACCTCGCGCGAAGGCTTCAAATCAAGGATGCGCATGATGTCTTCGCCACTCAGGTCTGGGCGCATGGCGTTCAGCTCCTCCTGCTCGGCAATCACGGCGATTCGCTGCTCGAGATCGTCGTAGGCGTGCGAGAGTCGGTCGGCCTTGCGCTTGTTTCGGGTGGTCACGTCGGCGCGAGTTAGGGCATGCAAACGCTGCAGCTGTTCACCGGCGTCGCGAACGTAGCGGCGAATCGCCGAGTCTGTCCAGGCCTGGTCGCTGTAGCCAAAGAAGCGCAGGTGCAATTCGATTAGCAGGCAAACAGCCTTGATGGTGTCGTTGTCGAACCGCAGCGCCTGCATGCGCTTCTTGGCTAATTTCGCCCCGACCAAATCGTGGTGATAAAAAGAGACTCCGCCGCCCGGTTCGAGTTTGCGAGTAGCCGGCTTGCCGATGTCGTGCATCAACGCTGCAAAGCGCAGCACGAAGTCACCCTCGAGTCCGTAATCCTTCTCATAGTCGATGGCCTGATCGACCACTGTCAGGGTGTGCTCGAACACATCCTTGTGGTGATGGTGTTCGTCGACCTCGAGTTTCAGGGCGGGCAGCTCTGGCAAGACCAGCGTGGCCAGGCCGCAGTCAACCAGAACCTCGAGCCCGAGCCTCGGGTTCTTGGCCTTCATCAACTTGACGAATTCATCATGGATGCGCTCGGCCGAAATTATCTCGATGCGCTCGGCCATTGAACTCATGGCGGCAAAAGTTTCGGGTTCAATCTCGAACTCGAGTTGGGCAACGAAGCGAGCGCCGCGCATCATGCGCAGAGGATCATCGCTGAACGAGTCTTCTGGCTTGCCGGGGGTACGAAGCACGCCATCCATGAGATCGCGAAGCCCGTTGAACGGGTCGACAAAAACCTTTTCAGGCAGCCGCAGCGCCATCGCGTTCACGGTGAAATCGCGACGCAAAAGGTCTTCGGTTAGGTCTTTGCCGAAAGCGACTTCGGGTTTGCGGCTGTCGAGGTCATACTTATCGGCGCGATAGGTGGTGATTTCGATGTGATCGTCACCGATTCGCGCCCCAATGGTGCCAAACTCGCGCCCAATATCCCAGTGGGCATCAACCATCGGCTTGATTAGCTGAAGAATCTCGTCTGGGGTAGCGGTTGTGGTGAAATCAAGGTCTGGTGACCGGCGACCCAAAAAGGCATCGCGAACCGGACCACCAACCAGAGCTAACTCGTAACCCGCGGCCGCGAAGCGCTCACCGAGCTCGGCAAAGAGCGACGACTCGAATGTCTTCTCGAGATTCGCTATTGCTTCGGCCACGCTCTGCATGCTTTCAATCGTGCCACAGGCTTCGGCGTGGCCGAAGGCTTAAACTTTGCTTTATGAGCGAACGGCAGCCCGGAACTCCTCGACCGAGGGTTGCCGAGACATCTGCCGGGGGATTCGTTCTGAATTCTGATGGCAGTTTTCGAGTTGCCCTGATCGGCCGGTTGAACCGCGGCAATCGCATCGACTGGTGCGTGCCAAAAGGTCATCCCGAGGGAAATGAAACCTCCGAGCAAGCTGCCGTGCGCGAGATTGCCGAAGAGACCGGCCTGATTGCCGAAGTTCTCGAACACCTCGGTGACATCGAATACGAGTTTCAGACGCCCGAGAAAACCATCGTGAAAACCGTTCACCATTTTCTATTGCAGCAAACCGGAGGGCATCTCACTATCGAAAACGACCCCGACCAAGAAGCTGTCGACGTGCGCTGGTTCGCTCTCGATGAACTCGAGAAACAGCTAACGCACGAGAACGAAAAGCGCTTGGCGCGCAAGGTGATCGAGTGGGCGAGGGCCGAAGAGTGATTCGCAAACTCGTCTCGATAGTCGTTGCTCTCTCGCTCGTCATGTTCTCGGGTTCTGGCGCTCAGGCTGCTACAACGACTGAACCTCCCGCCGATTACCCGCGCGTTCATTTTGTTCCGGGCTCGAACATCAACCTGCTTTCTTCTTCTTCAAATATTCCGCTGCGAATTCAGAACGACTACCGCGAAGACGTTGTCGTGCACGTGCACGCAATTGCGACAAATGGCCGACTGGTTATTCCGGCAGCAATCGCGGTTAAGATTCCTGGTTCAACCACGATCACCGCAAAACTTCCGGTTCGAGCAACCGGCGTTGGCAAAGTCGATCTAGTGGTTTGGCTTGAGAGCTTTGCCGGTTACCGACTCAACGAACAGGTCTTCATCAAGGTCAACGTGAACGCAGATGCAGAAACCAACATCATCGTTGCCTTCACCGCAATCGTTTCAATTCTCGGAACACTCGGATTAGTTCGAACGCTTAGCAAGCGTCGCAAGAGTCAGGTCGCCGATTGAGTGTCGTGAGATCTTCGCTGGTGATGGCTAGCGGAACAGTGATTTCGCGAGTGCTCGGCTTTGCACGTTCTGTGATGTTGGCGATGGTAATCGGTGTTACCACCAACGCAGCCGACGCCTTCGGTGTCGCCAACCAGCTGCCAAACAACGTCTACGCGATCATCGTCGGAGGTGTTTTGCAGGCCGTGCTGGTTCCGCAAATTGTGCGAGCGAGAGCGCACCTCGATGGGGGCAAGGGCTACGTCGACAAGCTACTGACCTTCATCATCACCGTCTTCTTCTTCACGACCCTGGCTACAACCCTTGCAGCGCCGGTGTTGGTGTCGCTCTACACAACGGGCTGGAGCGCTGAGCAGCTGGCACTCGCGACCGCATTCGCATACTGGTGTCTGCCGCAGCTGTTCTTCTATGGCCTCTACTCGCTGCTCGGCGAAGTGCTTAACGCGCGCAGCGCATTCGGCCCTTTTATGTGGGCGCCGGTGCTCAACAACGTTGTCGCCATAGCCGGTCTCGTTGGTTACGTTGTCATGTTTGGCACCGACCCAACCGGCAGGCAAGCCGTCGAGTCTTGGTCTCAGTTGCAGGTTTCATGGATAGCTGGCACCGCGACACTCGGCGTAATCGCGCAAGCGCTAATTCTCTTTGTCGCCTGGAAAAAGATCGGCATGAAGTTGAACCTCAACTTCAAGTGGCGCGGTTTCGGTTTGCGCCCGGCGCTCAAGGCGGCATCGTGGTCACTCGGCATGGTTCTGGTTACGCAAATCGGTGGACTCGTGCAGACCGTTGTTGCATCGAGTGCGGTTAGCGCTCGAAACGAATCGATTGCCGTTGCATCGGTTGCGGCAGCGGCCATCGCCTGGTTGATATTCATGTTGCCACACAGCGTTGCAACTGTGTCTATCGCCACCGCATACTTCACAAAAATGTCGGCACACGTTCAAGAAAATCGAGTCGACCTATTGAAGGCAGATTTAGCTCAGGGTCTTAGAACTATTTCGATTATCTCGGTTTTCTCGAGTGCTGTACTAATCGTGCTCGCCTATCCGGTTTCAAGAATTTTCATCGGTGAATATTTCGGTGCGGTTGCTCTCGCAAATGTTTTGATCGCGCTGATGATTGGTTTGCTGCCGTTCAGTTTCGTGTTCATGATGCAGCGCGCTTTTTATGCGCTAGAAGATACGCGCACACCATTTATCTTTACCTGCATTCAAATCTCTTTGCACATCGCAGGTTCACTCACCATGTCTGTGGTTGTGCCACGCGAATGGTTAGTGGTTTCGCTTTCGCTGGTTACCAGCGTTACCGTTTCGGTGCAGGCGATTGTTGCCTATCTGCTTTTGCGTCGGCGCATCGGTTCACTCGGCGAACACAAAATCGCATCGAGCACAACGAAGTTTGCTCTCGTCGCAATCATCGCTGGCCTCGCCGGTTGGGGCACTCTCGAACTGCTCGGCGGAATCTCGCAAGGCTCGTTCGCGATGAAGACCATTCTCAACTCGCTAGTTGTCGACGTTGTGGTGGGTCTGGTCATGCTTTTCGTTTACCTGCTGTTACTCAAACTTTTGCGAGTTCGAGAGATTGAAAATGCACTAACTAAGGCTTTGGGAATACTGCGCCGCTAAAATCGGCTTGTATCTGTGGGCAATCGCCCAGTTCTAGGAGAAATCTTGCGCGACGTAATCATCATCGGTTCTGGGCCTGCCGGCTACACGGCGGCCATCTATACGGCACGCGCCGGGCTCAAGCCCCTGCTAATCGCCTCTTCTGTCGAGGCTGGCGGCGAGCTAATGAAGACCACAGACGTCGAAAACTTTCCTGGCTTTCCTGATGGGCTGATGGGTCCTGACCTAATGGCCAACATGCAGGCGCAGGCTGAGCGTTTCGGCACCGAAATTTTGCTGGATGACGTCGTCGAGGTCGACCTCAAGGGTGACATCAAGATCGTGAAGACCGGCGCTGGTCAGACCTTTGAGGCCAAGACCGTTATCTTGGCAACCGGGGCCGCCTACCGCGAGCTTGGCTTGCCGCGTGAGAAAGAACTCAGCGGCCACGGTGTTTCGTGGTGTGCCACCTGCGACGGCTTCTTCTTCAGAGAGAAGATCATCGCGGTTGTCGGCGGCGGAGACTCGGCCATGGAAGAAGCCATGTTCTTGAGCCGCTTCGGCAGCAAGGTCTACCTGATTCACCGTCGCGACTCGTTCAAGGCCTCAAAGACCATGCAAGAGCGCGTGATGAACAACCCGAAGATCGAGATTGTCTACAACTCAGCGGTCGACGAGCTATTGGGAGCGCCTAACCTAACCGGCGTCAAGCTCAAGAACACCGTTGACGGCAGCATGAGTGAACTCGCCGTTGACGGCCTCTTCATCGCCATCGGTTCTGACCCACGTGTCTGGTTGGTTGAAAACCAACTCAAGCTAACCGACGAAAAGTTCATCGAAGTCGATGGTCGCAGCTCTCGCACAAGCCTGCCGGGCGTTTTCGCCTGCGGCGACGTGATCGACCCAACCTATCGTCAGGCAATTACCGCAGCAGGCTCTGGCTGTGTCGCGGCGCTAGATGCAGAACACTACCTGTCTGACCACTAGGTTTATACACTAGAAAACACGTTTCACAAGAAATCGAGGATAACCATGGCAAAGAACGTAACCACCGCAAGCTTTCAGGCCGACGTGCTCAACAACGCCAAGCCGGTATTGGTTGACTTCTGGGCCGAGTGGTGTGGTCCGTGCCGCCAGGTTGCGCCAATTCTCGACCAGATCTCTGCCGAATACGGCGACAAGATTGAAATCGTCAAGGTAAACGTTGACGAAGAGCCTGGGCTTGCTCAGCAGTATGGCGTCACCGGAATTCCTGCGTTGCAGGTTTTCGAGGGTGGCCAGCTGGTCAAGGCCATGGTCGGTGCCAAGCCTAAGTTTGCGCTTGAGCAAGACCTAGCTCAGTGGCTCCGCTAGGGCAATGCCAGAGCCCAGCTTTACCCGCAGCACTAACTTCGACGGCTGGTTAGATTCCTACTCCGAGCGCGCCCACACCCTCTCAGTTTCAGAGGTTCGGGCCCTTTTTGCCGTGGTTTCTAGGCCAGAAGTTGTCTCTCTCGCTGGCGGAATGCCCTATGTCTCTGCCCTGCCAAAGGAGCTGCTAGCCAAGTCTTACGAGTCGATGATGGCCAAAAAGGGCGACCTCGCGATTCAATACGGTGGCGGCCAGGGCGACGCCGGGTTACGTGAGCAATTGCGCGACGTTATGGCGCTAGAGGGCATCCATGCGTCACCAGACGATTTGGTTGTGACTACCGGCTCTCAGCACGCACTCGACCTGGTGGCCGGGCTGTTTCTCGACAAGGGCGATGTGGTTCTCGCCGAAGGCCCGTCTTATGTCGGTGCGATCGGAATCTTTAGGCACTACCAAGCACACATCGAACACGTTTTCACAGACGATGAGGGTATTTCGCCGGTCGCCTTGCAAGACGCGATAGATCGAATGAAGGCTCAGGGCCGCCGAATTAAGTTTCTATACCTCGTGCCGAATTTCGCGAACCCGTCTGGCGTCACTCTTGCAAAAGAGCGTCGCCCGCAGATTATCGAAATCTGCCAGCGCGAACACATTTTGATTCTCGAAGACAACCCATATGGTCTCCTCTATTTCGACAAGCCGGTGCCAGATGCGCTTCGAAGCATGGACGACAACGTGATCTACCTCGGGTCATTCTCAAAGATTCTCGCTCCCGGTTTTCGAGTTGGCTATGTTCTCGCACCTCCTGCGCTTCGCGACAAAATCGTTTTGGCGCAGGAGTCTGCGCTGCTGTGCCCATCGATGTTTTCGCAAATGATGATCAGCGAATATCTGTCGGTTGCCGACTGGCAAAAACAGGTTGACACCTTCCGAGGCGTTTATCGCGAACGCCGCGATGCCGCGCTAGAAGCGATGGCCGAACACCTGCCGGCCCTCAAGACGACAAAACCCGATGGCGGCTTTTACCTTTGGGTAACCCTGCCAAAGGGAATCGACTCGAAGGCAATGTTGCCGCTCGCCGTCAAAGAGCTTGTCGCCTACACCCCTGGCACGGCATTCTTCGGCGACTCATCCGGTCAAGAATTTTTGCGTATCTGCTACAGCTACCCAACACCCGAACGCATCAAGCTCGGCATCAAGCGTTTGGCAACCGTGATCAATCTTCAAACAGAGTTACTAGAAACATTCGGCACGAAGAAAAAGTAGGCAGAAATGATTTCAAAGGGTAAGTCAATAAACAAAATCAAGATTCAGGTTCTGGCCGGCGGCATCTCGCACGAACGCGACATCTCACTTAAGTCTGGTCGACGTGTCGCCGACGCGTTGCTTGCCGCGGGTGCCGATGTCATCATTCGTGAACCAGACGAGCACCTGCTTTCGAACATTAAGAAAGACAAGCCCGATGTGATCTGGCCATGCCTTCACGGCGCAAGTGGCGAGGATGGCGCACTCCGCGACATACTCTCGCTAACCGGAATTCCCTTTGTCGGCGCAACCGCAAACGGCGCTCGTCTCGCCTGGGACAAGGCGATTGCGAAGGTGCTCGTCTCTCAAGCCGGCATTCAGACTCCCGCTTCTGTCACTCTTCCGAAAGAGACTTTTCGAGAGTTAGACGCCGACGGAATCCTCAAGGCAGTCACGCAAACCATCAGCTTTCCGTTGGTTGTCAAACCGGCGCGCAGCGGAAGCGCGCAGGGCGTATCCGTGGTGAAGAAAGCCGACGAACTCGCACGCGCGATGGTCGACGCATATGTTTACTGCGACGTTGTGATCATCGAAAAGTTTGTCGAAGGAACCGAGTTGGCAATCAGTGTCATCGATTTGGGTTCGGGGCCGATTGCGCTGCCTGCGGTCGAGATTGAAGCTCTGTCGGGTCGCTTCGGATATCAAGAGCGTTACACGGCTGGCGAAACCAACTATCACGTTCCGGCCCGCGTAACTCGTGCGGTTGCAGATCGAGTTGCAAAGGTTGCGCTCGATGCGCACGTTGCGCTGGGATTGCGCCATCTATCTCGCATCGACGCAATTGTCGACAAGAAGGGTGTGGTGTGGTTTCTCGAGGCTAACGTGTGCCCGGGCATGACCGAGACTTCGTTGCTACCACAGGCCATTACCGCAGAGGGATCAACACTCGCCAGTGTTTACCTGTCGATTGCAGAGGCAGCACTGCGCACGCGATAGCGCGTTTAGTTTTTAGAGATTTCTCTTGATGCCAAACTTGTCAAGAATTCTAAACAGGTCACCCATGGTTGCGAACTCGATTTTGATTTCGCCATTCTTTTTTCCAAGTTTGATTTTCGCGCGGGTGTCTAACGCGTCACCCAGAAGTTGTGCGAGCTCATCAAGTGCTGCAGTCTTTGAGCCCGGTCGTGTCTTGCCCTTTTTCTTTGAACCATCAACGTCAACGGCAATCTGTTCTTCGAGTTGACGCACTGTTAAGTTTTCACTGATTGCTTTGTTGGCCCAGTGCAACATTCGCTCTTCATTTTTTGCCGAAAGAATTGCGCGAGCTTGACCAGCACTCAACGCACCACCTGCAACTTTAAGTTGAACGCTTCCAGGTAGGTTGAGCAATCGAATTGTGTTTGAGATCTGCGGGCGCGAGCGTCCGATTTTTGCAGACAGTGCTTCTTGCGTGATTGCGAAGTCGGCCATCAGCTGCTGGTATGCGCTCGCTTCTTCGAGAGGGTTCAAGTTGCTGCGGTGCAAGTTTTCAAGAAGTGCATCGCGAAGCATGTTCTCGTTTGCGGTTTCTCGAACGACAACCGGAATTGTTGCCTTGCCAGCTAAGCGAGACGCTCTCCATCGCCTCTCACCCATGATTAGCTCGAATTTGTCCTTCTCGTTTGGCAACGAACGAACCACAATTGGCTGCAACACGCCAAATTCACGGATCGAGTGCACTAGCTCATCCATGTCGGCCTGGTTGAACTCGGTTCTTGGCTGGTTGTGGTTCGGCACGATTGCATCGAGGTCAAGCTCTCTGAAGGTCATGCCCGGCACCGGCACCAGTTCGGTCTCGGCGGGGGTGTTGGTCGGCTTTCCGCCACCAAAGAAGATGTCGCTCGGGCGCGATGTTTCTGCGGGAGCCGTTGGAATCAAAGCGCCAATGCCTCGGCCTAGTCCGCCCTTTTTATCTGCCATTTTGCGCTCCTCTGATTGCTATTTCTCCGGCGGCCTCAAGATAAGCGATCGCGCCCGGTGATGAACCGTCGTAGGTAATGACGGTCTTTGAATAAGACGGGGCTTCAGACACCTTGACTGAGCGTGGAATGACCGTATCCAGGGTGATTGCTGCGAAGTGGCTGCGAACGTCTTCGGCCACCCCAGCCGCCAGGCGGGTTCTGCTGTCATACATGGTGAGCAAAATGGTCGAAAGTTCGAGGGTTGGGTTCAGATACTGCTTGATCAGGTTGATGTTCTTGAGCAGCTGGGTCAAGCCCTCTAGCGCGTAGTACTCGCACTGAATGGGAATCAGCACCTCGGTTGCCGCCACGAACGAGTTGACGGTCAAGAGGCCGAGGCTCGGAGGGCAATCGATGAAAATGTAGTCTGGCGGGGTCATCGAAGTGTTGATGTAGGTTTCGATGGCATTCTTCAGGCGAGTTTCGCGGGCAACAACCGATACCAGCTCAAGTTCGGCTCCGGCAAGGTCGATCGTGGCCGGAACACAGGTTAGGCCAGGCATTTCGGTCGAAATCTGAACGACATCGGCAATCGGTGTGCCTTCAAGCAGCACGTTATACACGCTCGGTGTGCCCTCGCGGTGCTCGATGTTTAGTGCTGTCGAGGCGTTTCCCTGCGGGTCAAGATCGACCACAAGCACCTGAAGGCCTTTGCTGGCAAGGGCTGCAGCCACGTTAACAGTCGTGGTGGTCTTGCCGACGCCGCCCTTTTGGTTAGAAATTGTGAAGATTCGGGTTTTGTCAGGCTTTGGCAGCCGAGTCTCTTTGAAGCGCGCCAAGCGAGTGTTGTTCTCTGAGATTTCGCGTGCGAGAGGCGTATCCATCAATCCACCAAGGATGTTCTGGTTTTCGCCTTCATGTTTCACGTGAAACATCTCCCCTAAATCTTGCTTAGTTCGTCCTCGGTGGATTCAATCCAGCCGGTTGGTTCTGCACTAGTTTCTTTGCGATCGGCAGGGTAACCCAGGCCTGAGACAACGGTCGCCTCGGTGACTGAGGTGTCTTCGAATTTGGCTTCGTTCGGCAAAGTTTCTCCTGTTTTCAAAATTTAGACTAACTTAGTTCGAACCACCAAAGTGGGGTCTGTCAAGAAATCGCCGCCGACGCGCACAATCTCAAAACTCTCGATTCCCAGCTTCTTTTGTAGCTTCTTCGAATCGGCAATCTCGTCAGCGGCCTTCGAACCCTTGAGCGCGATCACCTCGCCACCGTGCTTGGTCATAGGAACGCACATCTTTAGCAGGTTGGGCAAAGCCGAGACTGCCCTGGCTGTCACCACATCAAAAACTTCGACCACTTCCTCTGCCCTGGCCCGCAAAACTCGAACATTCTCGAGTTGAAGCTCAGCTACCGTGCTTTTTAGCCAATCCGACCTGCGTTCCATTGGCTCAATTAGGGTGAATTGCGCCTGCGGCTGGGTCAAAGCCATAGGAATTCCTGGCAGTCCAGCCCCTGAGCCAACGTCAGCAACCGTGACACCAGGCAAAACCAGCTCGGCAACAACCGCCGAGTTGAGAATGTGGCGGGTCCAGAGTTTGGGCATTTCGCGGGGGCCAAGCAGGCCAAGAAGGTCGCCATCCCGCACCAATAGTTCAAAATAGCGTCTGGCTCGGTCGATATTTTCGCCAAAGATCAGCGCAGCGCTTGCCGGCTCAGCCTCTGGGGCGAATTCGCCCTCTAGATTCTCCATTTGGAGGTCCAATGTTTCACGTGAAACTATGCAGGCTTTATGACAATGTGGCGCTCTTTGCCTTCGCCCTCAGACTCAGACACTAGGCCGGCTTCGCTAACCAAATCGTGCACAATCTTGCGCTCGTATGAGCTCATTGGCTTCATCGGGATGGCTTCGCCGCCATCCTTGACCTTGGCTACTAGCTTGTTCACAATGCGGGTTAGGTCGTCGACTCTGGTCTGGCGTGAGCCGCCAACATCGAGAATCAAGCGGCTAAACGAGTTGGTCTTGACCTGAACGGCCAGGCGGGTGAGCTCTTGAAGAGCTTCCACAGTCTCTGGGTTCGAGATAAGTCTAAGGTTGCTGTCTTGGTCGGCCGTGATTTCAAGGTAGGCGCGACCCTGGCGAACATCAATCTCGATGTCGCCATCGAGGTCAAAGATGTCTAGAAGTTCCTCGAGGTAGTCGGCGGCAATTTCACCCTCCTCCTCAAGCTGCTTCGGGGTCTCGGCTGCCTTGGCAAGCTCTTCGCCCACGATCTCTTCGGTTTCGGCTGCTTCGTTTAGGTTGTCGTCGGTCATGGCTTCTTCTTTTTCTTGGCGCGCTTCTTGCCCTCAGGCTGAACACGCTGGGTTGAACTTGGAGTCTCTTCGACTGGGGTCTCTTCGACCGGCGCTGCCTTCGGTAGCTTGCCCTTCTTGGCCAAGCGCTCGTCGCGCTGGCGTGCGGCAATTGAGCCAGGGGTAGGCATGTTGCGAATGACGATGAACTGCTGGCCCATGGTCCAGAAGTTTGAGGTTAGCCAGTAGAACATAACGGCGAGCGGGAACGAGATTCCCGAGATCAGGAAGATGACCGGGAACACATACAGCAGAATCTTCTGGGTCTGCATGTACTGGCTGTTCTGCACATCTGGGTTCTGGTTCTTCGACATGATCTGGCGCTGGGTGATGAACTGGGTGACGGTCATCACGATGACCATGACGGCGGCCAAAATTTTGACCTCGTCGTTGCTCGCGGTCAGGAAGGTTTCAGATAGTTTGGCCCCGAACAACCGCGCGTCGGCGAATGATTCAGCGAGATCCTGGGTCATGAAGCCAACGCCAGCTTTTTTATACTGGGCGTCGTTCAGGGTCAAGAACAGACCACCGAAAATCGGCATCTGAAGCAAAATTGGCAAGCATGAGCTCAGTGGGTTTGAGCCGGTTCGCTTGTAAAGCTCCATCTGCTCTTTCGCGAACTTCTCTCGAGAATCGCGGTCGGTCTTTCCCA
>Ga0315903_10004945_pt1 | contig 17571 bp, 11 predicted proteins | sample LakEriMetagenome_7_FD_203524 | JGI IMG/M metagenome (GOLD analysis project Ga0315903, IMG submission 203524) | Freshwater fungal communities from buoy surface, Lake Erie, Ohio, United States - Buoy 2 MA119 | ecosystem: Environmental > Aquatic > Freshwater > Lake | place: USA: Lake Erie, Ohio...
GAGGGCCTCCCGCTCGGCGTCGTCGAGATAGGCCTCGCGGTCCACCTCCGCCACGATCGCCGCGACCACTGCCGCCTTCCGCCGCTCCTCCCGCAGCCCGTGCTCGCCTTCGTAGGCCGCCAGTTCCGCGTCGGAGGCATTGGCCTTCAGCGAGGTCTTGAGGCCGTCACGAATCGCCGCTTCGAGGTCGGTCGGCTTTGCCTGCCGCCGCCGGCCATTGCCTGCCGCCTGCATCTGCTCATCGACCGCCCGGTCGATCGCCCCGCGGCCGGCCTCGAGCACGATCGCCCGCTGCTGCTTTTCGAGCGACGGGCAGCTCTGCCGCACGAGCGACAACTCCCGCCGCAGGATCGCGAGCCCCTGCTGCCGGACGCTTTGGGCGAGCATCTCCCCCTGGGCACGCAGCTGGGCCTGGAGGATCGCCTGGGCGTCGCCCGCTTCTGCTGCCTGGCCCTCGTCGGCCGCCCCGGCCTGCGGCTTCGCCGCCGGCCGACCGGCCTCCGCCTCGTCCCACCACGGGTCGCCGATCGCCTCCCCGCCGGCCCCGTCTTGGGGATCGAGGGGGGCGATCTGAGGGATCGCCTGTCGCACCACCTGCCGCAGATCGAATCGCACCTGCGCAACGGCCTGGGGCGCGGCCATGACAAGCCCCGCCATGGCGAGGGCCGTCGCCACGCCGGCGCGGGACACGCCATCCGGGCCCTGATGTCCGCTCATCGCCGCTCCTTCTCGAACCGATTGAAGTATTCGTCGAGGCCGGCGCGGAACTCGTCGGGCAGCACGCGGCCGGACTGGCCCGTACCCTGACCCTTCTCGACGTTCTCACCGCTTCCCTTGGTCGCGTTGCCGCGGCCGGAGAGCACCTCGGCAAGGGCGCTGGTCGTGCCGGTGCCGCCGCCCCCCGGACTCGTGCCGGGCCTGCCGCCGCCGCCGCCGCCGCCGCCACCACCACCACCGCCACCGCCACCACCGCCGCCGCCGCCACCACCACCAGCGGCTTGCGATTGGAGCAACAGTTCGATGACCTCCGTCTCGGCGGCGATCGGCTTCGCGCCGGTGTCGGGGGTCCGCAGGAGGTCCGCCGCTTCGGCCATCACCTCTTCGACCTTCTCGAAGAGCCGAATCTCCTCACGGTACGCCAGCTCACCGTTTTCTTCCTCCAGCAGCCGGTCCACGAGGCGGACGATCCTGTCGGCCAGGGCATCCTGCTGCTCACCGAGCTTCTTGCCGAGGGCGGCATGCTCCGCGGGGGTAATGCCCTTCTTCGTCTGCTCGCCGACGCGGGTCTCCTCGCGGAGATTGACCTCTGCCTCGAGAATCTGCATCGCCTCGAGCACGACTTCGGGCGGAACACTCGGTGGAGCATCGCCACCACCACCACCACCGCCGCCACCACCGGGCGGGGGTGGGGGCGACGGTGGCACGAGGTCGTCGGCGAGCCGGTCGAACGTGTCGCTCCAGAACTCAGCCTGGGCCATCGACATGCCCGCCTCCTTGTTGATGTCCTCCGAGAGCGTCCGCAAACTGCCCAGCGCATCGAGGCCCTTCATCTCTTCGAGGACCGTGCGGAAGGCGGGCAGCTGGCGGCGATCGAAGTAGGCCTGCAGGTCATCCATGAGGTTCGACACCTTTTCGGTTTCCCGGGTGTTTGCCTCCGCGACCTCGCGGATCGCCTTCTTGACATCGGCCGGCTTCTTGTCCGGCTTTCCGAATGCCGCGGCCGACATGCCCGCGATCCGCTCCGCGATCGATCCCTGCTGCCGCGAAGCGAGCTTGAGACGCTTGACGAATGTGCTGCCTTCCAGGTTCGCCATCACGGCGGCCAGATCCTCGGCAACCTTGGCGAACTCCTCGAGCAGCTTTTGCTGGGCCTCGATCGCCTCGGCAAGCAGTTCATCTGCCGGCTGCTCGTCGGCCGGCGGCTCTTCGCCGCCCGGCGGCGGCGGCGGCGCGACACCGGCCTGGGTCTTGGGCAGACCGAAACGGGCCGGAGGGGGCTTGCCGCCGCCGGCAGACTGCTTCGCGTTCGGGTCCTTGGGCTGCTGCGACGACTCGTTATCGACGACCTGCGGCGTCGCGCCGGGTGGCGGCTCACCCGGCTTGCCGCCGCCCTCGCCACCCTGCTTCTTCTGATCCACGCCGGCCTTGGGCGCCTGCGGGCTGGGCTTGCCGCCTTCCCCGGACTCGCCTCCCTCCTTGGCAACCCCCTTCACGTCATTCTTCGCGGAGTCGCCGGCGGGCTGGCCATCGGGCGCCTGCGCGGAAGACTGATCCTCCGGCTTGTCCCCTTGCTCACCTCTACCCTGGCTGCCCTCGGCGCCCTGCGGCGACTGGCTGCCAGCCTTGCCCTCGCCAGCCTTGCCCTCGCCAGCCTTGCCCTCGCCAGCCTTGCCCTCACCAGCCTTGCCCTCGCCAGGCTTGCCCTCGCCAGGCTTGCCCTCGCCAGGCTTGCCCTCGCCAGGCTTGCCCTCGCCAGGCTTGCCCGAGTTCTGCGCGAGCGCGTTTTCGTCCGGCTTGCCACCCTTGGCCGACGCCATCTTCGCGTTGGCCGCCTGCTTGAGCAGCTCGGTGACACTCGGCATCCGATGCTCGCCGATCTCACCGAGCGTCTGGATGTCCTCGGCGAGCTTCTCCAGCGTCTGCGGCTCGAACTCCTTGTTCTTCATCGCTTCCTGGACGAGCTTGGCACCCTCTTCCACCAGGCGATCCATCCGCCGGGCCTGGGCCTCTTCGGCGACGGCCTGCCGCTCGATCCGCTCGCGGGTCTCCTCGCCGGCGAGCTGTTCGGCCGGCAGCGAGCGAATGTCGATGTTCTCCTTGAGCAGCGCCATCTCCCGATCTCGGACCTCGTTCGCCGAAGCCCGCCAACGGTTGAGCCGCTCGTTGACGATCAAGGCGTGCTCGGCCCGATCGACCACGTAGATCAGCATGGGCGTCGAATACGACCGGCCGCGGCCGGGAAGATAGTCCTCCGCAAAGGCGCGGAGCACGATCGGCTGCGGGCGGAGGCCGACTGCATCGGGGCAGAACGTCGCCGCCACCTGGAGCGAGTCGGCCTCGGGGCCGCCCGCCTGCAGCAGCCGGTCGCCCTTCTCAGGCGCGGCGCCGGTGGCCTCGAATGCTCCCTGCCATTCGATGCCCACCCGGCGGATCCCGAAGTCGTCGCGAACGTCGATCTTGAACCGGAGCGTGTCACTCGACAGGAGGATGTCGCGGCTGGCGGGCATGTCGAGCGTGGCCACGCTCGGCGCCTCGTCGTCCCGCGGCGTCACCATGACCACCAGCGGCCGCGCCCCCGTCAGACCGTGCGTGTCCTGCCATTCGATCGTCACCGGCCGCTCCGCGGCAGCGACGATCCCATCCGTTCGCACGGTGGCCCCCGCGGGCTGAACGGCCGCGCCATCGACCGTGGCCGATGCCAGGTCGCGATTGGCCGTCACGGCGAGCGTCACCGTGCTGCCCTTGACGGGCGCGAGCGTGCCGCCGCGGACGTCCTGCTCCAGCACGGCCGCCCGCTTCAGATAGTCGGGCAGTTTCACCTGCGCGTGCACGCCGGTGATCTCGGGCCGGAACATCGGCTTCACCTGCACCCGCTGCCGAACGTCGCCGACGGACAGCGCCAGCTTCGCGTCCTGCAACTGCGGTGGGAGCGTGAACGTGTAGCGGTCATTCTCCAGGCCGGCAGCCAGCGGCTTCTGGCGGCCGATCCGCGCGCTGGCGGTCTCCGGACGCCAACGGGTCGTGTCCGCGAGGCCGATCTCCAGCGGCGTCGGCTCGCCGTGCGGCACGACCACTTCCGCCGGCAGCCTGCCGACGCGGGCGAACGTGAATCGCTCCACGGCCTTCCACGGCGCGAGGAACCGCTGCCAGGCGTTGCCGGCGGCATCCGGCACGAGCAACGCCGCCGCGAGTGCCGCCGCGACGGGCAACGCGGCCAGCCCCATCCACAACCGATGCCGCGCGTGCGGCACCGCCGCGGTGAAGTCATAGCGGGCCGACTGCGCGGCCACCTGGCCCACGGCCGCCTCGCACAGCGCCCGCGACCGCCCCGCCTCGCCGCCACCCCCGGCGGAAAATTCCCGCACGATCTCGATGATGCCCAGCAACTGGTCGCCGATGCTCGGAAACTGCCGCGCGATCAGCCGGGCCACCTGGTCGAGCCCGCGATGGTTCCAAATCCAGCGGTGCACGGCCAGCGGCACGACGGCACAGGCCGCTACCGACGCCGCGAAGCCGGCCAGCCGCAGCCACTGCGGCGTTTCCGTGACGCGGTCGAGCGCGAACACGAGCAGGTAGCCGAGCAGAAAGCCGAACAGCGCACCGCACACCGCCTCGACGGTCTTGATCCGCCAGACGAGCCGACGGAAGGCGTGCAGCCGCTGCTCCAGATCCGCGGGCAGCGCGATGCCCCGTCCCGGCGACCGCTGGTCCCTGGTCCCCGCACTCATGATGGTTTCTCCTGCAAAAGTCCCGATGAGCCAAACGGTCGGCTCAGACGAGCCCCTGCCGCTTCCGCATCACCCAAAACAGCCCCAGCAATCCCACGATCGCCCCCGCCAGCGCCGGATGGCACCACAGCTGCAGCCGCCGCACGCTGGGCGGCGGCTCCGGCAGTTTGGCGAGCGACTCGATGATCGACGCGATCTCGCTCGGCGGCACGAGCCTGCCCTTGGTGACCTGCGCGATCTCGGCGAGTACTTCCGGCCGGGCCGCCCGACCGATGCCCTCCGCCGTCGAGCCCTGGACGAAGAACGACGCCTCGAGCGTATCGCCGGTCTCCCTGCACACGAGGGTCACCTCGTGCTTGCCCGGCTCGCGCGGCGCGTAGGTCGCGGCGAACACGCCCCACTCCCCCTCGCCGGCCGGTGGCGCGAACCGCAGCGTCTCCACCGCGCCCGACGGGGCCTTGACCCGCGCGGCCACCTCACCGCGCGACAGCGGCTCGCCGTTGGCCTGCGCCACCCGGGCGTCGAGGGCCAGCGCCTGCCCGAGCTGCGGCTGCTCCGGGGCGAACGACAGACTCATCCGCTCCCCCTTGGCCATGTTGCGGCGGTAGGCCATCCACCGGACCACCTGGCCCCAGAAGCGGTAGTGGTATTTGTCCTCGACGCCCTTCCGCCACCGCCAGGCGCCGTCGGTGGCCATGTAGAGCACCTTGCCCGCGCCGTAGGTGCGGGTGATCAAGAGCGGAATGCGACCGTACTCGTTGCCGGCCTCCTCGTGAACGGCCAGCACCTCGCTGCCCGCCTTGGCCCGCAGCACGGGCCCGTACCACTGCACGCCCGGCAGACTTTCCCAGACTGCGATATTTTCGGTGCCTGAGTCGGCGAGCTTGGTGAGCAGGCTCTTGCGGCCCACCTCGGTGAGCACGAGCTTCCGCGGCCCTTCGGTGCTGAAGCCCTCCTTGCGGACCGGGTCGATGACCACCGGGCAGAGCTCCTCCAGGGCCGTGCCCAGCAGCGACGCCTGCTCCCCGCGCCAGCCGGGCAGAAACACCAGCCCGCTGGCCTGGTACTCGACGAGCCCCTTGAGCAGCCGGCAGTCTTCCTCGGTGAGCTGGTCCGGGGCCACGCCCACGTCGCCGAGGAACACGACGTCGTACTTCGAGAGCGCGTCGAGTCCGGAGGGGAACTTCTGGATGTAGTCCTTGTTGCCGCCGCCGCGTTTGGAGAGCCCCGGCTGGAACAAGAGGCAGGTGACATCGACGCCCGGATCGCGGGACAGGGCGTTGCGCAGGTAGCGGTATTCCCACCGCGGGATGCTTTCCACGACGAGAACCTTGAGCCGCTCCTGTCGCACCGCGATCGGCGCGGTCCGCTGGTTGTTGTCGGCGAGCAGCTCGCCGTCCTGCTTCGGCACCGTCAGCGTGACCGTGTAGTCGCCCACCTCCCGCGGCGTCCAGTAGACCCAGTCGGTGGCCGTGCCCATCGCCGGCAGGCGGACCTCCTTGCGGAGCGCGTCGCCGTTGGACGCCTTGAAGTCCACGACCACGACCCGTTCCGTGGGCAGCGACGAGTTGATGGTGAACGGCACGCGGACCGGCTTGCCGGCCACGCCGACGGTCGGGCAGTCGAGGCTGGCGCATTCGACGTCGGGCAGCTTGGTCTCGCTGCCCACGGCCACCGCGACCACCGGCACCTGCGCCAGCCGCAGTGCCTGGGCGGCCGTCGAGGGGGCCGGCCCCTCGTTCCAATCACCGTCGCCGACGAGGACGACGCTCCGCAGGCCCGAGAACCGATCGAGCGCCGTGCCCAGCGGTGCGGCGTAGTCGGTGCCGGCGGCATCGGGCGCCGGCGAGAAGGCGGCGATCTCGACGTTGAACCGCTCCGCGAGCGGCTTCCAGAACTCGCTCGTCGTCAGTGCGGCGATCGCCTCCCGCCGGGTCTGCGGCTCGCCGCCCCGGGCGGCCGTACCGCTGAGCACCACGTCGCGGGTGTCCATGCTCCGTGAGGCGTCGTGCAGGACCGCGATCGTCGGCTTGTCGGTGGGCCGATATTCCTCCACCCATTCCGGCTGGTTGAGCAGGATCGCCACCAGGCCCACGATCGCCAGCCTCAGTAGTTCCAGCAGCCCCTGGCCCGGCGCATAGCCGCTCCGCCTCCAGGCGAACAAGCAGATCGCCGCTGTGATCGCGACCAGCGCCAGCGAAACGCCCAGCGTCCACGGCGTGGTGAAGAAGCGGAACCCTTGGAACTCGGTCATGCCGCAGCCTCCACGGGCCGCAGGCCCTCGAATGGCGACCGCTCCGCGCCGGCCGACTTGGGCAGGCAGAGCAGTCCTTCCGCGATCAGCGCCAGCACCATCGCGATCAGGAACGCCCGCCAGATCTCCTGCACCAGGCTGTCGGTGCTGCCGGCCGTGCCAGTGAGCCTGGTATACGAGAGGTCACGAAACAGCCCGTCGATCCGGTCATCCGCCGCGATGCGGCCCGCATCCTCCTCCGCCGGCCGATTGACGGCGACGAGGCGATCGTCCGCAGCAAACACACCGGCATGCCGGCCGATTTCCGTGGACAGCGCGTCGGCCGGGCCGGCCAGCCGAGTCCAATCGACGCCCTTCGCCGTGAGCACCTCGGCCGCCGGACCGGCATCCAGCTGCCGGGACTTGCCGAGCATGCCCGCGCCCCGATCGATGGCCCGCTGCACGATCGCGTACAGCACCACGCCCTCGCTGGCGAGCGCGGAGTCGCGGCCGTTGGGCGTCGTGGTGCAGACATAGACACCACCGGCCGCGTCGGCGACACGGGCCAGGAGCGGCGCCGCCCCCGGCAGCGACGCCAGCGGCACGTGGTCACCGGTGAACTCACAGGAGCGGAACACCTGCACTTCCCCGACGGGCAGCGCGCCGCCGGCCAGGGTATTGGAGAGGAGGTCCTGATCGGTCCGCCACGAGACGGGCTTCACGGGCTGCGGATGGTTTGCCCACGACCGCCAGGTGAGCCCGGCGAACGTCGTCTCCGTGGGCACATCAGGCGGAAAGAACACGACCTGGCCGCCGCGATCCAGGAACGCCGTCAGTGCCTCCGCATCCCGGCCGGCGGGAAGCGGACCCTGCCAGAGCACGAGCGCCGTCTCGGTGAGCGGCGTGGTCACGAAGGCGTCGGGAGCGACGGCCTCGGCGGCCGATCGCTGGTCCTTCTCCGGCGGGATCTCCGCCAGCAGCGTGAGCCACCGCCGCGCGGCCGGATCCTCCGCCACGACGACCGTCTTGCGGGCCACGGGTTCGTCGAACACGAAGTAGAACTCGTTGTCGGCGATGTTCGCGTCGGCCGGGATCGACACCTTGCCCCAGCCGCGACTCCCGGCGGCGCGGTCGAGGGGAATGACGTGGTTTTTGAGAACCGCCTCCCGGCCCGTCAGCTCGAGCTGCACCGTCGAGGCCACGCCGCCGATCTCGAAGGTCACCGGCAGCACGACCCGCTCGCCATCCTCCTGCCGCGTCGCCGCCACGGTGACCACCAGCCCGCGGAGCTCCCCACGCTTCTCCAGTTTCGTGTCCGTGACCCGCACCGCCACGTTGCCCTCCGCCGGCTCCCGGAACGAGAGCAACTGGAACCGCACCTGCTGCGGCAGCTTGGCGAATGCGTCACGGATCCCTCCCCAGGCGCCGTTCTCCGGCGCCCAGTCATTGGACCGCTGGTCGGAGCAGATCCAGATCTCGGTGGAGCCGGCGGCATTTTCCTTCACGTAGTCGTAGGCCGACTGGAGCAACAGCGGCAGGTCGGCCGGCACGGCGGCGGGGCCGGCGGCCGGGAGGTCGGCCAGGGCCGCCGGGCCTGCGAGTTCCAGCGGTTTCACCGCCGGGTCGGTGATCAGCACGCACCGCGATGCGCCGAGCGTGGCCAGCGACTCGACGAGCTGCCGGCGGCCCGTCTCGAGCTTCGTGTCGGCGGCCGCCGCGCTCCGCTGCTGCATCGACGGCGATCGGTCGAGGACCACGATCGCCGTGTCTGGGCGGGCGCCGCCGGCGAGCGCCAGCCAGCCGCGGGAGAGCGGCCGACCGATCGCGAAGATCACCGCCGCCACGGCGAGCATCCGCATCGCCATGATCAGCCAGTTCCGCAGCCGCGAGTAGCCCCGCGACATGGCCCGCGCGGAGAGCAGGAACATCATCGCCGCCCACTGCACGGTCTGGAACCGGCGCTGGTTGATGAGATGGATGATGAGCGGCAGGCTCACCAGCGGCAGCGCGGCGAGCATCAGCGGCTGAAGGAATGTCATCGCAGTCCGCTCCCGGCCGCCCGGCCCACGAGGAATCGGGCCAGCACCTGCTCATAACTCTCGTCGGTGAGCACGCGGCCATAGTCGATGCCGCTCTCGAGCGCCACCTTTTTCATCGCCTCCAGATACCGGTTCACGGCCTGATGGTAGCGGTCCGCGATGTCGACGGGGTCGGCGAAGATCGAGCCGCCTCCCTCCATGTCGAGAAACCGCGTCGGCCGCTGGAACTTGAAGCCGATCTCCAGCGGATCGAGGAGGTGGAACACCGCCACGTCGTGGTGGCGGAACCGCAGATGACCGAAGCTCGACGCCAGCACCGCGGGATCGACGAACAGGTCCGACACGATGACCACCAGCGCCCGCTGCCGGATCGTCTCGGCCAGCTCGTGGAGCACCTCGGGCAGCCGGGTCGGCCCGGCCGGCTTCGCCTCTTCGAGGATGTCGAACGCCAGCCGCAGGTGGGCGGGGCTGCGACGGGGGGGCAGTGTCTTCACGATGCCGTCGGCCACGCAGGAGATGCCCACCGCGTCCCCCTGCTGGGAGGCGAGGTAGCCCAGCGCCGCACAGATCCGCCGCGCGTAGTCGATCTTCGACAGCCGGCCCTCGGCGGAGAAGTTCATCGACCCCGACGTGTCGAGCACGAAGCACAGCCGGAGATTCGTGTCGGCCTCGTACTCCTTGACGTAGAACCGGTCGGAGCGACCGAAGGCCCGCCAGTCGAGCCGCCGCAGGTCGTCGCCGGGCACGTACTTGCGGTATTCGGCGAACTCCACGCTCGAGCCGCGGTGCGGGCTCGTATGCCGGCCCGACACGTTGCCGACCATCGACTTGCGGGCGAGCAGGGGCACGCCCGCCAGCCGGGAGAGCACGGCGGGCTCGAGGAAACTGCGGGGCTGGCGGTCTGTGATCATGGGTGTGCTCGCGCGGACAATCTCGGTGACAAAATCCTGCCGTCGGCTACACCTGCTCCGCCACCGTCTCCTTCACCAGCCGGCTCACGATCTGCTTGGCGTCGATGCCCTCCGCCTGGGCGGCGAAGGTGGTGATCAGCCGGTGCGTGAGCACCGGGGCGGCCACCGCCTCGATGTCCTCCAGCCGGACCATGTAGCTGCCGGAGAGCGCGGCCCGCGACTTGGCGGCCAGGATGAGATTCTGCACCGCCCGCGGGCCCGCGCCCCAGGACACCAGCGGCTTGAGCCACGCCGGCGCGGTCTCGCCCCGCGGCCGGGTCTTCCGCACGAGCCGGGCGGCGAACTGGTAGATGTGATCGGGCACCGGCACCCGGCGGACGAGGTGCTGGTAGTCGATGATCTCGCCCGCCGTGAGCACGTGCTCGAGGGCCGGGATCGAGTCGCCCGTCGTGCTTCGGGCGATCGTCACCTCCTCCTCCTCGGTCGGATAGTCGAGCTCGATGAGGAACATGAAGCGGTCGAGCTGGGCCTCGGGCAGCGGATAGGTGCCTTCCTGCTCGACGGGATTCTGCGTGGCCAGCACGAAGAACGGCGGATCGAGCCGCGACGTCTTGCCGACCACCGTCACCTTGTGCTCCTGCATCGCCTCGAGCATCGCGGCCTGGGTCTTCGGCGGGGCGCGGTTGATTTCGTCGGCGAGCACGATGTTGGCGAACACCGGACCGGGCACGAAGTGAAACTCACGACGGCCGTCGGCCGTTTCCTGGAGGATGTCGGTGCCGGTGATGTCCATCGGCATGAGGTCGGGCGTGAACTGGATGCGGTTGAACTTCAGCGACACGGTCTCGGCAAGCTTGCTGACCAGGAGCGTCTTCGCCAGACCCGGCACGCCCATGAGCAGCGCGTGGCCGCGGGCGAACAGGCAGATCGTGAGCCGCTCGATCGTCTCCTCCTGGCCGATGATCACCCGCCCGAGTTCCTGCTTGAGCCGCTGGTAGACGGTGCGCAGGCGGTCGAGGGCGGCGACGTCGTCATCGTTGAGCGCGGCGGCGCGGTCGGCGGTGGAGGCGGTGGCCATGAGTGATCCTTGCGGGGGGGGGTGGAAGGGGTCGGGGGATGATTCGAGCCAGCGACCGGCTGGGGCGGGGGGCGGAAGCCCTTAAGTATTGCCCACTGACGACGGTTTCGCACCCGGCCGTCCGGCGGATGCGAAACCCAGGGGCGCGGGGCTTTTTCGCGGAAAGACCGCTTTCGGCACGGCCTACCGCGGCCCGAAGGCCGCCTCCAGGGCGGCCCGCACGCCGGCGGGATCGGCCGCCCGCAGTCGGTCGAGTTGGCTCCGGGCGGCCGGCAGCGGGCAGGCGGCCAGGTAGCCGGCCACGGCCCGGCGGACGAGCGGGTCGTCGCGGCCGAGGGGCTCCCAGAGCGCGGCGACGGCGGCGATCGCCGACCAGTCCTGGTAGCGGGCCAGGTCCACGGCCGCGTCGGCCGCCACGGCCGGGTTGGCGAGGAGCCGGGCCGTGGCCGCGGCCACGCGGCCACGCGGCACGGAGTGGGGGAGGCATTCCCAGGCGAACCGCAGCACGGCGAGGGCGTGCCGGGCATCCCCTGCCCGCGTGTCGCCGTCGAGCAGGCCGCGGGCGGCGAGGAAGTCGAGCCCCGCCTCGGCCTCGGCGACCATGATCCCGGCGAGCAGCCCATCGAAACCGGCCCGCAGATCGCTGCCCGGCGCCTCGGCCGCCCGTCGCAGCGTTGCCACGGACCGCCCGCGGACGATCGGATCCGGCTCGGCGGCGGCGACGATCCCCAGCGCCAGCCCGTAGAACCCCCGCCGCCGCTGGTCGATGCCCGGCTCCTCGATCCAGCGGGTGAGCTTCTCGGCATCGAACGACTGCGCCGCGTCGCGGACCGCCGCGAACGGCGCCAGGCCGAACTCCGTGAAGGCATCGGCCGCGATCGCCGGATCCGGATGCTCGAGTCGGGCCGCATACCAGGCGAGCCTGTCCGCGGCCGGCACCGTCGTCGCCGGCGCCGCCGCCACGTGGGCCAAGAGCGACTCGTCGGCCGCGACGGCCTCCCAGCCCGTCGCCTCACCGAAGAGGAGGGCGGTGCCCGCCACGGGCGCGGCGACCCGGGCGGTCACCGGCGCGGCATTCGCGGCGGCCCGGCCGCGGATCGCCTGCCGCACCGCGAAGGGCTGCGTCAGTCGCCCGGCGGCGTCCCGCACCGCGGGGCCGACCGCTTCGCCCACCGCGGTCGTGGCGGCCGTGTCCCGCCGCTCGGCCAACGAGCGGCCCACGACGCCGCAGAACGGGCAGGCCGCAGCCTGCGTCACCAACCCGGCGCCGGCCGCGATCCAGGTGATCAGCCACCGTGCCGCCCGACCGCCGGTCACGCGTACACCGCATCCGGGCCCCGCTCCCGCTGCATCCGCTGCCGCCAATAGGGCACGGTGCAGAGGAGCAGTTTCCCGGTGCCCTCGTAGGAGTAGGCGAGCTTCTGCCCCGACAGCCAATAGCTGATGAACGACCGGGCCGGCCGCCGGATCCGCAGCCGGATGCCGGCCGTGCGGGCGATCACGAACGCCCCGTCGGCGATGAGCCGGTCCCCCTTGAGCGTCACTTCCTCGACCGGCCCGTCGACGGCGAGCACGACCTGCCCCTCCCCCTTGAGCGCGGTCTTGTACCAGAAGAGCCCCTGGTCGGCCCACCAGCTGGTCCACATCGACTCCCGATGCACCGACAGCTTCACTTCGCCGTCACTGGCCCAGAAGCACTTGCCATCGAGAATCCACCGGTCCCCGGACTTGATCTTCATGACGTGGTAGCCGCCGAGCGTCGAGTCGAGCCACACGCTCCCGGTGCCGTGATACCGCGGCCGCAGCGGTGACTCGTCGGAGAACAGCGACACCCACCATGTCTTCAGCGTGGGAAAGGGCACGTCCATGGCGACGGCCCCCTTCATGTGGTTGAGCGCGCCCCGCTCCGTGCGGACGTCGTCGTCTTTCAGATCGACCCGCACCCAGCGCATGCCTTCGCTCGACTCGACCTCAAACCGCGTCATTGATGTCGACCTCCGGGCCGCGGGTGATGCCGTCCTTGGTCCAATCGACGCTCCAGCCGGGAAAGGCGACCTGGGGATAGGGATCGGGGGCGATCGGCCCGTCAGACTGGTAAACGATGTCGAACTGCCGGTCGCCGCGAATCCGGCCGATGCGGCAGTATTTGGTGGTGTGCTGCGTCTTGGGGTCGAGCCGCACGGTCCCGCCCGGGCCGGCGAACTCCAGGCCGTCGCGGAATGCCTGCCTCACCGCCTCGGTGGCGAACGACCCGGCCTTCTCCACCGCCTGCTTCCAGAGGTGCAGGAGGCACCAGTCGGGCTCCATCGGGTCGCCGGTGACGCGGTCGTAGCCGAAGGCATCGCGGAAGCCCTGCACCCAGGCCTGGTTGGCCGGCGTGTCGAGGCTCTGGAAATAGCAGGACACGGCCAGGTGCCCCTTGGTCTCGGCGGGCAGGAGGCTGCGCAGTTCGTCCTCGGCGATGCTCGTGCTCATCACCGGCACCTTGGCCGGATCGACCTTCGCGGCCGCGAGGGCGGCGAACAGGCCGAGGTTCGAGTCGCCATTGACGGTGTTGAGCACGCAGTCGGCGCCGCTGGCCTGGATCTTCTTGACGACGTCGGCGAAGTCCCGATCGCCGAGCGGCGGGTAGACCTCGCCGACGGGCTTGATCCCCTTGGCCGCCAGATATTTCTTGGCGATGAAGTTGGCCGTCCGTGGATAGACGTAATCGGACCCGACGAGAAAGATCTTCTGCTTGCCGCCGCCGGCCTTGCCCAGCAGCCAGTCGAGGGCCGGCAGGATCTGCTGATTGGGCACCATGCCGCCGTACACGCAGTACCGCGACGACTCGTTGCCTTCGTACTGCACCGAGTAGAAGAGCAATTTCTTCGCCGCCTCGCAGAGGGGCAGCACGGCCTTGCGGCTGGCGCTCGTCCAGCAGCCGAACACGGCGACCGGCTCGGCCTCGAGCAGCTGCCTGGCCCGCCTCACGAACAGGTCGGTCCGCGAGCGGGGGTCGGGGGCCCGGGCGACCACCTTGCGGCCGAGGATGCCGCCGGCCGCGTTGATCCGCTCCAGGGCGTGGAGCTCGACGTCGCGAAGCGACGTGGCGCTGATCCCCAGCGGGCCGGTCTGCGAGTGGAGCAGGCCGAGCGTCACTTCGGACTGCCGTGGAGGCACGCCCAGCGAGCAGCCCACGAACACGCCGGGGGCCAACGCCCGGGCGGCGGCAAGCGTGGCGGCCGTGCCCCGGCCCAGGGCGGCGCGGCGACTGATCGATGCCGGCGGGCGCGGCGGTTCCGTGGGTCGGCTCGTCATTCGTCGTTCATCCGCTTGTAGAGGGCCTCGAACGGCTCGGCCGAGATGCTCACGTCGCCGCGAAACGGCTGGTTCATGTCGAAGATCAGGTGCATCATCGTGCCCAGATAGGCGGCCAGGATGCCGCCCAGAACCAGCTGCGTGAGGAACCGCATGTCGAACAGCCAGCAGATCGCGATGTTGAGCACGGCGCCGAGGAGCATCACGTACCACATCGACGGCGGCAGCGAGGAGTGCACCGAAAAGAGCCGCATCCGGCGGCACTCGAGGAAGTGGTTGAACTGCCGCAGGGCCTCGGCGTGGACGATCTCCTCGGCCGGCGTCCGCGGCTGGAACTCGAGCAGTTTCTCATGGAAGGCCTGCGCCCGGATCGTGCCCTCCTCCGGCGTGATGCCCTGCCGCTGGAGCGGCCAGGCATAGTGGATCACGTAGCGGGTGTAGTCGCGGAGCAGCCAGCGGAGGTTCTGGCCGTGCGGCTCCGGATAGCGGGACACGTCCTCGTAGAGCGCCGACAGCGCCGCCGCCTCGCGGGTCACGTTCTCACCGGCGTCGGAGACGTTCTGATAGGCGGTGACGGCGATCAGGCCGAGCAGCAGACCGTAGAACACGCAGAAGCAGGACAGGATGTAGCCGACGATGTCGTTCTGGCCCGGCGTGTGGCGGACGAACTGCCGCAGGACCGGGCGGACGAGGATCGAACCCACCCAGTAGAAGCCCACGAACGTGGCGATGAAGACGAGCGACGCCTTCCAGGAGGGGAGGTCGTAGATCCAGTAGAAGTCTTCGGCCGAGGGCAGCATCGCGGGTCCGTCGCGAGGGGGAAACGAGGCGACCGCAGCCGCCGGCACGATGGTACCAGCGGCCTGCCGGGCTTGCACCCACCTGGCCCGGGCTACTCCACGGCGTCGCCGTCGAGGGCGTAGATCGCCAGATGCTTGCCGTCGGGCCCCCGCAGTTCGTCGATGCGGAACGTGCCGGCCACGGCCACCGGGCGAATGGAGAAGTTTGCCGTTCGCCCCGGCCGCATCCGCACCACCACGCAGTCGTGCAGGGCGGCGCCCGGCCCGAAGCAGCATTCCTGGTTGTCGCGGACGAGCACGAACTGCGTGAGCCCCGACTGCTGGAAGCTCGGCAGGATGTAGCCGCGGATCCGCACGGGCTGCTTTTCCAGTGCCGTGACCCGCTTCGGCAGCCGGGAGCGGGTAAACGGATCCCCCTTCTGCATGTCGAGCTTGATGTCATCGAACGTGATCTCGCGCGGCCGGCCGGCCCCGACCGGAGGGGCGACCGGCGGTTCCTGGGCCACTTCGTTCGCGGCCAGCGGCGGCGGCGCCGCGGCGGGTCGGGATGGCGGATCGCCGCATCCGCCGCAGGCGAGCATGGCGAGACAGGCCAGTGAGGCGACGGCGGGCCGCATGCTGCATCGTCCCGGACGGCTACCGCGGCCGGGCGTCCTCGAGGTGGTAGAGCACGCCACCACCGATCTCCGGCGCGCCGGCGGGCCGGACGTGGAACCGGCCGGCGATCTTCACCAGGCGGGGGGTGAAGTCGATGCCGCCGGTGTCGGCCAACTGCACGAGCACGCGATCGGTGATCTTGGGGTTGCCACCGAAGCAGCAGTCGCCCTGGTCGCGGACGAGGAGAAACTGCCGGATGCCCTGCGTCTGCTTGCCGGGATACATGTAGCCTTTGAGAAGCACGTCGCGTCCGTTGGCCGCCAGCGCCGTCTCGGGCACCGCATCGGCGGGGTCGCCCGGCAGCGGCTGAAGCTCCGCGTAGGAAAGCCGCTCGAAGCCCGTGGGCAATTCGGCCGCATACACCAACGCGAGCCGACACAATCCGCCCGCGAGCATCGCGGCGGACACGAGCATCGCGACGATGGCCAGCGGCCTGCCGGTGAGGGCGGTGGGCCGGCGGGCGATGTCCCGCAGGGCCACCGAACCGAGCACCATACCGAGGATCGGCACCACCGCCAGCCACCAGTCGATGAAGGCCAGCGGCGAGAGCAGGGCCAGCGCGGCAGCGGCGATGGCCACGCCCGCAAGGGCGCGATACTCGTCGGCACGCTCAGGCCCGGTGTCCCGGACGGCGACGGATGGGGGTGTGTCGAAAAGACCGGTGGCCATGGGCCGCTCGTGGCGAGAGCTGGGGGGACGGCGTCACACCACCATGTTACGACACCGGCCGACCGCCGCTGCCAGGCCGCAGCAGGGCCCGCGAAACCAGGGCGATCACAGCCACGGCGGCCGCCCACGCCAGCCACTTCCAAGGGACGCCGGCCGAAGTCGCAGCGGGCGGCTTCGCCGGGGCATCCGCCTTCGCGTCCTCGGCAGCCGGCGCGGCGACCCCCTCCTCGGCACCGATCACCGGGGCGATTTGTCCAGCCAGCGCCGTGTCATCCACGGGCTGCGGATCGGCTGGTGAGGCATTGGGCGGCGGCGTGCCGGATCCGGGGTCGTCGTCGGCCGCGGGGGCCGGGGCCGCGGCGATCGCACCCGCCAGGCCGGCCAGCGTGGCCGCGCGGCGGCAGGCCTCGGGATCGATCCGCTCCAGTTCCTTCACCGCCGCGGCCGCCTCCGGCAACGGGCAGGCCCGCATGTAGTTCACGATCGGCTCGCGAACGAAGATGTTGTCGGCCTGCGCATCCGCGAAAATCTTCGCCAGCTTGCCCACCACCGACCAGTCCTGCCACCGCGCGAGATCCGCGATCACGAGGTCGGCGAGCTTCGGCTCCTCGAGCAGCAGCCGCAGCGACGCGAGCACCCGCTCCCGCGGCACGAGGTCCGACTCCTCCCCCAAAAACCGCAGGGCCATCACCGCGGCATAGGTCTCGGCGAAGGGCACGTCACGCCCTTGCCGCCGGAGGAACAGCCGATCGACGAGGTCGAGGGCCTCGGGACCACGCAGGGCCACGTAGCATGCGATCAACGCATCGAGGCCGCCGCGGATCTCCGCCTTGTCGGCCGGCAGCGGCTCTCCGGCGGGCGTCTTCCCCTCGAGGATCGCGCCGATCCTGTCGGCGTCGGCCGGCGTGCCGCACACGCCGAGCATCGTCGCATACAGCCGCCGGCGGTTGGCCTGGATCTTCGGGTTCTCGATCCAGCCGAGCAGCTGCGCGGGGTTCATCCGCTCCTTGAGCCCGCGGACATCGGCATACGGGGCGATGGCGAACTCGTCGTAGGCATCCCGGGCCAGCGCGTCGTCCTCGTCCTCCAGATGCTGTTGGAAGAACGCCAGCCGGTCCGGACCTTTCTCCGGCAAGGTCCCCAGCTTCTTCACGTACGTGACGGCCCGCTCCCCGAGGCGGATCGGGCTCGACCAAACGAGATCCGGCGGCTCCACCCCCATCAGCAAGAACAGCGTGCCGACCGGCTTCTCCTCCAGCATGATCGTCTCGATCGGCACCGCGTCGGCGCCGAGGAGACCGGCGTCGGTCACGAGCGCCGAGCCCTTGAGCACCTCCACGACCTGGAACTTCCCCTTCGGCAACGGCCCCTCGGCCCGCGGCGCCAGGGCGGCGGCCGGCGGCGGCTCGACGAGCCGGGCGATCACCGCCGCCTGG
>Ga0315903_10004946_pt1 | contig 17570 bp, 12 predicted proteins | sample LakEriMetagenome_7_FD_203524 | JGI IMG/M metagenome (GOLD analysis project Ga0315903, IMG submission 203524) | Freshwater fungal communities from buoy surface, Lake Erie, Ohio, United States - Buoy 2 MA119 | ecosystem: Environmental > Aquatic > Freshwater > Lake | place: USA: Lake Erie, Ohio...
CCATGACAAGGCGAGAACGGTTCGTGTTTTCATGGAAGTGATTCGGAAGGCAACCGGCAAAGGAAAGCCCGCCGACATCTTTCCATTGTGGATTTCAAACGCTCTCTGTCAACTGTCGGCCCGTTGCCATGGGTGTTGCGACTCATGAAACGGGCTATCACCCTAGAAATCCACCTCCAAGGGATCGAAATTCGGAATGCGGTCGGCGATGTCGAGCAGGACCTTGTCGGCCTCGCGGTTGGGCGAGTAGGAAAGCGCGAGCACGACGTCGGCGAGTTCGGAGAGGCAGTCGGTTTTCGCCGCCTTCACGACCGCGGCGGCGCTCTTGGAATCACCCGGTCGCGCCAACACGAACCATGCGGACGGTTTCACCGCGGCATCCAAATCCGACAACCGTTCTAACAATCCGTCGCGAACCCGCGTGGCGGCGGCCGCTTCATCGCGGAAGGAGGGCACCGCGCTCCTCGCAGGCGAGGAGCGGTTCCGCTTCGCGGCTGATCGCGAGTTGGCCCCGTAACATGGGGATCGCAGACGGCCCGCTGATGGCGGCAAGGGCGCGGATCGCGTCCATGGGCATGTACTACGCCGTGATCCGGCATGAGGGCCAGTTTCATCCGCAGAGCATGGGGAGGGCTGTTACCCGCGGTCTTGGTCCTGGAGGCAACCGATTCCAAGTATCTCAACCGCCACAAACGCGCCGTTGAATCTTGCCGAAGAAAAGCTGCTGGCGTGGCTCGAAGCCCCCAACCGGCATGACCGATAAATCGAGTGCCGACTTTCCGTAGTTCCCGCCATGTTTGAAACCTGCCACCGCATCCTGATCTCCATTCTTCCCGTCTGGCTGCTCCTCACCCCACAACTTTCTGCCCAAAACCAGGCCGGCCAGGAGATCCCCTACCCCGGCGAGGCTTTCGCCAAACTGGATACCTTTGAGGCTGTGAACCTCGAGGAGGCCGACAAGAAATTCGCGTCTGGAGATACCAAGGGTGCCTACGCTGCCTACAAGGCATTCTCCTTCGAGTTTCCCAAAAGCAAGGCGCTGGCCTACGTGCAACTCCGTCTGGGCCGCTGTTTGCAGAAACTCGACAAGCGCAACGCCGCGATCAAGGCCTACCAGGATGTGGTGGACTACTTCCCGGACGACGTGCGCCATGCCGCAGCCGCGCTCTACTACATCGGCGAGTGTCACGGCTTGAACGGCGATGAGGCCAAAAAGGCGTCCGCATGGGCACAACTCGTCAAGGACGACGGATACGTCACCCAGGCCAACTCCGGCACGGCTCTGGCCTACCTGGGGGCCGAGATGCTCAAGCTCGGGAAGTTTGCCGAGGCTGCCGAATACCAGTGGCGCACGGCCGTTGCCTTCCAGAGGACCAACCAATCCGCCGCTGCCGTGGCGCGCAAGGCGGTCATCGAGCATTTCGCCGTCCGCGCACCGGATCACGACAAGCTGAAGGAGTTCTACGTCGCGGCCAGCGGCTTCGATGGTTCGGGCCGCAACACGGACAAGCCCGAAGAGGATACCCGCTATTGGTCCACCGTGTTGGATGCCGCCCTTTCCCCCATGGACAAGGACGACAACTACACCGAGTGGAAAGCTCTCCAAGCCCGTGCGGGCAAGGCTCTACTCAAGTTCCACAAACCGGAAACCGCTCCCATTCCCACCTTCGATACGCTCGATCTGGACCGGTGAGCTGAAGAAACGCCCACATCTTCAAAGATACGCACCTCTATCCCCATTGTGCCGATTCAATCGGTTAGACTGATCGAGATATCATGGGAGATTCCATAAGATCTTCCGTCCCCTCATGGCCCGGATCCGGCCCCTGATCTAGCGGCGCGCCCTCTCCGCATCGAAATGCCGGATCAGGCCGTGGGCGCGGAGGTTCAATGCCCGCATCGCATCCAGCAGTTCGGCATATTCGGCATAGCGGTTGGAAACGATGCCCTTGTTGGAATCGCGGTTCGAGGGATCGGCCTTGCGGTCCTCAGGATCGTTGTCCTGGTATTTGAACCAGTGCCAGCCCACACAGGCCGGGGACTCCAGGAGCCCTAGGGTGAAGTTCTGATAGAACATGCCGCGCTCGGCCTGGGTTTTCACCAGCCAGCCCGCGCCGCCCTTGTTTGCCAGGCCGCTGTCCGCGCCCTTGGCATACCACTCGGTGATGATGACCGGCTTGCCGGAATCCCTCGCCCAGGATTGCAAGCGGTCCTGATCCGGCCGCCACGCGTGGTAATAGTTGACGCTGACCACATCGACATGCCGTCCGGCGGCGCGAAACACCTCAGGCAGCCGCAATGCCTCGCCGTGAAACCTCACCCCAAGCACCATGTGATTCGGGTCGTTCTTGCGGATCGCCGCGCGGATCACCGAAAAATAGCGGTCCACGGCGAATTCGAGAAAATCCTCGCGGTCCTTGGCGGTGATGTCCTTGGCGCCCGCATCCGGACCATGGCGCTCCCGGAGCCAACTTTCGGCAGCCAACCGGCCCGCATCCGCTGCCGGAAGAGCGAGATATCTCTCCAGCATCTTGCGACTCCACGGCAGCTCGTTGTCAGTGAAGTGCCCGAGCAACCACGGGTCGTCCTTCGTCGCGGCGAGTTGTTTCGCGTAGCCGTCGCAGAATTCCGGAAACGCGGGATCGAAGATGAACGGACAATCGCCGGGATATCCGGTGTGCCCGGGTTTCTGATAGGTGCCGCCGCGCTTTTTGCCATAGGCCGACATGAAGCTCCACAAACGGGTGTAAACCAATCCCCCGCCCTTGGCCTGCAAGGCCGCGTCGTCGGTCCATGCCCCGGTGCCGTTGAAGCCGTTCCCGCGCAGCAGTTTAGCGGTTTCCGCCGCCCAGTTTTCCGGAGAACCGTAGCGCTTCAATTGCGCCCGGCGCCCTTCCTCCGTGCCGCTCGCCTTCACCGAGACCACGCCGCGGTGGATGAACAGGTTGCCTTCCGGATCCACCAGCCACCACCGCCCGTCGCGCTGCGTGGTGCGGAAAAATCCGCTCGCCGGCAGCGGCCCGCCCTCGGGAGTGAAACCGCCGAAACGCGTGGTGACCTTGTCCTCCGGAATCTCCGGCAAATCCGCCAGCAAGCGCGTTTTCATCGGAAACCACGGCTGCCCCGGCCCGCGCGAGACCATGACGGATCGTGCTTCGGCCGGAGCTTCATCCAGGCCGAGCGCAAGCAGTGCCAGGATCATGGAAACAAGACGCATCATGGCCATGTCACGCATACTCCAACAGGACCGCCGGTCTGTCGCATTCGGAAAATCAGGGGCTTCCTTTTGCCAGACGCACGATGAGCTTCCGGTATCCGACCATGCGGGTGAACCTTGCCTCGCGCTCAAGCTGCTCCTCCGATTCGATCACTTCGATGCGGCCGACCTTACCGCAGAGTTTCGCGAGCAAGGTGCGCACGATCAGCCGGGCGTGCGCCGCGCCGAGGCAAAGGTGATCGCCAAAGCCGAAGGAGACATGAGGGTTGGGCTTGCGATCGAGTCGCACCTCGTCCGGATTAGGAAACACCGACTCGTCATGGTTGGCCGAGGCCCAGCAAAGTCCGATGCGTTCGCCGGCAGGAACCGTGATGCCATGGATGCTCGCATCGTCGGAACACACACGGCCGATCTGGGTGAGCGGCATGAAGACACGGAAAAACTCCTCGCCGGCAAGCGTGATGCGGTTCGGATCGGCACGAAGGAAATCCAATGCCTCCGGATGATTGCCGAAGTGCGCGATGATCGATGAAACCGTATGGATGATCGTGTCGCGGCCACCGGCGAAAACAAGATTACCGAAACCCATGCATTCGTCGCGAGTGAGTTTGCGGCCATGGAAATCGGCGGCGATCAGCGCGCTGAAGAAATCCTCTCCCGGCTCGCGTTCCGCTCGGTCGAACCGCGCCTGGAGATAATCCTCAAGCAGGTTGCCCTTCCTGAACCCGCCGTCGGTCACCTTGAAGACGTGGATGCCCCAGCCGATCCATGTTTCGGCCTCTTCCTCCGGCACCCCGAGCAAATGGGTGAGCGCGCGCGATTGCAGCGGCAGCGCGAACTCCGAAACGGCATCGAACCCGCCGCGCTCCAGGGCCTTGTCTAACAAATCATCCACCAGCGATTCGACAGCCGCGATCATTTCCGGGGATTTCGGCCGCTGGAAAAACGGTTCGACGATGGCGCGGTAGTCGCCGTGCGCCGGTGGATCGGTTTCGATCGGAAGCTGCCGCGTCGTCCGCACCGCCTCCTCGGATGGAATGGGCACGCGGAACGGCGCGTCGGAACTGAAGAGCCGCCAGTCCTTCGCCGCCCGCCGCACATCGCCGTGGCGAAGAATCATGGTGATGGTTTCCCCATGGAAAGGACAGCGCATGACGCCATCCTGACTGCGGGCCTCTCCAAACGGATCGCGGGTCATGGGATCGGCCATGTTTCAATCCAGTTCCCAACCCGCGCGGCGGGGTCTGCGGATAAAGGCGGCGGCTTCGGGGCGGTTGCTTGCCTCGCCTTTCGCGGCGTCCCATTCGATGGTGCCGCCCAGCTTGATCGCGAGGTTTCCGAGGTGGGTGAGTTCGGTGAGTTTGGCGGCGTACTCGAAGCCCGAGGAAACCGGTCCTTCGCCTTTGCAGGCGGCGACCCATACCATCTCATGGCTGCCGCGCGTTTCGGGCATGGTGGCGGGAGCGGTTTTCGCCTCCTCGCTCAGTTCGGCCGGATGCAAGGCCAGATTGACAGACGGATAGGTGCCGTGGCTGATCATGCCGCGCGTGCCGATGAACAACGCGCCGCCTTGATCATCGCCGACCTTGCGGCTGTCTGTTAGATCATCGGCCTCGGCCGGACGCTCGCCGGAAAACCAATCGAGTTCCATCGCCGGAAACCCGCCACGCGCCGGGAAACGATAGCGGACGCGCGCCTTGTCCGGATGGACGAACTCATTCGCACCATCAATCGACAGCCGTTCGACGGACGAGGGATTTCCGAGATTGAGAGCGTTGCAGGCGGCATCGAGCGTGTGAACCCCGCGGTCGCCCATCATGCCGCAGCCGAAATCCCACCACGCGCGCCAGCGCGCCGGATGATAGGTGGGGTGATACGGACGCTCCTTCGCATGGCCGAGCCAGAGATTCCAATCGAGCGTGTCCGGCACGGCGGGGGTTTCGGCAGGCGGACGGTCGGTGAGCGTGGACCACCAGGCGTTTCCAAACGGACGGTAGTTGAGCGAACACCAGGCGATGACCCGTTTCACATCACCGATCACGCCCGCGCGGATCCAATCGGCCACCTTGCGCATGCCGGCCGACGAATGGTGCTGGTTTCCCATCACCGCGACGCATCCTTTGGCCTCCCGCGCGGCGGCGGCGAGCACGCGGGCTTCGTGGATGTCATGGGTGAGCGGCTTCTGGCAATACACATGCTTGCCCGCCCTGAGCGCGGCGAGCGCGATGGAGGCGTGGGTGTGATCGGGCGTGGCGATCATCACCGCTTCGATGTCCGGCTGCTTTTCAAGCATCTCGCGGAAATCCCGCCAGCGCCTGGCATCCGGGAACTTTTTGAACGCGGCGGCGGCATGGACTTGGTCCACATCGCAGAGGGCGACGACGTTTTCTCTCGCGAGATTGGTCATGTTGTTGAGGCCCATGCCACCGATGCCGATGCCTGCGATGCGCAGCTTGCGCGGTTGGCTCGCATCCCGGGCACCCACGTAGGGAGCCACCATGGCAGCAGCGAGACCGGTCTGGAGAAATCGTCGTCTCGTTTTCATCACCGGAACGCTACGCGACAATCGGCGCGGATCTGACGGACAATCACGAAATGGTCAGTTGCACGCGGTCGAATCCCCGCACGGATGGGTCCCGAAACCAGCCGCCGGATTCCTGCCGAAAACCAAATGAAGGATTCGCATCCCTCGTCCCGATTCGTGGTTTTTCATCATTCCTTGCCCTTGTGGCTCGGCGAAAGGACAGGCTGCCGAGGAGGGGTCTGAAACGATGCTTCATCCTCGGCACGCGAATCCCAACCTCCAGTCATTCCAAACGGATCACCGTGGCCACCGGATCGGGCAGGACCGGCGGAAGATGAATGACGGTTTGCCCGCCGTCGCGCGTCACCTTGAGGGTCTGTCCGCCATCCAACAATCTGGCTGTGGACACCGGAATCATCGCGGAAATGATGCCGTTTTCAGGGCGGGAGAACAGGTGAAGGTAGTGGACGTCGCCCTTCGCCGTGATGCGTCCGTCAAAGTCCGGGATCCTGAACGGCGATCGGGTGGTGCCGCGGATGGCCTCGGCATTGGTGGCCATCCATTTGCCGGTGGCGCTCATGATGTCGATGCTCGGTTGCGGGATCGAACCGTCGCCCGTGGGGCCGATGTTGAGAAGGTAGTTGCCACCCTTGCTGGCGATGTCGATCAAGTTGCGGATGATCGTTTCCGGGGATTTCCAGTTTTGGTCGTGTTCGCTGTATCCCCAGGTGCCGTTCATGGTCATGCAGGTTTCCCAGTCCATCCTGGCATCCAAAGTGGCGGGGATATGCTGTTCGGGTGTCGCGAAATCACCGAACTTCACATCCAGCGGCCGGCTGATGTCCGCTCCGCCATCCAAACCGAAACCCGCCTCAGGCCGGCGGAACAGGCGGTTGTTCATGATGATTTGCGGCTGTTTCCCACGGCACAACCTCATCAGGTCGCCTGCCTTCCATGCTTCGTCGCCGTCGAAAGCGAAGGAGCTGTAATCCCACCAGACGATGTCCACCTTGCCGTAGTTGGACATCAATTCATCAACCTGGCCGTGGAGAAACTCGACGTAGCGCCGGTGGTCGCGCGGACCGTGGCTCATGCGCGCGCCGTTTTTGGGATATGGCAGTGATCGCGCTTTGATATGGTCGTATTGCGGGTGGTGCCAGTCGATCACCGAATGATAGAAACCGACGCGGAGCCCCTCAGTGCGGAGAGCCTCGGTGATTTCACGGACAAGATCACGGTTGAGAACGTCGCCGGCATCGAACTGGGTGAGTTTCGAATCGTGCAACGCGAAGCCGTCGTGGAATTTGGTGGTGAAAACCACATACTCGCAGCCAGCTTGCCGGGCGAGCTTGGCCCACGCGGTGGCGAATTCCTGTTTCGGGCGGAACCCCGGAATGGTTGCCGCCGCATAAGTGTGGGTGTCCACATTGACCAGGCGCTGGGCATGCTCGAAGTTATGGTTGCCTGGAAGCGGCTTGCCTTGCCAGTTGCCGGCCAGTGACGAATAGAGCCCGTAGGTGACGAACATGCCGAAGCGCGCCTCACGCCACCATGCCATGCGGGCGTCGCGACCGGGCTGGGCATGGACACAGGAGGCAATGAGAAGGATCAGGGAAGCGCTCCGGATACATTCCGATTTCATGGGGCGTGGCACGGTGGGTTCTTGCTGCCATCAGATGGCGCCATGGATACGCTGGCTTTGCGGTGATTCGATCCACCCGTTCATCATTTGATCTCCTGCAGGTATTCCGGAAACCGGACGCTCTCCATCCATCGTGGCGTTTTCGGCAAACAAACGGGTTCCATTGACGTAGTGGAAACCATCATGCGTGTCCCTGCCCTTGCCCTGTTCGCCATCATTTCCGGATGGGCTCTTTGCCGCGCCGAAAGTCCTGATCACCGTGCTGCCTTCGCCAGCCCGCCGCCGGACACCCGCCCGGGCTGTTATTGGTATTGGATCAACGACAACATCAGCAAGGATGGCATCACCAAGGATCTGGAAGCCATGGCCCGCGTCGGCATCGGACGGGCCTACATCGGGCACATTTACAACCACAAGGACCGGAACGACACCCCGGTGGGGACGGTGAGGTTCATGAGTGACGAATGGTGGGACGCGCTGCAATGGGCGGTCAAGGAGGCCGGACGCGTCGGCGTGGACATCGGCTTCTTCAATTCGCCCGGCTGGTCGCAGTCCGGCGGGCCATGGATCAAGCCATCGCAATCCATGCGTTTCCTTGATGCCAGCGAAACGGTGATCGAAGGTGGTCGCCGTATCGATCAGGTGCTGCCGGTTCCGGAAATCCACACGTATCCGAAATCGGGCGGCTTGAAACCGGTGCCGACCGGCCCGAAATTCACGGTCGCCGATTTCCAGAACGTGCGGGTGATCGCCTTCCGCCAGCCGGAGACCGAAACCGGAGGCGTGTTGGATGATCCGGCGGACGGTTCGGTGAGAATCACCACCAAACCGCGATCGTTCGATTTCGCCACGGACGGCAAGGCCGAATGGCAAAGCCTCGAACTCAAGCCGGTCGACACCCTCTACACGCTGACCTGCACGGTATCCGCATCGGACGACGGCAAGGTCTTCCGCGAGATCGCCCGCCACGTCGAGGAGCGCGGATATCAGGGCGCCCGCGTCAGGGATCCGCTGCTCGTGCCCTTCGCACCCACACGGGCGAAGCACTTCCGCGTCGCCATCTCGGCCAGCAAACCGATCAACCTGTCCGGCATCGCCCTCGGCCGGCGCGCGGTGGTCTCCCACCACGTGCGCAAGCAACTCGGCGAAACCAGCCCCTCGACCGCACCGCCATGGGAAACCTACATCTGGAAATCCCAGCCGCAGCCTGCCGCGGGCAGCGTGGTGGATTCCGGCAGCGTGGTCGATCTAACGGAAATGACCGATGTCGCCGGACGCCTTGTCTGGGATGCGCCGCCGGGCCGCTGGGTGATCCTGCGCATGGGGATGGTGCCCACCGGAACGCAATGCGCGCCCGCCAGCCCGGAAGCAAGCGGGCTGGAAGTGGATAAGATGAGCAAGCAGCACATCCGCAGCCTGTTCGACGGCATGGTCGGCGAATTCATCCGCCGCACACCGGCCGCCGACCGCAAGGCGCTGAAATACGTCATCGCCGACAGCTACGAGACCGGCCCGCAGAACTGGACCGACGACATGATTGCCAAATTCAAGACCCGCTTCGGGTATTCGCCGCTGCCCTTCCTGCCTTGTCTGCATGGCCGGGTGGTGGACAGTCCGGAAACCACCGACCGCTTCCTGTGGGACTGGCGCCGCCTGATCGCTGAATCAATCGCCCGCGATTACGTCGGCGGCCTGCGCGAGGTCGCGCATGAGCACGATCTTACGCTGTGGTTGGAAAACTACGGCCACTGGGGTTTCCCGTCCGAGTTCCTGCTCTATGGATCGATGACCGACCAAGTTGGCGGAGAGTTTTGGGAAAGCGGAGGCCCGGAGGGAAACGTCGAGCTGCGCGCGGCATCGAGCGCGGCCCACACTTACGGCCGCACGGACGTTTACGCAGAGGCCTACACCTCGCAGCGTACGTTCCAGCAAAGCCCGGCATCGATGAAGGCATGGACCGACTGGGCGTTCTCCACCGGGATCAACCACTTCATCCTCCATGTTTATATCCACCAGCCCGACGAGCGGAAACCCGGCATCCTCCAGTGGTTCGGCACCGACTTCAACCGGCACACGACCTGGTTCGAGCAAGGCAAGATCTTCATCGACTACCTGCGCCGCAGTTCCGTGCTGCTCAAATCCGGCCGGCCGTTTGCCGACGTGGCCTACTACATCGGCGAGAACGCTCCGGTGATGACCGGTCCGATGGATCCAATGCTGCCGCCGGGCTACGATTTCGACTTCATCAACTCCGACGTCCTCATGCACCGCGCGAAGGTCGTGGACGGGCGGATCGTGGTGGAGAACGGCCCGTCGTATGCGGTGCTCGTCCTGCCTCGCGAAACCGTGATGCGTCCGGAAGTGGCCGCGACAATTCAACGGCTGGTCCGCGATGGCGCCACCGTGCTCGGCCCGAAGCCCATGGCCAGTCCGTCGCTCGCCGGGTTTCCCGACAGCGACGCGCAGGTGCGCTCCATCGCCGATGAGGTGTGGGGCGAAGTGGACGGGCAAGGCGTGAAGCACCGCCGCTGCGGCAAGGGCACGATCCACGACGGTGTGAATCTCGAAGAAGTCCTGCGCGCCCTGAGTCTCGAACCCGACTTGCGCGTGGAGGACGATCCGCAGCTTCGCGTTGCCGCCGCCCACTCGGCAAGCATCGGCATCCGCCAGAAGGGCGGCATCGTCTTCAAGCACCGCAGCTCGCCCGAACGCGAGATCTACTTCCTCTCGAACACCCGCGATGAAGCGGTCGCCTTCACCGCCTCGCTGCGCGTCAGCGGACGCCAACCGTGGTTGTGGAACGCGGTCACCGGAACCGTCACCAAGGCCGTCGCCTTCAGCCAGTCCGACGGACGCACCCGCATCCCGCTGCAACTTGAGGCGACCGAGAGCGTGTTCATCGTGTTGGAGGAACCTGTCGATGTGGCCGCCAAGGGCAGCCAGCCGGACAACGTCCCGGCATTGCAAACGCCCGTCGACGTCAAGGGGCCGTGGACCGTGCGTTTCAACGGTCTGGGCGCACCTGCGGAAATGGTTTTCACCGATCTAACCGATTGGTCGCGGCATTCCGACGAATCGATCCGCCACTACGCAGGCACGGCGGTTTATGAAAACAGGATCACACTGGCCGGGCCGCCAGTGAAGGGCAAACGGGTGTTCCTCGACCTCGGCGAGGCCGCCATCATGGCCACGGTGGTATGGAACGATCGCGAAGTCGGAACCCTCTGGTGCCCACCGTGGCGGATTGATGTGAGCGACTTCATCCAAGCGGGCGAAAACCGGATCGAGGTGCGCGTCGTGAATACCTGGCACAACCGCCTGATGGCCGATGCCGCCAAGCCGGAAAGCGAACGCCTCAGCCGGATTTCCCAACCGTATCGGATCAAACCGGGAACCGCGCCTGCCGCCGGCGGTTTGCTTGGTCCCGTGCGTGTGGTTGCGGAACGATGAGGATCAGAGTTTCTGCGTCCGGATGGTTTGGGTTTCCATGCCGATGCGCACCTTCACGTCCGTGGCTTCCTTCGAGCGGATCTTGTAGGAAGTGATTTTGCCGTCTTTCCATTCCATGTCGACCTGATGGCCGCCGCGGGCGCGAAATCCGGTGACTTTGCCGTCAGGCCAGGCGTCGGGCAGGGCGGGAAGCAGGTGGATCACGCCGCCGTGGCTTTGCAGGAGCATTTCGGCGATGGCGGCGGTGCCGCCGAAGTTGCCGTCGATCTGGAACGGCGGGTGCAGGCAAAACAGGTTCCTGCCGCCTTTCACGATGAGCATGTTGAGCAGCTTGTGGGCGTGGTTGCCATCGTGGAGGCGCGCCCAGAAGTTGGATTTCCACGCCATCGACCAGCCGGTGCTGGCATCGCCGCGGCGCTCGAGGGTCGCCTTGGCGGCCTTGGCGAGTTCCGGGGTGTGGATGATGCTGATTTCATCGTGCGGGTGCAGTCCGTAGAGGTTCGAGACGTGGCGGTGGGTGGGCTCTTTCTCGTCGTAGTCTTCGAGCCATTCCATGATCTGGCCGTGTTTGCCAATTCGGTTGGGCGGGAGTTTGCCGCGGGCTTCTGTGAGGCGTTTGCGGAACTCCTCGTCGGTGCCGAGGGCTTCGGAGGCCTGGATGCAGTTGGAGAACAGTTCGCGCAGCAACTGGTTGTCGTGGGTGGGCCCCATGCAGATGCGGGCGGTTTTGCCGTTGGGCATGATGAACGTGTTTTCCGGAGAGTTCGAGGGCGCGGTGACGAGCCAGCCGGTCTTGGGATCGGTGATGAGCATGTCGAGGAAGAACTCGGCCGCACCCTTCATGACGGGGTAGGCGTATGTTAGAAACTCCTTGTCGCGGTTGTAGTCGTAGTGTTCCCAGAGGTGGTCGCAGAGCCAGGCGGTGCCGGTGGCGGTGGCACCCCATGCCGCCGATTCGCCGGGCGCCGTGAATCCCCAGATGTTGGTGATGACGTGGGCGACCCAGCCGTCGGCATTGTAGTATTCCTTCGCGGTTTTCGCGCCGGGTTCCTGCAGTGACTCGATGAGCTTGAAGAGCGGCGTGTGGCAATCGCCAAGGCCGGTGACCTCGGCGGGCCAGTAGTTCATCTGGACATTGATATCGATGTGGTAGTCGCCGTTCCACGGCGTCTGGATGCCTTCGGCCCAGATGCCTTGAAGGTTGGCGGGCATCGTGCCGGGACGGGAACTGCTGATGAGCAGGTAGCGACCGTAGTTGAAATAAAGGGTGGCCAGCGCGGGGTCGCTTTCGCCTTTGGCGAGTGCGGCGTGGCGCTGGTCGGTCGGCCATGCGGCGGTGGTCTTGCTGGCTTCGCTGCCATCGTCGAGCGAGATCGTCATGCGGTCGAAGTAGCTGCGGTGGTCGGCGATGCTGTCGGAGCGGAGTTTGTCGTAGGTTTTGGCTTTCGCCCTGGCGATGTCGTCGATTGTCGCCTGCAGCGGATCGGCGGTGTTGCGCCCGGCAAAACCCTGGTAGTTGGTGGCGGCGGCGACCAGCAGGACCACCTCGTCGGCGGCATCGACGGTGAGCGTGTCGGCTTTCACCGTCACCTTTCCGCCGGTATTGAGCGCGTGCAGGCGGGCGACGAATTTCATGCCTTCGACATTCTCCTGGCCGCTGGCGGTGTTGCCGGTCATGAGCAGGCCGTTCGCGCCGTCAGCGGTCGTGGTGAAGCTCTGAAGACGGTCGAGGGTGGCGCTGAAGGAGATTTTTCCAGGCTTGTCCGCGGTGAAACGGAAGGCCATCACCTGGTCGGGCGCGCTGGCGAAGGCCTCGCGGGTGAAGGTGACGCCGTCTTTCTGATAGGACACGGTGGACACGGCGTCCTGCAGGTCGAGGGCACGGCGGTAGCCGGTTGTTTCCTCGCGGGGATCGAGCGAGATCGAGACCGGCATTTGTCCCTGCCCGCGGTAGTTCGTGCAATAGATCGCAATCACGTTGTCGCCCGCCTTGAGCAGGTTATGGACGTCCTTCTCGAATTTCTGATGTCCCCTCGCCTGCCATCCCGGCAGTTCACCAGCCAGCTGGCCGTTGATATACACCTGCCCTTGGCGGGCGGCGGCATCGATGCGCAGGACGCTGAGGTCCGCGAGTTGTTGTTTGGTGAGCTTCACCTCGTGGCGGAGCACCACGCGGTCGTCCTTGCCCAGCGTGCGCGCGCCCTTCACGGCCTTGCCATTCTCGAGTACATACCCGGCCCACCCCTTGGTTGAGGTTTCCGGCTTCACCGCTTCCTCGATCTTTTGCGTCACTTCGTTGCGTTGCACACGGACGTCGGCATTCGGGCTTGCTTCGATCATCGAGTATTTCCAATCGAGAAGCGCCAGGGATTCGATGTCCGAGGACCAGGTGATGTTCAGGTTGCCAAGCTCCTGGAAGCACCCCCACGGGCCGCGGGCACCGCCGCGCGAGCCGCCACCGGTGCAGGTAAAGGTCTGGTTGACCATCGCCTCGGCCTCGTCGTTCTTGCCGGCTAACAGAAGCTCGCGGATCTTCGGCAGGTTTTGAGATGCTTTTTCGCGGTTCCACTCGACGCGCGATCCGGACCACACCGATTCCTCGTTGAGCGCGATGCGTTCGCGGCCCACGCCGCCGAAGATCATCGCGCCGATGCGGCCATTGCCGATCGGCAGTGCCTCGGTCTGCCACTCCGTGGCCGGTTTGTCGTACCAGAGTGTCGTCGTCGGGTCATCGGCACATACGGGGAGCGTGACAAGAATGGTTGGCAGATGCCAGCAGACGCGCTGTAATAAGGTGATGATTTTCATGGATGCGGTGGGGGTGCGGGCAAGTGATTTGATCCGGTCTTGAGCCTTGGAGAGCGGCAGGATCCGCAAGGGTATTCCTGTGAAGCCGACCTTGCGGGTGAAACATTCCTCTCCTTCAGGGGAAGGCATACGGCCGTTACGCCGGCAAAGTTTCGCAAGCGGGAACCGGGGCATGGTTTCCATGATGCGGAGCGGAGAAATCGGTCAACGCGAGAGCCAAGGATTTCGCGGGATGTCCGATTGGGGTGAGGCGCCCGGATGCGTGTGATCAGCGGATCCAAGGCAGCTTGAAGGGACGAACGCGTTGCTTGAGCGGCAATCAAGAAACCTCCAACTGGCAGTGTCCTCTGCTCACCGGAACCTCACCCCGGCCTTTGACGCCAAAGCCTCCAGCACCTTCTGATGCGCGGCGTCCACTTCCTCGGCCTTCAGCGTGCGGTCGGGGGCGCGGTATTGGAAGCGGTAGGCCACGGACTTGCGGTCGGCGGGGAGTTTCACGCCCGAGGGGTCGTTGAAGAAGTCGAAGTACTCGAAGGTGACGAGCAGGGGCTCGGCGAGTTTGAGGAGGACGTTTTCAATCTCCGCATTGGGCAGGGTGGCGGCGACTTCCATGGCGGCGTCGCGGGAGGGGTCGGAATTTCAGAATTTGACATGGATGGGGTACAATGTATTCTATTTTCCGTGAAGTTCACTTTCGTCGAAACGCCGCTTTTCACGGCACAGATCGTCGATTCCGTAAGTGATGAAGACTACCGCGCATTTCAACGGGAACTGCTGGCCAATCCGGAACACGGAGATCTGCTCGTGGGTTGCCACGGGCTTCGCAAAGTCCGGATGGCCTTGAGCAATCGAGGGAAAAGCGGAGGAGCACGGGTCATTTACCTCATTCTCCCGGAAGACCACATCATCTACCTCTTCCTTCTCTTCAAGAAATCCGACCAAGCCAATCTCACCAAAGCCCAACGAAACCAAATCGGCTTGCTCGCCGACCAAATCAAATCCGAATATGCCCGCAAAAGGAACCATCCCTGATTTCAGTTTCGACGACCTCGTCACCAGCATGCAGCAAGGCCTGGATCATGCCAAAGGCAAGATCACGGCAAGGACCCATCGACTCAAGGTAGGCACGGTGTCCATGACGGCAAAGGAAGTCGTCACGATCCGGAAACAACTCAACGTCAGCCAAGCCGTCTTCGCCGACCTTCTGAACGTGCCCAAAGCCACCGCCGTCGCCTGGGAGCGTGGCCTTCGTTCGCCTTCGGGAGCCGCGGTGAGGTTGTTGCAGATCGCGAAAATGACTCCGGAGACCTTGGTGGACGTCGCGAGCAAATGAAAAAATCCGAAGTCAAAACCATCCTCCGCGAGGTCCGCTCGGTCGAACGTGGCGAAACCGCACCCGCCCGGGTCCGCGAAGTCACACTGCTCCCCGGCGGCAAGCTCCGCCGCGTGGAACTCAATCCGGAAACCTACCGCCGCAAAAAGGCCCGCACATGGAAAGCCAAAACCGAAGCCGCCAAAGTCCGCCACGAACTCAACCTCACCCAGGACGCCTTCGCAGAACTACTCGGTGTCTCGCTGGACACGGTTAGAAAGTGGGAACGCGGCACCGGAGAACCAAGTGGGGCGGCAAAAACATTGCTCGCGGTGGCGAGGCTGCATCCAGATGTTATCTGGGAGGCGGTGAGAGTTGAGGATTAGGAAGTATGTGATACCGCGTTTCAACTCATCGCCTGAATGTGTGGCCCGAGAACGGCGGAAACTTCACGATCATCAAGTCATAGTTGAAAGGATCATCATCGAACACATGATTGCTCTCCCGTTGGATTCCGCTGTATGATTGGCGATTTCGAATGAACCGGGAAAACGTTTTGCACGGCTTGAGCCATTCCGCACAATTGGATGAACTCCCCGCGGTGACGACTCCGCCGTCCGGAGCGAAAGCTACCCCACCAAACAGATCGTGATCATTTGCCGGGCCGTCGTATGAGACCTCATGAAATACGCTCCCGTCATCGCTGGACACCCAGGCGAGATAGTAGTCGATGTTCCGTCCGTTCCATCGATTGCCAGCAAGAACGAGTGCTTCTTGACGATCAACGAATAAATTCCTACCAATGCAGGCCTCGGCCACTGTTGTGGAATCAGCAAGAACTCTCTGGAATTGCTTCCACTGCAGTTTGCCGTCATTCCCCGCATACTTTAACGTGTGTGCTTCATAGCTTGAATTGCTGCCCCGCCAGTCAACGCAGACAATCACATTGCCAGCGTGATCGACAAGAATCGCAGATGGGCGGTTTCCTCCATCGTTTCGAATTTCACAAGGAGAGGACCATATCAACTCACCATCAAGAGCTTGGAACTTCGATATAACCGTATTGTCCTGCCGCCCGTCTGACGAATAACCCGCAACGATCACGTTGCCATCACGATCCATATCCATCGAATGGGCGAATTCAGCAGTTTCGGGCTTTGATCGATAGCGTTGCGTCCACAACGCATGGCCATCCCGACCATCGAATTTCTGAATGAAACAGCGGCCCGTGAAACCATCGGTCTCCTGTTCCTTCGTTGAGCTGACAAACACAACATCATCGTTGGGTCCAATCTTCATTCCGAACGAACCATGCCAGAGCTCGGCAGTTGGTTCGTCTTCGCCTTGATGTTCCCAAATCAGGCGACCATCCAACGCATCATGTTTCGCAAGATAGGAATAGTAGCGGGTGTCGTTCGGTGAGAAGCCTGCGATGACAGGATTTCCCAGTGAATCGAGAGCAATGCAATGCACCCAATCCGTATCATTGTGACGGCCTCCGAATGACTGCATCCAGATCAGCTTCCCGTCCTGACCTGCATATTTGCACAGAACAATGTCCGTGTCGTATCCACCAAAAGGTGGGGCGATCGGCCCCGCTTTATAGCCAATGACTTTGGATGCGGCAGCAAAGAGATCACCATGTCTGTCAATCGCGAGGACTTGGACATTCGCCATCATTCGCCAGCGCATTTCGCCTGTTTTTCCGTCACATTTGAGAATTCTTCCAGACCCGAACAGAATAATGTCGCCGGACGGGTCGATCAGAACGCCTCCGGGTTTGTCGAATTCATCGCTTGGACTTTGATCCCGTATTTCCCAAACAATGCCTGGTGGAGGTATTCGGCTTGGAATCCGGTTTGCGAGGACAAGCAAAGCCCCGCCCGAACCAAGCAAGACAACCACGGAAAGCCACATCGCAATCCGCCACCACCTGATACTGCTACTGGCAGGTTTCATGAGCCACCACAGTAGATGCCTCATTGCGGACGAAAACTTGAAAACTCCGTTTCATGGAAATTTCACCGGAACTTCACCCCGGCCTTGCTGGTCAACGCTTCGAGAACCTTCTGGTGCGCGGCGTCCACTTCCTCGGCTTTGAGGGTGCGGTCGGCGGCGCGGTATTGGAAGCGGTAGGCGACGGACTTGCGGTCGGCGGGGAGTTTCACGCCCGAGGAGTCGTTGAAGACGTCGAAGCACTCGAAGGAGACCAGTAGGGGCTCGGCTAGTTTGAGGAGGACGCTTTCGATTTCGGCGTTCGGCAGGGTGGATGCCACTTCCATGGCAGCGTCGCGGGAGGAGCCGGGGAATTGGGGAAGGTCCTCGACGTGTTCGATGCCGGTGAGGAGCTTGCGGAGTTTGCTGAGATCGAGCTCAGCGACGTAAACCGGCGAGGCGAAATCGAGTTCGCGTTCGCGGGCGGGTTTGAGTCGGGCGAAGATGCCGATGTTCTGGTCGTCCGCCTTGATGTCGCAACCGAGAGCGAAGCCATCACGGTCGCGGGGGCTGAAGCGGATGGTTTTGTTAGGAACGAGGGCGTTGATGAGGCCCTTGAGGTCGTAGAGGTCTGCCTGGCGGTCGGCCTGGTTCCAACCGGTGGGGGCGGTGCCGCCGGAGA
>Ga0315903_10004950_pt1 | contig 17565 bp, 16 predicted proteins | sample LakEriMetagenome_7_FD_203524 | JGI IMG/M metagenome (GOLD analysis project Ga0315903, IMG submission 203524) | Freshwater fungal communities from buoy surface, Lake Erie, Ohio, United States - Buoy 2 MA119 | ecosystem: Environmental > Aquatic > Freshwater > Lake | place: USA: Lake Erie, Ohio...
ATAATTTTGAACTGGCCATCGCGGTGGCCATCGGCGTGTTCGGCATCAACAGCGGACAGGCTTTTGCAGGAGTCATCGGTCCACTGGTGGAGGTGCCTGCACTGATTGCATTGGTCAATCTCTCTTTTAGGTTTCGAAAATATTTTAATGATCAAAAAATCACAAAATAAAATAACCTGATGGAGGACGCCAGGCGTGGCGTCTCTAAGGACAGAAATCCGGTTTTATCTGATGGAGGACGCCAGGCATTGCGTCTCCGTGATATAAAATTCTTCGACCTGGGACGCAAGGCATTGCGTCCCTACAGACCCACTATCCCACTATCTCACTATCCCACTATCCCACTATCCTACTAACCCACTAACCTACTATCCCATGAAAATAGCTCTCTTCAGCGACATCCACGCCAATCTTCCGGCCCTCGAGGCTTGTTTTGCAGACATGGATAAAAGAAAACCGGACGTCGTTTATTGTCTGGGCGATTTGGTGGGTTATAACATCTGGCCCAACGAAGTGGTAAATGAAATCAGGAAACGCGGTATTCCGACCATTGCAGGCAATTATGATTATGGTATCGGTATTCATTCCGATGACTGTGGCTGCGCCTATAAATCGGATGAAGAGAAAAACATGGGCAAAGTATCCATTTCATATACTAACAGTGTGATAGGAGCAGATGAAAGAAATTATCTGAAGCATTTACCGCGTCATATCCGTTTGGAGTTTCAGTTTGGTCAGCGGAATGTGGTCATGCTGCTGGTGCACGGCAGTCCGCGACGTATTAATGAATACCTTTTCGAAGACCGTGATGAAAAGAGTCTGGCGCGCATCATGACGGATGCCGGAGCCGATATCATGTGTTTCGGACATACCCATAAGCCCTGGTATAAAAAAATAACAGCCGGTCACTCACTTCATGCGATAAATCTTGGGTCAGTCGGAAAGCCAAAAGATCATGATCCGCGCGGGTGTTATGTAATGCTGCAAGTCGATGAAGAGTTGAGTTCATCAGACGGTTACAAACTCCATGTGGAGTTCATCCGTTTCGGTTACGACACTGAAAAGGCCGCCCTGGCCGTGCAGCAGAGTGTCTTGCCCGATGCGTATGGTGAGATGCTGATACATGGGGTTTAATACCTAATTTCCGGTTTTCTCCTTCCCCGAATCTGCCATTTTCATTCCCGGCAGCCTGTTCGTGTTGCAATTGAAAAATTTGCTATTATTGTGACATGAACCGAATCATTTGTTCCATAGTCTTTTGCTTTGCCTGTTTTCCCTTTTTCCTGCAGGCACAGGATGTGCATATTAACGAAGCCGTGATGGTAACCGGAGCCGGCACCTATGTTATTGCTCCGGGCGATATCATCATCGACAGCAACTCCTCCATTCAGAATGCCGGTTCGATCCGTGTCGGCGGTGACTGGATTAATAATGCCTCCGGACTGGTAGCGGCTTTGCCGGGAGCGGTGGAGTTCAATGGCACCACAGCGCAATTGATCGGAGGGGTTAACCCCACCAACTTCTCCTATTTGAATATCAACAATCCTTCAGGAGTTGATCTTGATCTGAACGCCAACATCAGTGGTTTGTTGACTTTCCTTTCGGGGAAGATCAATACCGGAAGCCATTTCGTTAACATGACCACCGGACCGCTGATCGGCATTGCAGGCGCCAATACCGGCAGCTATGTAAACGGTAATCTGGTGATGAATTTTCCTGCAGGCAGTTACACCTGGAAATATGAAATCGGTAACACCGTTTATGCTCCGGCGGTGTTCAGGGTGAACGGACTGGGTGCAGCAGCTGCGATACTGGGATATACTGTCGCCGGAGATGGTCCGAATGAGAATGTGCCTTTTTCCAACGCATCGCTCATTGATCCTTTTGCGAAAGTGAACCAGTACTGGAATTTTGAAGCGACTCCTGCTGTATTCAATGATTTTGAAATCGAATTTGACTTCAATTATACTACGAATACCGGTGATCCGCAGCAGTATGTCACTCGTCGTTATACAAGTGCGGCATTGTGGAATAATACGACTGGTTCGCTAACCGCTCCGCTGAAATACAAAGTAACGGCCTTGCCCGATCTGGGTGAGTTTGTGATCGGTGAACTAACCTCCACCGGGTTGAATGAAGATTTTCAATCAGAAATTTATTTTAATAATCCCGTACAGGATGTTTTAATGATCAGCAATCCGGGACAAGAAAAAATTCTTGGAATACAAATTAATGACATTCACGGAAGAAACATTCATGAGCATAATTTAAGTTCCGGCCACCAAGAAAAACTGATGATCGATATCAGGAATCTTGCAGCCGGTTTATACATCATGTCCATTCAGCTTTCTGAGGGCAATCAAATTTCCCGCAAGGTAATGAAGCAATAACCTGTTCGAAAAAGCAATCACTATCATATTTAACTGAAATGAAAAAAGAAACTGTATTATTGGTAATGCTGGCCGGTACGTTATTTTTAACTTCCCGTCATTCTTTCGCGCAAAGCGGTGTGGCCATCAGTCCGAACGGATTAACAGCTGATCAGTCAGCCGGACTGGATGTCAACTACATCAACAAAGGATTGCTGATACCCCGTATGGCTTTGGTGCAAACGACTTCACCCTCTCCCGTGAATGCACCGGCAACGAGTCTGCTGGTGTACAATACAGCCACCATCAACGATGTTACCCCGGGTTTTTACTACTGGGATGGCGCCAAGTGGGCGCGACTGGCCCTTGATAACGGAAGCGGTGGCGGTGGCGGTGGCGGTGGCTGGGGCACGTTCAATTGCAGTACTACATTCAATGATGGCTGGACCATTCGCGGCGACGGAAGCGGTGGCTGGGAGTGCAACAATGCACTTCGCGTGATGGGCAATTCTTCTACCGGATATGTGGGTATCAACGTAACACCATCATCATCGTATGATCTTCGTGTTAATAATAATGTTGGTATTGGTTCGTCACCTTCATCATCATACAAATTGAGTGTTGACGGCAATGCTCATGTTACGGACTACGCAGCCATCGGCACTACGCCAACATCGACCTATACCCTTCGTGTATCCGACAATGTGGGTATCGGCTCATCCCCTTCCTCATCTTTCAACCTGAGTGTGAGCGGCGATGCACATGTTTCAGCAGGGATCAGTGTTGGTACTACATCAACAGCCAACAGCGGACAGGTGTATGCCAACAGCAGCTTCCGTCTGGGAAGTTCTTCTACAGGAACCGGAACGGCTGTGGTGAGAACCAGTGGCGGACTGCTGGTGCCTCAAAGTTCAACGCTGCGCGTTAAAGATGATATCAAGACTCTTCAAATCAGTAAAGAAAACTTTTTGAAGCTGCGTCCCGTAAGCTTTAAGCTGAAACCTGCATTGGGTGGCGATCCCGATATCGGACTGGTGGCAGAAGAAGTGGAGCAACTGGTTCCCGAACTGGTTGTATATGGTCCGAAGCGCAACTGGATCGGCAATACCGGCACGGTTCAGAAAGATGAGAACGGACATGAAATTCTTTCAACCACCGAAGTGGAACCGTACAGCGTTCGCTACGACAAAGTGGGTGTTTATCTCATCAGCATCGTCGCCGAGCAGGAAAGCATCATCGCGAAGCAGCAGAAAGAAATTGACAATCAAAAACAGCGACTTGACCGGCTTGAGAAAATGCTGATGGATCTCACCAAAAAGTGTGAGGCGGAGAAGTAGGATAGTGGGGTAGTGGGATAGTAGGATAGTAGGATAGTAGGATAGTAGGATAGTAGGATAGTAGGATAGTAGGATAGTCTCACTAACCCACTAACTAACTAACTAACTTTTCCTTCACCACCTCTGTAGCCAAAAATCTTCCCGTTTACGCATCAAGGCTTTTTGATCGGGAGTGTGATCATCATATCCGCAAAGGTGCAGTACCCCGTGAATCATTACACGCAGTAACTCTTCGTATACGCACACACCGTAGTCTTTGGCATTTTGTTTGATGCGGTCGATGCTGATGTAGATGTCGCCTGAAATTTCTTTCGAACCCGGAGAAGAATAGGGAAAAGTGATGATGTCGGTAAAATAATCGTGGTTCAGAAATTTTTTGTTGATAGAGCGCAGATATTGATCGCTGCAAATGATAAAGTTCAGTTCGCTCAACGAATGCTTTTCCTTTTTAACGGCCAATACAATCCACTCACGGATTTGTCCTTTGTGGCGGACCGTGTAGGAAATCTTCTCTGAAAAAAAATGAATCTGATTCATGAAATAAAAGCCGGCTGTTGAGATCCGGACATGAATTCCCGAAAGGAGTAATGTTTACTTCTTGTCGGCATTATCGGCAAGGAAGTTGTCGCCACCCTTGCGTACATGCTCGCCGTACCAAAGCCAGTAGGCGGTGCCGATGAATCCGACAATGATGAAAAAGGCATTGATCATCCTGCCAAAGGGCTTGGATGCTGCGAAGATCCACTCAAACAAATCGGCGATACCATACCAAACTGCGTCCATAACTGTATTGATTTTGAGGCAAAAATAATTCATTTTTCAAACCGCCGCAATTTTTTGACCTTTGGGGTCGGGAAGGAAACCGTATTAAATTACAATAAATTGATAATCAGGCTTTTTAAAGAATCGCATCCGGTCGCTTACATCATTATTCCGGTATTTATTGCCGTTTTCATGGTGCTTTCCTGGCAGGGACCGGAGGTTTATGTGGTTTGGAATCCTATGCCTTTATACAATTTGCTGCTGGCCGCGGTAGAGAGCATGCCCGAATGGCTGACCGGGTTTTTGGTCACGGGACTGCTGATATCGCAGGTTTTTCACCTCAACCACATCGTCAGAAAACATGAGGTACTTTATAAAAACTCATTTCTGCCGATGCTTTTTTTCATGATTTTTCTCGTCATCATACCGCAGTTCATGATTTTTCATCCTGTTTTGTTTGTTAACAGTATTCTCATATTTATACTAGATAAGCTTTTCAGGATTTATAAAAATCAGTCGCCACTGCCCCTCATCTTCGATACCGGATTTCTGATCGGTGTGGCTTCGCTGGTTTATCTGCCGGCAATTTCGATTTTTCTGTTGTTCGCGGTCAGCATTTTAATTTTAAAAACATTTTCGTGGCGCGACTGGATCATTGGTTTGTTTGGACTGGTATTGCCGTTTTTCTTCACTTTTGTTTACTATTTGTGGATAGATGGTCTCGAAGAAATGCGCGCCATTTTCTTCCTCGACGATCTGACCCGTATCTTGGATCCCGGCGGCATCGCTTTGCGCGGATACAGAATTACCATTGGTGTGGTGGCCTTGGTGATGATGCTAACGCTGAACCGTATACGTCAGAATTTTTACAAGAACGTAACACGCATCAGAAATTTTCAGCAGGTCATTTTCATATACCTCATCGTTGCGCTGCTTTCACTTGCCTTCACGGGATCAGTGGCTGTGTACCGCTTCGCTATTCTTACCATTCCCATCTCCATTATGATTTCCTACTACTTCCTTGCCGGGAAAAAAGCCTGGTGGAATGAGGTGCTGTTCTGGCTAATGATGGCAACGGTAATCGTGAATTATATAGGAAGTTAATCCGCGATTATCCGCCTGAATCCGCTAAATCCGCGTTCTATAACCACCGGTTTATATGGATTTATTGCTGATTATCAAAGACTTTAGCAAACATCTAAATCCCTTATCTTTGCAAAAATTTATCACCATTATGAAATTCGGAGTTGTCGTTTTCCCGGGATCCAATTGCGACCGTGACATGCAGTATGTGTTGGGCACTGTATTAAAGCAGCCTGTTGAAATGCTCTGGCACAAAGAGCACAGCTTGCGCGGATGTGATTTCATTGTATTGCCCGGTGGTTTTTCTTACGGAGATTATCTGCGCTCCGGTGCCATTGCGCGCTTCTCGCCCATCATGCAGGAGGTGATGGAGTTTGCCGATAAAGGTGGTTTTGTGATGGGCATCTGCAACGGCTTCCAGATCTTAACAGAAGCTCACCTGCTTCCCGGTGTGCTGATGCATAACAACTCCCGTCAGTTCATCTGCAAAAATATTCACATGCGCTGCGAAACCGATGAGAGCATGGTGACATCCAAAATGAATATCGGTCAGGTGGTGAAAGTGCCAATCGCTCACGGCGAAGGAAAATATTTTGCCGATGAGACCACCATCAAATCACTCAACGAAAACAATCAGGTACTTTTCCGCTACTGCGATGCCGCAGGTAATATCACCGATGAAGCCAATCCCAACGGCGCCACCGAAAACATTGCCGGCATCTGTAACAAAGGCCGCAACGTTTTCGGCATGATGCCACACCCCGAAAGAGCTTCCGACTCCATCCTCAACAACACCGACGGACTGGTGATTTTTGAGTCGGTGCTGAACATGGTGGGGGAATTTTGAATTAGGCAACGGGAATACGGATTCGTTGACGCGGATTATTCGGATGGTGATTACGGATGAATTGCGAATGATGAATTTTGAAGGGGAAATGTGCGGTCAATGCAAACAAAAAAACCTCTCAACCTTCCGAACGTAAAATTTCAAGGGGAGGTTTGTTAACTACTTCGCGACTGTTGAGTAAGCCAATCACTACCGTAGTGGAGGTGATGGTCAGGTATGCAATTAAAAGCGGAAGCACGTCGGGAACAAGAATGGCGTTGAAAGTGAAACGGGCCAACAGCATGTTCAGTCCTACCGAAATGATAATCCCCGTAAGGGAAGCCAGACTGCCAAGCATCAGGTACTCTATCAGGTTGATTCCGAGAATTTGTTTTCGGGTAGCTCCCATAGTACGTAACAAAACACTTTCGCGGATGCGTTGGTATTTGCTGATGATGACGGAGCCGATCAAAACAAGAATACCGGTGAAGATGCTGAACAGCGCCATGAACTGTATGATGAATGATACTTTTTTCACCACGTCATCTACGGTTTGCAGAATGAGATTCAGATCGATGATGGCCACATTGGGGAAACGCATCACCAGCTGCTGCTGATAGGAGGCCGACTGCTCGGGCGACTGGAAGCGGGTGAGCAGCACGTGAAACTTAGGGGCGTTTTCAAGTACTCCTGACGGAAACAAGACCAGGAAGTTGGGCTGCACCCTTTGGAAATCCACCTTACGGATGCTTCCGACGCAAGTTTTTATAATTGCTCCCTGAACATTAAAGCTAACGGCATCGCCTAAACGAACCTGCATGTCATCGGCGAAATTTTCGGAGATCGAAACAAAAACAGTATCGGCCGGACCGTTCACCTTACCGACCCATTTGCCACTGATGATCTTTTCCGAATCAATGAGTGAATCACGGTAAGTCACTCTGTACTCACGGTCGAGCACCCAGTTATTGAGTCCGTCGGCGGTATCTTTTCTCAATTCCGAAACACCAATATCTTTCAGCGCGTGCAGTTTCATCGATACAATCGGAACGTTGTCGATGACCGGCATCCCGTTGCTGGCAGTTACGGCTTTAATCGAATCGAGATCACTGTCCTGTATGTCGAAGATGATCATATTCGGACGGGTGTCGGCTTCGGATGAAATGTTCAGCTTATCGAGCAGCAGCTGCCGGCTCATGACCAGCGAGGTGATGAGAATGGTGCCAAGACCGATAGTAACTACAAGAATTAAGGTCTGATTATTGGGACGGTAAAGATTGGCGAGTCCCTGGCGGATGATGAAGGAGCTGCCGTAGGGAAAATATTTTCGCACCAGCCAGATCACGCTTCTCGCGAAAGCGGCCAGCAAACCAAACGACAGAATCACCGCAGCTGAAAACGCCACCGCCCTTCTCCAGGAGTCGAGTTGCATCCAGGAGAATCCGATGATGAACAACACGACCAGCACATAGGCGATCCACGGTTGTTTGGATTTTTCGGAAGTCTCGAAGGAAGCGCGTATCGCCTTGAGCGGAGAAACACCCTTGATGCCCAGCAACGGAAACAGCGCGAACAGCATGGCGGCCGTTATTCCGGTGGCTGTTCCCTGCAGGATACTTTTCCAGCTGATCGCCACATCCACATCGAACGGAAGAAATTCGGCAAACACCGATGGCATTACGTACTGAATAAACGTTCCGAGTACGGCTCCGAAGATGGAACCCAGTGAGCCCATGATAAAAATCTGCACCAGGAAAATATTCATGGCCTGATTGGCCGAAGCGCCGAGGCAACGCAGTATAGCCACGGGGTTCACCTTTTCCTTCATGTAAATATGCACCGAACCTGCCACACCGATGCATCCCAGAAGCAAGGCAACAAATGCCGTCAGATTTAAAAAGCTCGTCATGTCGGCATAAGCATTGCCCACCTGCTGCTTTCTTTTTTCAACGTCTTCGTACTCCAGCTCAAGTTGATCAAGTCTGGGCTTGATGACTTCGGCCACCAACTTCGGATCGAAGCCCGCAGGATATTTGAGATAAAGTGAATAATTGATCCGGCTGCCCCGCTGTACCAGATTGGTTTCCTCAATGAATCTGACGGGAATGAAAACCGGTGGCGCCACTGATCCCACAATGCCAGACTGCCCCGGAACCTTGATCACGGTACCGGCTATGCGAAAGGTGAGTTCTCCGATTTTTACCGAATCACCGATCTGTGCACCAAACTGAATCATCAGTGTTTTATCCACCAATGCATCCTGTCCGGAGTGAAAATAAACAGACGCTTTTTCGGGCTTGGTGGTGAAAGCTCCGTAATAGGGATAGCCTTTACCGATGGCTCTCACATTGACCAGGCGCGATCCGTTGTTGCTTTTGAACAGCACCATGGATCCGAATCCGATTTCTTCAGTGGTTTCCACGCCAAGCGAATCAAAAAACTGCCTTACCTCTTTGCTGAAAGGCTGACGCGATTCAATTTCAAGATCGGCGCTGAGCAATGATTTGGCTTCACGGTCGACCTGATCTTTCAGATTTTCACCAAAAGAATTAATGGCCACCAGAGCCGCAATACCCAGCACAATGCTGCTCATGAACAAAAGCAGCCTTCCGCGGTTTTTACGGCTGTCGCGCCACGCCATCTTAAAATACCAACCCAAATTCATGTTATGATCAGGATGAATGTGATGGGAGGCTTACTTTTTCGTCGCTGCTGATTTTGCCACCCTTCATCCGGATGATCCGGTCGGTGCGCATGGCGAGATCGATATCGTGAGTCACCAGAATCAAAGTGGTGCCCAGTTCTTTATTCAGATCAAAGATCAGATTTTCGATACGGTGTCCGGTTTCTTCATCAAGGTTTCCGGTGGGCTCATCGGCAAAAAGTATCTGAGGACTGTTTGAAAAAGCTCTCGCTATGGATACACGCTGTTGCTCTCCGCCTGATAGCTGAGCAGGGTAATGACCTGCACGGTCAGCGAGTCCGGTTTTGGAGAGCAGCTCCATGGCTTTGGCTCTGGCATTTTTTTCGTGACGAAGTTCAAGCGGGATCATCACGTTCTCCAGTGCCGTCAAAGTAGGCATCAGGTTGAAGCTTTGGAAAATGAAACCAACGTATTGATTCCTCACGCCGGCCCTTTCGTCTTCACTGAGGCTGTCGAGTACCACACCGTTCAGCTCCACTGAGCCGGATGAAGCACGATCGAGGCCGGCACACAGTCCGAGCAGGGTGGTTTTGCCGCTGCCCGAAGGACCGACAATGGAGCAGGAGGAACCTTTTTCAACGGCGAAACTCACGCCGTCGAGTACTGTCAACTGGCGATTGCCGCTGGGGTAGGTACGGGTGAGGGAGGTGGCTTTTAAGATGATATCGGACATGATGCTGATTCAGATGGCAAATTTGCAACTTCACTACAACATATTGGCTTGTGATATGTTTGATATTTTTGCCAAAATAACCCCAAACCCATGACCAACGCCTTCAAATCATCGTTTTTACTCGCTTTTTCATTGATTCTCATCCTTTCCTGCGGTGACAGCACTCCTCCGGAGCAATCAGGAGCATCTCAAAATGCCACGGTGGAGGCGGCCAACGGGGAAAAGAAAGAACAGAAAAAGGTGATCCTGTTCTTTGGAAACAGCCTTACCGCCGGCTACGGACTGGAGAGCCACGAATCTTTTCCGTCACTTATTCAGGCCAGGATCGATTCGCTGGGCATGAGTTATGAGGTAATCAATGCAGGCGTGAGCGGTGAAACAACCGCCACTGGCAGCAACCGGGTGAAGTGGGTGCTGGAACGGCAACCGGTGGATGTTTTTGTACTCGAGCTCGGTGCCAACGACGGCTTGCGCGGAACGCCTGTTGCGGAAACAAAGAAGAATCTCGAAAAAATTATCGATACCGTCCGTGACATATATCCGCAGGCCGTTATTATCCTTGCCGGGATGATGGTGCCGCCCAGCATGGGGCCTGAGTATTCGACGGCCTTCACCAAAGTTTTTCCCGAAGTGGCGGAATCAAAAAATGTCAAGCTGATTCCTTTTCTGCTGGATGATGTAGCCGGCATCGACACGCTCAACCTCCCCGACGGCATTCACCCCAATGCGCAGGGACAGAAGATTGTTTGTGATAATGTGTGGGAGACCCTGGCAACCGTTTTACCCCGGCCCTAAAGGGAGTTCATTTTCGATTCCATGAAAGTATCCGGCTCTATTGAGCCGGAGTCTAAGTTCAAAATTTACCTAAATCAACTCCCTTTAGGGCCGGGGTAAAACGGCTACTAACTACTCAATTACACATCAGAATATACCCGTTCAGCGACGCGGCGATCACCAGCCAGCCGGCGTAGGGGATCATCCAGAAACCGATGGCGCCTCCTTTGCGGATGCCGATGTAGGTCATGGCCACTACCACGGCAAACAGTAAAAGTATATCCGCGAATCCGGCCAGTACCAGTTGCCTGTTGAAGAAAATGTAATTCCACGAAACATTCAGAATCCACTGAAGTGAAAATAAAATCATCATTGGACTCAATAAAAAAGGTCCTTGTACCTGCGCTTTTCTTCCCGTAAATCCCGCCATAAAAAAACTGAACGTAATCATCACGGTGGTCCACGCCGCGCCGAACACCCATCCGGGCGGAGTCCAGGGCGCTTTATTCAGATTGTTGTACCAGTCGCCAATCACAGCATCGCCCATAAGCCACCCGCCAACAGCCAGAGCACCGAAGTTGAGGATAAGGAATATGATAAGGCGGTAAGAGAAATGCATGATAGATGTTGTATACAGTTTTTTCTTGCAGTAGAGACGCAAGGCCTTGCGTCTCTACTGCAAGAAAAAATCAGAATTTATTCTTCACAAGCGGACGCAAACATTGCGTCCTACGGCTTATATTATCAAACGACTAACGACTAACGACTAACGACTAACGGCTAACGACTGTCGACTGATGACTGATGACTGTCGACTTACGACTCTATATCTTCCCCAACTCCCCCTTCAGAAAATCAATCACCTTCACTTCTGTAGCGTCGATGTTTTTGATTTCAGAGAGGTACCAGGATACCCAGTCGCCGAAGTGAATCAGGTAGAGTGAGCGTTGCAATTGAGTGGCGCCTTTGGAATAGACTTCAAAAATGTAGGGCGTGTATTTCACCACGATGGATTTCGTGAGTTCCATCCTTGCCTTGGTGCGTTCGTAGTCGGTTTCGTTGCGGAAAAATACCACCGCGAGCTTGTCGTTTTCGGTGGTCCAGCCCACGAGTTCATTGTGATTCATCTCGGGAAGCACATGATGCCAGCAGAGCATTTTTGAATTCTCATTGATCTGCTGACGGAAGCGGGTGCACACGCCGTCGTAGTTCGCCTGACTGTAGATTACCGGAATTTTCCGGTGCAGCTTTTCAGCGAGATAATACGCTTCGGCGCAGAGGTGTTCTTCTTCGTGATCGAGAAGATGAATGGATGTTTCGAGATCTTTCCTGAACCAGTCGCCGATGAGACCGTGTCCGTGAAGAACATAAAATAACTGTGTGAATGAATAAGCAAGACACGCGCGTGGTGGCATGCCTCCGGGAATCTCGATATAATCGTATCCGTGTTTGCGCGCAGTCTCCAGAATTTTTCCTCCCGATGTCACACACACAATTTTGCAGCCGCGCTCCATGGCGGTATTCATGGCCGCGATGGTTTCTTCGGTGTTGCCGGAGTAGGAGGACACAATCACCAGTGTATGCTGATCGGCGAAAGCGGGGATGAAATAATCTTTGTTAACAGCTACCGGCACTTTGATTTCCTGATCCACAATCTGTGAAACGATACTGCCTCCGATGCCTGAGCCGCCCAATCCGGTGATCAGTACATTTCTGATTTCATGACGCGGTTTGGTGAAAAGTGCTTTCTCTCCGATATCTACCGCCTGTCGCAATTGAGCTGTGAACGAGGCGACCAATTCTTTCATCATATGTCTTAATTTTGCGTGCAAAGGTAGCAAAAATGAGGTATTGGTTTCCTTGGCGGGATAGCGCAATACAGCCTCATTTTCAGCGTTCTGGACAGAAAAATGAAAGCATTCGGCAGGTGGATCCTGATTTTGGTGTTAATGATAGCGGCCTGCCGGAGCAAGGACGGTGATCTTACGTTTTTCTCTACGGAAGACGACCTGGCGCTGGGCAGTCGCATTGCTGAGCAGATTGAGAGCGACCCTGCCAACTTTCCGCTGCTCCAGCCGGCCGATCATCCGCAGCTGTATGAGATACTCGACGGTATGCTGGGAGAAATCCTCCGGTCGCAGCACATTCTGCACCGCGATGAGCTGGCCTGGGAACTGCGAATCATCGACAACGACACCATGGCCAATGCTTTTTGTACGCCCGGCGGTTACATCTATGTTTACACCGGTCTCATCAAAAACGTCGAGACCATCGATGAGCTTGCCGGAGTCATGGCGCATGAAGTGGCACACGGCGATCTGCGTCACAGCACCGATCAGATGACCAAAACTTACGGCATCAGGGTGTTGTTGAGTATAATCCTGGAAGGGGATGTGGAGCTGCTCGGCAACATTGGCGCCAATCTCCTCTCACTTACCTTCAGTCGCAGCGACGAAACCGAAGCCGACGTATATGCGGTACGTTATCTTTCCGACACCCGTTACGATCCCCGTGCGTTCGCATCTTTTTTCGACCGTCTCAGCAAGTCGGGCGGCGATCTCGGGATGATGCAGTTCCTCAGCACCCACCCCGATCCGGGCAACCGTGTCGGAAAAATTAACGCCGAATGGGAGCGACTGGGCAGTCCGCAAGGGAAGGATAATACGAAGGATTTTGAGAGACTGAAGAGATTGCTGAAACGGAATCAGTAACACTCTTGATAGAACGCTGATTGAGCAGATTGAACGGATTTACGCGGATTGCTTTTTAAGATCACTTCCCAATCTTCACCATCCCCGCCTCACTCAATATCTTCGACTGAAGTCTGATCGCTTCATCGTGAATTTGAATCAAAACATTTTTCACAAACTCCCGGTTGAGGCCTTTTTCGTCGGCAAGGGTCATGCAGTGATCGATGATTTCTTTCCAGCGCTGCAGCTGCAGGATACTCACATTGTGATCGCGCTTGAGCTCACCGATTTCGGAGGCCAGCGACATTCTTCTGGTTAAAAGATCCAGCAACCCGCGGTCGATTTCATCGATGCGCTCTCTGATCTCCAGAATCATTGGCATGGCGTCGGTGTCTTCGAAATTCACCCTTCGCGCAAGCAAACCCGTTACCAACTGATGCAAATCATGTGGAGTAATCTGTTGCTGTGAATCACTCAGCGCCTTGTCAGGACTGCAATGTGCTTCAATCATCAGTCCTTCCAGATTCAGATCATAAGCCTGCTGTGCAATAGTGGAAAGATACTCACGGTGTCCGGCTATATGACTGATGTCGCAGATGACCGGCAGTCCGGGATAAATAGATTTTAATGAATGCACAATTTGCCAGCGCGGCACATTGCGGTAACCTGAATTTTCGTACGCGTGAAAACCACGGTGAATCGCGCCAAGCCTGGCGATGCCCGCCCGGTGAAAACGCTCCAGTCCGCCAATCCATAACTGAATGTCGGGGTGCAGCGGGTTCTTCACCAAAACCGGCACATCCACACCTCTCAGCGATTCGGCCAGCTCCTGCACATGAAACGGATTGCCCGTGGTCCGCGCTCCGATCCACAACACATCTATTTCATTTTTCAGCGCCAGTTCCACATGATGCGTAGTAGCCACTTCGGTAGCCACACGCATTCCGGTTTCACACTTCACTTCACGCAACCATTTCACCGCCTCATCACCAATTCCTTCAAACGAACCTGGACGGGTGCGTGGTTTCCAGATGCCGGCCCTGAAAATATTGTTGGGATAATGAGCCGCAATTCCTTTCGCGGTACTCAATAATTGTTCGGGTGATTCGGCGCTGCAGGGTCCGGCCATGAGCACTTTTGATCCGGGCTGCGTCAGCCAGGTGGAATCGGGTAATGATAAAAATCCGGTGGTGTAAGCTTCCAAAATGACGGGGGGCTGAAACAACAACAAAATTAGTCTTATTAGGGTTTGCCGCACCGGAGCTTTTTGACTCGGTTCTTTAGGTTATTAGCCCATTTTTTGGTTCCTTTGCGGGGATGTTTACCCAATCACTTTTATTTATATGAATCAGAAAATCAAGCAATTAGAAGATAAAATAGCCGCAGCCCATGAGGGAGGAGGCAAAAAGCGCATCGAGGCGCAGCACAAGAAGGGCAAGCTCACCGCCCGCGAGCGACTCCATTTTCTGCTCGATGAAGGCTCATTCGAAGAGATCGGCATGCTGGTGACACACCGTTCGCGCGATTTTGGTCTCGATAAGGAAATTTATCCCGGCGACGGAGTGGTAACCGGATATGGTACCATCAACGGACGCTTGGTGTATGTGTTTTCGCAGGACTTCACCGTGTTTGGCGGGTCGTTGTCGGAAACGCATGCCGAGAAAATCTGCAAGATCATGGACCTTGCCATGCAGAACGGCGCTCCTGTGATCGGACTCAATGACTCCGGTGGTGCGCGTATTCAGGAAGGGGTGGTTTCGCTGGGCGGATATGCCGATATTTTTTACCGCAACACGTTAGCTTCCGGTGTGGTGCCGCAAATCAGTGCCATCATGGGACCCTGCGCGGGTGGTGCTGTTTATTCTCCGGCCATCACCGATTTCATCATGATGGTGGAAAATACTTCCTACATGTTTGTCACCGGACCCAATGTGGTGAAGACGGTGACGCACGAAGAAGTAACATCCGAAGAGCTTGGCGGTGCATCCACGCATTCCACCAAATCGGGCGTCACACACTTTGCCTGCGCCAACGAGATCGAGTGCATCAACAACATCAAAACGCTGCTGAGTTATATTCCTTCGAACTGCGAGGATGAGCCTCCGTTTGTGCCATATGATTCAGGTGACGAAAAGCGTCCGAAGCTCAACGATGTGATTCCCGATAATCCCAATCAGCCTTATGATATCCGCGATGTCATCAATGAAGTGATTGATACCGATACCTTCTTTGAAGTGCACAAAAACTTTGCTGAGAATATTGTGGTGGGCTTTGCGCGAATCGGCGGTCGCAGTATTGGTATTGTAGCCAATCAGCCGGCGTTTCTGGCTGGTGTACTCGATATACACGCGAGCACAAAAGCGGCGCGGTTCGTTCGCTTCTGCGATTCATTCAATGTGCCGCTGCTGGTGTTTGAAGATGTGCCTGGTTTCCTTCCGGGAACTGATCAGGAATGGAATGCCATCATCACCAACGGAGCGAAGTTGCTGTATGCATTTTGCGAAGCCACTGTTCCTCGCATCACCGTCATCACACGCAAAGCATACGGCGGCGCTTATGATGTGATGAACTCAAAACACATCGGCGCCGATATGAACTACGCGTGGCCTTCAGCAGAAATCGCCGTGATGGGAGCGAAGGGTGCCGCGGAGATCATCTTCAAAAAAGAAATTTCGGAAGCCGATGATCACGAAGCCAAGCTGAAAGAAAAAGAACTGGAGTACACAGGCATGTTTGCCAATCCGTACAAAGCCGCCGAGCGCGGTTATGTGGATGAGGTCATTCGTCCCGATGAAACCAGGATCAAGCTGATGAAGGCATTTAAAATGCTGGAGAATAAGGTGGCGAACCTGCCGAAGAAAAAACATGGTAACATACCTCTCTGATCAGAGGCATTAAATTTTTCGTTGAAAATCTCAGAATGAACATCCTCCTCCTCGGTTCCGGTGGCCGCGAAAATGCACTGGCGTGGAAAATGTCGCAGAGCCCTCTTTGCGATCAGCTTTATATTGCCCCTGGTAATGCAGGAAGCTCCCGGTATGGCACAAACGTAACTATTTCCGCCACCGATTTCTCCGCGCTGAAAGCATTGTGCCTGGAGAAAAAAATCAACCTGGTAGTGGTAGGGCCGGAAGACCCGCTGGTGAAAGGCGTGGCCGACTATTTTGCCAATGACGGAGAGCTGAAACACATCCCGGTGATTGGGCCTTCGCAACAAGGCGCGATGCTGGAAGGCAGCAAGGATTTCTCCAAACAGTTCATGCAGCGACACGGTGTGCCCACGGCAGCTTATGCGAGTTTTACAAGGGAAAATATTGATGACGGGTTGAAGTTCCTCGAAACCCTTCGTGCGCCTTATGTACTCAAAGCCGACGGACTGGCAGCCGGAAAGGGCGTTTTAATTTTAAATGATCTCGATGAAGCCAAACATGAACTTCGTCAGATGCTGGAAGCCTCCAAGTTCGGTGCTGCTTCCGATAAGGTGGTGATTGAAGAATTTCTCGACGGCATCGAGCTCAGCATTTTTGTGCTCACCGACGGAAAGAACTATGTAACACTTCCCGAAGCGAAGGATTACAAGCGCATCGGCGAAGGAGATACCGGATTGAATACCGGAGGCATGGGCGCCGTTTCTCCGGTACCGTTTGCTGATGAAATTTTTCTCCTTAAGGTAGACGAACGCATCATCCGGCCGACGGTCAATGGACTGCATGCTGATGGAATACCTTATAAAGGTTTTATCTTCATCGGACTGATGAACGTAAAAGGTGAACCGTACGTAATCGAGTACAACGTAAGAATGGGTGATCCCGAAACAGAGGTGGTGATTCCACGGCTTAAGAATGATATGGTGGAATTGTTCATCGCTGCAGCGGAAAACAAACTGAATGAAGTCACCATCCAAAAAGATCCCCGCACCGCTCTCACTGTTATCCTCGCCTCCGGAGGTTATCCCGGTGATTTTGAAAAAGGCAAAGTGATTTCAGGGCATGATCAGGTCACCGACAGCATCGTCTTCCACGCGGGAACGGCAGTTAAAGACAACTCCATCGTCACCTCTGGTGGACGGGTGATGGCGATTACTTCATTCGGGGATTCTATCGAAGAGGCGAAGGAGAAGTCAATGAGGAATGCGGAGGCGATCCGCTTTGAAGGGAAGTATTACAGGAGGGATATTGGCACGGATTTGATTTAAGTCGACAGTCGACAGTCAACAGTCGACAGTTAACGATCACTATTTAATAGTCGACTTACGACTACCTCCCGGTTTTGTCTTTTTTCATCGAATTGATTAACCCTCTTATGATTCTTGAAACCTCTTTGCATTTTTTGATAAGCAGAAATTTA
>Ga0315903_10004956_pt1 | contig 17549 bp, 28 predicted proteins | sample LakEriMetagenome_7_FD_203524 | JGI IMG/M metagenome (GOLD analysis project Ga0315903, IMG submission 203524) | Freshwater fungal communities from buoy surface, Lake Erie, Ohio, United States - Buoy 2 MA119 | ecosystem: Environmental > Aquatic > Freshwater > Lake | place: USA: Lake Erie, Ohio...
ACGCTTGGCGATCACACCCGCGCGATACGCTCCGCGAGCCGTTGGAAAGTAGACCGACACGGCATCGGGATCACCGGGCTCGGCTTGATCCTGCACCAGCCATGCGCGAGCGGGCAGGAACGATCCATCAGCGGCGATGGTTTCGGCAGCCGCGAGTGTGTCGGCAACGTGATGCCGTGCCCCGCTCACTCGCACCATTTCGCACGGTGGATCGAGCGGCCATAGCACCTTTGCGAATGACAACTGCGGGCGTTTCATTTCAGCCAATTTGAGGGGTAGCGGCGGGCAGTTGTAAAGCGCTCGGTGCGGGAGGAAAACTTTTTGACAACCCAAGGTTGTCCCTCGGCGCGCCTACAGTGTCTGCACCAGTGAGGTGCAACTATGCCAAAGGCGGATTCATCGCGTGATGACGGGCATTTCGTGCTGGCCGCTTGGTGCACTGCATCAAAGGCATGGCACGACCAGCCGGGGCAGTACGAATCGACGTGGCAGGCGCAGGCCGCCGCGACTGAACGCGGCATCTATCGGGCGGCCTATGTTCGCGATGGTCGCCGGATGGATATGGAGCCGTTCGCCATCATCGGCACCGACTAGCCGCACGCCGCAAACGATCCCCGCACGTAATGCGGGCAGTCGCGGATGAACTGCTCTGCGACCTTCACCGCCACGGGCCGACGGGTCGCAAACGTGACGTGGCACCGCATCGTGTGACGATCCACCCGCTCGGCTTCGATCACCGCACCGGCCCAGCCGTCGATGTAGTCGGCCACCGCTTGCCGCCGCTTGGCCTGCGAGTCGCGGCGCAACGCATCCACGAACGCGAACGTAAACCGCTGCGACATTCCGGCCGCAGCCGTGGGGCGGGGGACGCGCGAGGTGTGACGCATCAACCCAGCCCCACGGCGCAGGATCATTCCGATCATCGCTGGCCCATCACTTGCGCGGTCACCATCCGAAACGCCCACGCATGGGCGCTGCGCTGCAACTCGGCCGGGCACGATAGCCCCGTGGCCCGCTCGGCGTAGCACCTGGCCCCGGTGTAGGCGGCGCGTCGATTCGTCCGCGTGTCGATCACCGCGACGTGATGCAACTCGGCCCCGTCGATCACCCGCACCCGACCGATGCCGGACCGCTCTACGATCCACTGCGAACCCTTGGTGAACCCAATCGACACGCCCCAGCCGATTGCCCCGATCTCCGCGAGCACCTTTCGACACTCAGGCGTGTCTCGCAGCCGGGCCTCGAATTGCAGACCCAGCGTGCGATCCATCGTGAACACGAGATCGAGGCTGCGAGTAGTCGCGAGCACCGGGCCGTCATGGCCCAACGTCAGCGGCACGTCGCGCTTGCAGGACCGCACCTCCTCCAAAATTGCATCCCACGCGCGGGGCGTGAATTGCTCGGGGAGGTGTTCGCCATCGCGGTGCCCCAGCGCGGGGCGGCTCACACCGGGGCAACACACGCCCGCCATCCAGCCGATGACAGGCGCGGGCTTGTTGACCGGCCGCGATGCACGAACCGGCGGCGCTGCCGCAGCCGGGCCTCGGGGAGCGGTCAGCGTTGCAGCGCTGCGCTCGGCCAACTGCCGCCACCATGTCGGTGCCCGTGACAGGATGCCGCGACGGCTGGCGTTGATGTGTTCCAGCGCCACGCCACCCGCGTATTCGATGTTGTCTGGCCTGCTCACGCAGCACCTCCGATCTGTTTGCGTCGATCCAGTTCCTCAATCCGCAGCCGCACCGCTTGGGCGAGATCCCCAATGACGTGCGGGTGTTCAACTTCCAACTGCGCCACCGTGTGCATATAGGCGGCGCTCTTGGTGCTCTTTGCCATCGCGATGCGGTGTTCCTCGCGGAGCGTTTCCAGCTTCCGACGGACTGCCTCAATCTCGACGGCTAGTTCCTCCGCACGCTGCCGATGGGCGGGGGCCGCTTCCTGCGCCGCATCGTGTTTCGCCCGCGCCGCCCGGCAGCGTTGCATCGCCTCGGTGTCGCGGTCGAACGCGAACGCAGGCAGGCCCAACTGGTCGAGCAGTTCGCCCGCCCGCTCCATGTCGGCCACCGCCAACGGCTCGCCAGCGGCACGACGGCCCACGATCTCGCGGTAGGCCGCGATCCGTTCGCCCACCTTGCGGCGGTTGATCTCCTCAAACGTGATCGGCACCGCAGGCTCGGTTGCCGCTGCCGCCTTGGATTTCGTCGCAGTCGCCATATCAACACCTCATTGGCGGCATCGTGTGTCGCCCGCATCGTGCCGCCGCCCGGCACGCGCGGGTGTGTTCGTCACTCGTAGGCGCTCATTTCGAGCGGATATTTGAAGTAGCCGCCGCCTGTCTCACGAATCCATTTGCGATGCCGCTGGGCCTCGGCTGCATCGACCACACCCACGCGTTGCAGGTGCCGCACCTCGCGCTCCATGAACGGCTCGGGCACGTTCAGCCAATGGCGCGTTGTCTTGCCGTTGCGGTCGCGCACGTCCGCGTACCAGTAGCCATTCGGCTCGGGCAGCCTCGCGCCCAACTCGCGCGGCGGAATCTCCCCCAGCACGTACTGCGCGACCGGCCGCGTGCCGGGGCAGTATTCGATGCACTTCGGCAGGATCACGTCACGCCAGCGGCTCCACTCGCGCCGCCAATCGTCCAACGTCTTGAACATGCACGGCGGGCCGAACATCGGCGTAACGCCATACAACAGCGTTTCCTCCACGTCCCACGGGCACACGTCCGACTGCCCGTCGATGAACCGCTTGCGAATCTTTGCTGGTGCCCGTGGCATCGTCATCCCTCCAATCGTGCGGCCAACTGTTGCAGCGTCCGCGAGGCCAGCCCGCGAAAGTCACGCTCCAACTGCGCGGCCGGGTTCACCTTCAGCCCGCCGAACCTGTCCCGAAAAACTGGGCCGTCGCGCGTAACTGTCTCGGCCAACTGCGCCGCGCGTTCCAACGCCTCGCACGCATTCCGCAGGAGTGATTCGCTCGCGCTTTCGAGCACCCACCGCGAACGCACGTCATCCCACAACCGCAGGCGCTCGCCCGTGAGCGTGATCGGCTGCGGGCCGTCACCGCCCGCGACCGGCAGGGTGTGCGGCATGATCTCCAGCGTGTGTTTGGCGCGGCTCGTGCCGGGCTTGCGGGGCATGGGGGCGGGCCTTACGGGTCGATGTAGTGCGGTGCCAATTTTCGATAGGAGACTTCCCCCGCGCCTCCGCAGAGGACACAACCGGGGTTTAGGTGTACAAAGGCATGGTGATAGCATTGCCCCTCCCTTGGGGGGGTACGTAGCGTGCGGTCAGCGTGCATCGGCCTTGCTCCCGCGCGCGGCGGCCGCTTGCTCGGCTCGCGTCTTGCGACCGTGACACGAACGGCAAAGGCATTGACCATTGGCAACGTCGTACCGATCACCGCCCTGGCTCACCGGCACGATGTGGTCAGCGTGTGCCTCGCGGTCGCCGCTGCACACGCGACCGCAGGCCCGGCACGCCCATGCGTCACGGGTCAGCACCGCCTGCCGCCATGCCCGATGCCGCTTGTCGCAGTAGCCGCGCTCATGGGCCGATGGCCGGGCGCTCTCGTCCCGGCGGGTGCGGCTGGCGAGGCGGGCGGGCTTGTGTGATGGAATGCGTGTCGGCATGGTCGTGATCGTGCAGGGGGGGGCTAGGTCAACGGCTGCGATCTACACGGCGCTGTTGCAGCCACGCCGCGATGCTGGCCGCAGAGTAGAGCGCTCGGCCCTTGCTATCGCCCGTGAGCGAATAGGACGGGCCGCGACCTTGCTGTGCCCAGCGGGCCAACGTCGTGGCGGTCACGCCCAAGCGGGCGGCGGCCTGCGATCTGGTCAGCACCTCGGCCTCGGGTGTGGTCATCGTGACGTGCATCGGCATGAACTCCTCGCGGGTGTTCATGCAACCTACAGATGCCGTCCAGCGGCCATCCAGTTACCGATGCGAGATGATCCCGGTGCGATGCCGTGACGGTGTGCGCAGCCTCACCGCTCACCCGGTCGTGCTCGACGGCTCGGCGGGCAAGATGCGCGCCAAGATGTACGGTGGGGGAGAGGCGCGCATCTTGGAATTGGAGGGGCCGAAACCGGGTCAGGATGGGGGCAAGATGTACGGGTGGAGGGGTGGGGTGTGCATCTTGGTTTGGGCCTATAAAAAAAGGGAAAATATATCTCTCTATTCCAAGATGTACGCCTGCCACTCCCCACCGTACATCTTGGAATTCGGCAAGATGTACGCCCCCCCTATCCACCTGCGCATCTTGCCCCTCGCGGCCCCGGCGGCGGCACCGCCTTGGCGGGGCCACGGGCATCAGATCGATAGGCGCTAACAGCGTGTTACTACCCAACCCGAAAAGGTTATGTCACGAGATGACACAACCTTTATCGCTCTGCCGGATGCTCCGCCGATAGCGCAGCGGGAAGCAAGCGTCGGCGCCAAACGATTGAAACCACAAAACCGGCGCCGGTGTTGTGGTGAGAAAAGCAAAGACGGCGCCGTCACAAAACGAATCCCGGCGCCTACATTCGTTTTCCCGCCCCGCCCGCCGTGGCGAAAGGTGTAATCGAATACACCTTTCCCGCCCGTCTATCGGGCACCTAGCGCAGCGCCCCCGGCCGCCTCACGTCGCGTTGAATTGCTCAATGGCCTCTGGTGCCCACGGTGCGAATGCGGCCTCTGGCTGCGGCACCGTGCGGTCGCGGGCCTCGCTCGCGGGCAATCGCCAGCACCAGCCATGCGGGCGCTTGGTCTTGATGACGTTCAGCACGTTGGCCGCATGGTCGATCTGTCTGCGGCCCAGCCCCGTATCCTGCAACGTCGCGGTGATCGTGGCCGCATTCTGTTCACCAGCCGCCAACAGGTCACGCAACGCATCCACGGCCTCGCCACGGCGGTCTTGATGCTCGCGGCCACCTGTAGGCCGCCGGGCGATTTCGTCCGCGTCCATCGTCACCAGACCGGCCTGCCACACCAGACCGGGCTGGCCGTTGCTGCGAGTCTCGATCTCGTAAGCCTGGCCCACGTCGCGCTGCCCGTAGTTGTTCTTGCTCACCAGCATGATTCGCCGCTTGCCGGTTTCCTTGTCGGCATCCTCGGGGTGCGTGCCGATGGAGAGCACGACGCGGGCGATCTGCGCGAACGCCCCCGATCCGGCGATCCGCTGCACTGTCGTGAGATCGTTTTTCTTGTTCTGGTGCAGCACCGCGAGCACCGCCACGTTGCGTTCCTGCGCCAGCCGGGCCAGCGGCACCAATGCGGCCCGCACCTCCGCAGAGTTGTTTTCATCGCCCGCGATGTAGTCGGGCAGAGGATCGAACACGATCAATCGACAGTCGGCCACTTCATCAAGCGCGGCCCGCAGTTGCTCAATGTGCCGTTCAAGGATCACGGCCGCGAGCTCGTCACCGTCACCGGCCACGGTGCCTTGGCAAACGTGTACGCGGTCGAGATCCGCACCGGCAGCCGCGAGGCGGGGCACCACAACCTTGCCCGCGTCATCCTCCGCGCCGAACAGGATCACGCTGCCCTGCGGGGCGTGCCCGGTGCCATCGGGCCACTTGCCGCCGGACGTGACGCGGGCCGCCACGTCCACGCTAATGAGCGATTTGGAGATGCCCACCGGTCCGGTGATGATCGTCAGCCCGTCGCCCACCATCCGCTGCGGCCATAGCCAGTTGATCGCGGTGCACTCAATGTCGCTGGCCCGCCGCAGCGCCAATCGCTGCGAACCCGATTCGCGGTGCTGCATGGCGGCCCGCACCCGATTCAGGTGCTCGATGGCGCCGCCCACCGCCTCGGGCGTGATGCCCTCACGCACCTGCCGGATGCTGTCTGCCAACGCCCGCATCGCCTTGCGCCGAACGTAGTATTCGTGCACGCTCTTGCCAGCCTCACCGGCCAGCCGGATCGCCTGCGGAACGCTGACCGTAACGCTGGCAAGATCGGCCACCAGCCGCATCGCATCGGTGTAGTTGGTGTGATCCGCTTCCTGCGCCCGCCGCAGCGCTAGCGCCACGTCACCGATGGCGGGCTTGTCGGCCTTCAACGCCTCGGCAATCGCCTGAAACACGAGGCCGCCATCCTCAATCGTGAACTGGTCAGCGGCGGCCAACGCCACCATCGCGCGGGCGTCATCCGGTGCGCGATCGACAAGGTTCAGCGTGTAGGCCAGAAACGCTTTCTCGTCCTGCGGGCTGGCGAGTGTGGCCGTGTCGAACGGATCGACCGGCGCGGGCCTTCGCTGTTTCTTCTGGTTCGTGGGCATCGGCATCCTTGCTCCGGTGATGCGGTGCGGTTTGTTTAGAACGGGAAATCGTCGCTGTTGATCTGGGGCCGGGCGTTGCGTGTTGCCCGTGGCCGATACGGGGCCGCTGCGGGGGCACGCTGTTGATCCTGTGGCGGCCGCTGGCGCGAGCCGTCCGCAGGCGATTGATCCGCAGGCTGCCGCTGCCCGTTGCCTCGGGCGGGCTTCCTCGCATTGGGGTGGGGCAGCCATCGGCCCACGCTCGCCTTGATTGAGCCGTCGCGCTTGGTGAAGTGTTCGATCTCGACCGTGCACCGCAGCCCGATCAACTGGTCAGGCACCAGATCGGCGGCCTCGATGCCCACGGCCCGCGCGACCACACTGTGCAGCCACTTCAAATTGGCGGGCACGTCCGCGAACACGAACCCGTAAGACGATCCCGGTGATAGCCGCAGTTGCAGGCATGTGCCCGCGACGTTTTCGGGGCACGCCTTCCACGGCACGTCACCCATGCGGGCCGCGACGATCTCCACCTCAGTCGGCCCCTCTGGTGCGAGGTCGTACTGCCGCACCGGCTGCGGCTGCGGTGCAGGAAACCCATCATCGAATGCGTCAATCATCGAATCGCCCTCCGTTGAACGTGCCCCTGCGGATGCCTCGGGTCGCACCGTGGATCAAGCCGCTGGGGCGGGTCGTGTTCGTCACGCCACGCGGTGAGATCGCGGGCCACGTCGCCCAAAAGCTCGCGATACCAGCCGGGGAGATCGGCGGGATTCCAGCGCCCGCGAGTCGGCCAATGGCCGGGCGGTTGACCGGGCGTGTAGTCTGCGTTCATCGTCGTTCACCTCCGGCGATCACCGCATGGCGGGCGGCACACCCGGCCATGCGAAAGGCTTGTTGCTGTTGCTAATCCCGTGGCCCCGGTCGCCCTCGATGGCGGCCGGGGCTGCGGTCTTTCTTGGTGGGCTTGGTGCCCGGCTTGTGGGTGCGGGATGCAATCCAGCGGTCGAGATCATCGGGCCGATACTTCACGCGCGAGCCGCACCGCACGTACGGCGGCTGGTGCGGGTTGTCTCGCCAACGCCATAGCCGCAGCGTGATCTCCGCGAGTCCTAAACGGGCGGCGGCGGCGGCCGTTGAAATCAGTTGCTCGGGATGGTCTGGCGACACAGGCATGGATACCTCGATGTGGGCTGTACCCTCACCGTATTGCCATGTATCCCCACCCATCCAGTTATTTTTTTCACGATCTCGGGGCAGCGTCAGCGCGCTAATCGTCGCCCTGGCCCTCGCGGCCGTTGCCCATCAGCGCGTGCCACAGATGGTCGATCTCTGCACCCACGGCCGTGATCGCCGCAGCGGCATCCTCGGCTGCGTCATCCTCGTCATCGTCATCATCTGCGAACGGCTGCGCCTCGATGGCATCGAGCGCGAGCAAGGCCGCGTGCATGTGCTGCCGCAGTTCGCCTATGGCCCAATACCAATGGTCACGGCCATCGTCGTGGGCAATTTCCAAAAACTCAGCCAGCGCCTCGCGGAACCGGCAACCGGGGCACCGCTCGCCATCACCGTGATCGTGTTCACCAATCGCCACCATGCGTCACCTCACTTCCATGTTGAATGTCAGCGGCACCGCGCCGCCTGCTACTACCGCTTCTGTTCCAGTTGCCCGTAGACGTTTGCCAGATGCCTTGCCAGATCCGCATAGCGGTCACGTCGCTGGTTGGGATGCGATGCGTGCAGTGCAGCCACAAGTGCCGTCCGCAGTGCGGTCAATGCGTTCACGAATGTCGCGTCGTCCCGCAGCTCGTCCACGACCATTTGATATTCACTTTGGGAAATCATCTTTCGGCCCTCCGTTGGTTTCATCGTCCATGCCACCGCCCCGGATCGAACGGGCACCGCGCCTATCGCGGCGGCGGATAGTCAGTCGTCATCGCCATCGCGGTCCAAGTGGATTCGGACTCCGGCCATAAGGAGCACGCCGCCATCACAAAATGGCGATGCCCCAGCCGGATACGTTCGCCGTGGCGTGAACGGATTGGCAGCCGTCACGAACGTGCCTAATTCAGTGCTAGCGCCGGTGTCGCGAATGTCATCGGCCAAGATGCAGCCAAGCGTGCCAGAATCCACCCCATACCCGTTGCCATCGTCGTCGTCATAGATGCCGTCACCGTGGACGGTGGCAAACGTAGCGATCCGGCGGCCATCGGCCAGCGTATGAACGCCGTCACCGCACTCGCACGCTTCAGTCCACGCATCGTGCAGCACGTAGCACAAGTCACCGACCCAGTAGTGACCGGGTGGCATTATTCCCGTGCAAGTCGTGTCGTTATCACCGTCCTTGTTGGGGGCCGTTGCCATAGTCGTGTTCCTCTATTGCCATTACCTCGCCGTGACACACGCCACGGTCATCCCGCCCGCACCGGCTCGAACGGTGCCGCCTGCCCGTAGGCGGCGTTGCGATCAAAAGGGGAGTTCGTCGTCTTCCGCGATGCGGTTCGACTGTGTAGGCAGCACACGCGCCGCCGACCCCTTCAACAGCGCGCGGAACGTTTTGTTGATCACCTCGCCATCGGCAACGTATTCCGCGAAACGCGCCAAGTATTGCTCGTGAGCGGCCTTCGCCTTTTGCCACTCGTGGGCGGGAAAACTGTATCCCGGCCTGCTGTAGTGCAACCGATACTCGTGGGCAACGCGCTCGTACAACTCGCTTGCCGAGCTTTTTGTCAGCCAAGCCAACACGGGCTCTAGTTTGGCAAGCATGGCCGCACGGCCTTGCTCTACTTGCTCTGGCGTGCACCAGCGATCTGCCCACAGATCAACTTCACTTCTCGCATTACCCGCCGTTGGTTCCGCTTTTCTTGCAACTATGCTTCGCCGTCTGGTCATGTGTGAACCCTTGCGTTGCCTTACCTCGATCACGCCCGTGGCACCTCACCGCGAGCGATCCCGCCCGGCCCGGCTTGCACGGGCCTGCCGCTAGTGGGCGGTTGCGGAATCACTCCGCGATAACCTCGCCCGGTCGCAGCGCGTTGCACTCGCGGGCCAGTTGGTCGAGATCGCAGTGCCGCCGCTCGGGGAACCGCGTGTAGGGATCGACGGTGTAGTAGTCGCCCAGATCGACCTTGGCCCACGTATTGCCGTCACGAGTTTTTCGGAGCACCTCGCCCTCGCGGGCCAACGCCCGCCGCACGCGGGCCTCGATCACACTCTGCGAAACGATCTGCGTTTTCATTCGCTGGTTTCCTAATTGCTCAGGGTTGCCCGGCGGCACCTCACCGCCGGGTGTTCGATTAGCCCTCGGCCTCCCCGGCAGTAGAGGCCGGTCGCCGGGTGTTGTGCCCGATCTGGTCGATGTGCTCCCGCAATTCCATGAACCCGCGCCGGAACGCTGGCACCATCCGCTCGGCCCGGTCGTGACACTTGTTTTTGTGCAGATGCCACACGCTGCCGTGGCTGAACCGCACCGCCACGGCCATGCGGGCATCGGTGATCGGCTCCAAACACACGTCACAACTGACGATGCTGCGGTAGCCGCCCTCGACCTCGATGATCTGGAGCATGGCGGGCCTCACTTCGCCTTGCGACGGCCGGGCCGCTTCGGCTCGATCATCTGGTCGAGATCATCGAGCACCCGCTGCACCTGCGCCGCGCGGGCCGGGCCAGCGGTGCGATCAACGGCATCGGTCGGCAACGTCGTGACGTGCCGCAGAAACTCCTCGATGGCATCGGTCGTTGTGAACCAGCGGCCCGCCAACGGCTCGGCCCGCAGCCGCTTGCCACGGCAGCCCTTGATCGCCCAACGGATCAACGTCGAACGATGGGGGCGAGGTGCCCCGGTGATCCTGGCCCAGTAGGCCGCACCCTCGGTCATCGAGATTTTTGTGGTCGTGCTGACCATGTGTCATTCCTCCGCGTGTGTTGTTCGTCGTGCGATTCGCAGACGACACGCGGAAGAATGACAACGCGGAAATCAAACGGCGACCCAATGCCGCAAGGGATTTCCGGAAACGTCTCGGGGCGTTTCCTATGTGGCGGCGCGCTTGGCCTTGCTCACGATGATGCGGATCATCTTGTCGGTGAGATCGTACTTCTGCGCGAGCCGATACTGCGCCTCGGTCGCGCCGACCATCGGCCGCAGCGCCGCGTACTCGGCCACGATGGCGGCATCGCGTTGATCGAGCGTGAACCGCATCCCGTTGTGCTCGCGCGGCTTTTTCCGTTTCGCCGCGTTGGCCTTTGCTGACCGCTGCCGCTTGGGTTCAAGATCGAGCACGCGGCCCTCGATGAACCCTTGGCGGCAGCCCTCCGCGTAGGCCGCGTCAATCATCTCGCCAGCCTCGGCAACCGTGATGCTCTCTCGCTGGTCGCGATACGTCAGCGGGCTGCGAAACAGGCGACCTAAAAACGCTGCCACGTCATCGGGCAGGCGATACTGGCGGCTGCGCATGCTTTCCGGCCGCCGTGCGATCCGCCGCCGATGCTCCTCCGCGCGCGTGGCCTCGCGGGCCTGACGTTGGCGATATTCGTCGCTGGCAAAGTAGGCCAGTTGCCTACGGGCTTCCCGTTCGCGCCTCGCACGCTCGGCCGGTGTCTCTACCGGCGCGTGACCGACGAGCCGCTTTCTCCCAAACAACGCTAGTTGATAAACCGGCTTGGTTGCCCGCTTTGCCTTGCTGGTTCGTTTGCTCTTGCTCATGGTTCACCTCGATGTGTTGATGGTCAGCCGCTCGCGGCCGCAGCACCGGCAGCGGCCTCCCAACTCGGCGGCGCGTAGTGCGCCGTCATCGTGTCGCGGGTGTGCCCCGCCGTGGCCCGTGCGGCCTCGGGGCCATAGTCGCGACGAATCTCCCGCAGCCGCAGGTAGCGCAATTGGTACGGCGTCCATGCTGGCACACCGGCGGCGGCCGCCGCGCGAGCAATCGCGGTGCGGATCGCATTCGATGTGAACATGGTGCCCACGCGGGACGATGCACGGCGGCGCATCTTGATGATGTTGCCGCCCGTGGCGATCCGCGCGAGGCTGCGGCGGGGATCGAACACGTGTTCGTCATCGGCCCGCCCGGCCGCATGCGCTTCGAGGATCGCGCGGGCCTGCGGCCCTATCGGCACGTCGCGGAACTGCCCACGGTGCGCCGTCTTGTGCATCGGCGGCCGGTAGCGCCAGATGGCGCGATCCCGGTCGTGCACGTCACACAGTCGCAGCCTCGCGGCCTCCGATGGCCTGCACGCCGTCCATCGCATGAACAGCACCAGCGCACGGGCTTCATCGGTCAGGTGTGGCAGCGTAGCGTTGACCACCTCGGCCGACACTTCGGTGCGGCGGTCAGTCTCGCGGCCTTGCCCCAGCGGCAACGCGCGGACGCGGGACAACGCATAGGCGCGTTCCGGCGGGATCAACTCCAGCCCCACGGCCCAGTTGAACAACTGCCGGATGCGGCCCACCGTGTCATTCACGTACCGCCGACTGCGCGGGATCGCCTCAGTCGTTTCGGTGCCATCGGGCAGCCGCCGCTTTCGCAGGATCGGGGTATCGACCAGCCGCCGCCGCACGTCCTGCAACGCCCGTGGCCCAAAATCCTTGGCGGGCATGGCGGCCATCGGCCGCAGCGCCCTGGCGGCGGCAATGGCCCCGTTCCAGTTGCTCGCCCGCTTGTGTGCTCCCGCCCGCTCACGCTCGATGGACGCGATCCACGCCCGCACCAGTTCGCCTACGGTCACGTCCGCAGACGCGGGCAACTCGACCTCGGCCACGGCGGCCGGGGCAGGGGGCGCGACGGGCTTGGCGGCCTCGACCGATTTCCGGCCGCTGGCGATCCATGCCGCGATCAGTTCGTCATACCGCAGCCTTGAATCGGCCGATCCCCACGGCCCTAGCCAATGCTCGATGCCACCGATCCGAACCCGTGCGTTGCCGCTGCGGCGATGGTGCCGCATGGCGGGCAGCGCGTCAGCGTGACGACGCCCCATGATGATGTCCTCATGTGAAGCCTCGGGGAGAAATCGGGGCGCGCCCCGTTTCCATCCCCGTTTGATGTTGCTTCCCGTGAGGGCGCTGCCGACCATCGGCAGGTGTTTCTTGCGTGTTTTTAGATCGACCGCGACCGCGTGTCGGGCTGCGTCATCAATCGATTAGATGGCGTGTGAACGTAGCGCTCTAACCAACTGAGCTAGCTGCCCGGCAAATCATCTCCGGCGGATCGTAGCATCCGCCGGCAAGGCCGTCACGATGGGCTCGTTTCTCCCGCATCCGATGGCGGGTCGAACCGCGGGGCCGCGGCCGAAGGCTGGCCGCCGTCGTCGTCGAAACGGCGTCCCACACGCTTGGCCGGCGCCGCGTTGAGATGCGCGGCCAAATCCATGTCGCGGGAGAGCGTGGTCATCTGCTTGCGAAGCTCGCCGATGCCCTGGCCGACCGAGCGACCCACCTCGGGCAGCCGCTTGCCATAGAGCATCACGGCGATCGCGCCAATCACGACGATCTCGACGGGGCCAAGTCCAAACATATGCCGCTCAGGCGGTTACGGGGCAGGGAAGGGCAGGCAGGACCGAAGGGCGATCAGTGGCGGCCTTCGCCGTGGCTGGCACTGTCATCCTCGATGCCCTGCACGCCGCGCTTGAATTCGACGATGCCTTCGCCAAGCGACCGCATCACCTTGGGAAGACGGGAGCCGAACAGGAGCAGGATCACGCCTGCCACGATGATCAACTCGACCGTTCCCAATCCCATGAACGCAAACATTGGTTGCACCTGACACTCCCTGCTGGGCGAACGAGCCACGATTCAAGTCTAATCCCACGGCCCCGAGAAGCAAATTGATGGCGATTCTTTCGGAGGCGATGGGATGGACCAGACAGGCAAGGAGGCCTGTCCTACGGAAGCGTTGCCGCGGCACCAGCGGCCTGTCGATGCATCGGCAGGTGGCGGTAGTAAACCTCGAGCGTCATCGCGGACAGTGCGGTGGAGTAGACGCGGCCACCGTGGCCGCCCCACACGGGATCGGGATCCCAGCTGCCAGCGAGGCTGCCAGGCTCGCGGCGCTGCAGCGGCAGAAGCGCCGAATGCAGCCGCTCGTTCCAACGATCCCACTGCGGCCCACCCGCATGAAACGAGGCGAGCGTCGCGTAATACCAGGCATAGGCATTGGGGCTCTCGCGGGCCGGCGGCGATTGCGCGAGCATGTCGACCGCCTCGAGCGCGGCCGGGTGGTCGGGCGGCATCCCGAGAAACAGCCGGCACGCGAGCGCCTCGGCCGTCATGGCCAGCGTCGGCCGCTCGCCGGCCCGGTAGGCGGCCAGTCCGCCCGCCCGGCCCGACGAGACCGTCCGCAGAAACCCGCGCGCCCGCGACTCCGCCTCCTCGAGCCCGCCGATTCCGGCCTGGCGGGCGCTCGCGAGCACCATCACCTGCCAGCCGAGCTGGCTCGTGTCGCCGCGGTCGCCGGCGGCATACCGCCAGCCGCCCGTCGCCGGGCTCTGCATGGCGAGCGTGTAGCGCACGGCGCGATCGAGCGGCGGCTGCAGGGCTTCGTCGCCCGTCATGGCGCAGGCCTCGGCCAGCGCGATCGTCGCCATGCCGTGGCAATAGAGCGACGCGAAAAACTCCGCGTCACCGGCGAGCGAGCCGTCGGACCGCTGACGATCCACGAGCAGCCGCAGTCCGCGGGAGACAGTGCCGGCATGCCCGCCGTCGGTGTGGGTGTGGCCGGCGCCGAGAAACGCCAGGAGCGCAAGCCCCGTGACGCCATGATCGCTCTTCGCGCCGGCGCCGTGCCGATGGTGCCCCTGCACCGACCGCTCCACGCCGGCGCCATGCGCGGCGGCGCTCCAGCGGCCGTCGGGGGATTGCGCGGCAGCGAGCCAGGCGAGCGCCGCCTGCACCGCCCGCTCCGTCTCGAGCGAACCACCGCGGGCAGCCGCGGCCGCGGCCCGTCGCCCCCCGACACGATCCGCATAGAGATCCGGCACGGCCCGACGGGCCGGTTGCTGGTCTGCAGGCTTCGGCGGCGCATCCGTTGCCTGCGGGCTCTCGGGCTGCTTCTCGGCTTCGGCATCCGCCAGGAGTGGCACGAAGTCGTCCGGTGGCGCCGTGGCGGCGAGGTCTTCGGGCGGATTCATCTCGGGGTCGTCGGATGCTTCGACAGTCGCCGCCTCGGCGGGCGCGGGCACCGCCTCGGTTGTGGGCTCATCGGCCAAGACGACCATCATCGTCATCGGGCCCTCGTCGGCCGTTCCCCACGACGCGGGCCGCGTGCCGCCGACGGTCGCGGCCACGACCGCCAGCAAGGCATGAAACGCGACCGAGAGCAGCACGCACTTCTTCAGCGTTTGCGACTGGAGCCAGCGCGTGCGCACGATCGCCGCGCCGACGGCCACGCAGATACCGAGGAAACCGCCCCAGACGATCCAGCCGGAGCCCATCGCAAAGACCTCGTCATCTGCGGGTGGCAGCGGGCCGCGCGGCCCGCGCGTCGGACCGAGCTTGCACGGAGATCGCCACGTGCCGCACGCCGGCCGTCCGGCAGGCCTCGTAGACCTCCGCCATCCGGCCATGGGGCACCGTCCGATCGCCGCGGATCATCACGGCGAGCTCGGGCTTCGTCTCGCGGAGGGCCGTGAGCTTCGCGGCGAGCGCTGTGTCGGCCACTTCTTCCCCCGCGAGCCTCAAGCCACCCGACGCCTCCACCTCGACGATCTCCGGACGCCCGGCGTCCACCGCCGCCGCGGCCTCGACCTGGGGCAGCTCGAGATCGAACTTCCGCTCGTCGCCCGAGAACCGCGTGGCGCACATGAAGAAGATCGTGAGCACGAGGACGACGTCGATCATCGGCGCGAGGTTGGGTGCGGGCTCTTCATCGTCGCTCAGGCGGACCAGCGGCATGCTCAGGCCTCCAGCGAGATTTCGTCGATCACCTGCTGGCAGGTCTCGTCGAGCCGCATGGCGAGCCGATCGACGCGGCTCGTGAAGACCCAATGCAGCACCATCGCGGGGATGGCCACGAGCAGGCCCATCGCCGTCGTGATCAGGGCCTCGCCGAACCCGCGGGCGAGCAGGTCGGGCCGCCCCATCGCGCCGGCGCCGGCCACGTCGTTGAACGACCGGATGAGGCCGAAGACCGTGCCGAGCAGGCCGAGCAGCGGGCCGATCGTGGCGATCCCGTTGAACACGCGGCGATACCGCCGCAGGTGATTCACCTCGCGCTCGCAGGCATCGATCGCCGCCTGCTCGATCTCGACGGCCGGCTTCCCCCAGCGGCGCACGGCGGCCGCGAAGACCTTCGCCGCGGGGCTGCCGTTTTCCTCGCAGGCGTCGATCGCCTCGCCGCGGGAGAGCTGCCCCGATTGCAGCTGCTCGAGGAAGTGGTTCACGAAGAGCTTCGGCACCACCCGGCCCCAACGCAGGCTCACCATCCGCTCGAAGCCAAACACGGCCAGCAAAAACGAGCAGCCGATGAGCGGCACCATCAGGATTCCGCCATCGCGGATCGTGGCCAGCAGGTTGCCGGTGGGGATCAGCGGCTCCGCGGCCGGCGTGGTTACGGCGGCATCGCCGGCGGGCCGCGATTCAACCGCTGCGGCCACCCGTAATTCGCCGCGCTCGCGCATGGCGGCCTCTGAGCCAGCCCATGCACGGGTGCCCTGCGCAATCGCGTGCTGCCCGGCGGCCATCGACATGGCGCAGGCGACGAGGCAGCCGGCCGCAAGCCAGGCGCGGGGATGTGGGGCCGTCCGTGGCACCATCTGAAGGATTCCGGAGCGCGGCCGCCCCGTTCCCTCGAGGCAATGCTCCGCGCATCGGTAGGAATCGACTGCCCCGGCCACACGCGACCAATCCTTCGGTGGCCCAACACCTCGCCGTCACGACCGTCACGACCGGCGTGGAACTCTGAGGCGGGAAGGCGAGCGGGTCGGCGAAAGCTCGACGAGCATTGGGCCGCCGCGGCCCACCGCGAGGAGACTTTTGCCGCCCGCGAGCCGGTGCTACGCCAGATTCGTCAACCCTAAAAGTTCGCGTCGCAGCCGGTGTCGACGTCGCCCACCATGTGGAGGTGGTCGTGATCGATGTACACGACTTCCTGGCAGTCGTCATCGACGAGCGTGTGGGGCACCGGCCAGCCGATCCGCTTCACTTCCTGGAAGTAGACCGTGCACTTGTAGTGGGCATGGTGGAGTTGGGCGGGGCCGACCAGCGGGTAGTGCCGCGGCGGATCGATGTAGTCGGAGATCTTGCACTTGGTGATCCGCACGTGGTTGCGCTGCACCTCGTAGAGGAAGGGCCAGTTGCCCTGCACGGGGCGGGCCTTCTCGAGCGCCCGCATCACCTCGTCGTCGCTCGGCTCGTCGAGGGCCTCGCATGGGCCGCCGGCCTGCAGCGGGCCAAGGATCGGGGCCCGCTCATACCGCTCGTAGTTCCAGAACTGGTCTTCCTTGCTCTTCTGCATGAAGACGGGAACGGGGATCGGGAACGCGAGCGGGCCGAGATTGGGGCCTTGCGACGTGATCCAGAAGCAGCCGCTCTGCGAGACGGCGCCGGAGGCAACCAGCAGGGCCATCGCGAACAACCGGGCACGAACCTTCATGGCGATCTCCTCGGGCGGCTTTTGAAGCGGTCGATCTCGTCGACCCTGCCGGTTGTATCGGCCATGCCAGCGCCACACTTGCGGATTTCTTCGACTGCGCAAAGACGGAGGGCGGCGTCCGACGGCATGAAAAAACCCACCCCCGCCGGAGCGAGGGTGGGCTGTTTCGTGTCAGGCATCCCGGGTTTCGTGTCAGGCATTCCGGGGCCGAGGCCTAGCGGTGGTGGCTGTGCATGTGCCGCTCGTCGAAGTCGAGCCACCACCAGCCGTCGTCCCATTCGAGGGAGACCCGCCGCCAGCCAAGCGGCACCTGCGGATAGGGATAGAAGGGACCGATGTAGGGCCAGGCAGTCGGCGAATACTGCGTGGGATATTGGAGGGCTGCGTAGTTGGGATACGAGGCGTAGCTGGGCCAGGCGTAGTTGGGCATGTTGGGCCCACCACCGCGGACCGGCACTGCCATGCCGCCGCCAGCACCACCCGGGCCACCCATCGGCATCGGCCTGCCTCCCATGCTGCCGGCCATGCCGGGCGGACAGTCGGCGGCCCCCGCAGGCCCCTCGGTGAATCGCATCGAGCCGGGCACCATCTGGCCGTCGCCGACGCCGCCATCGCTGGAATACCCCTCGCCCGCAACGCCGCCGTCGATCACCCGCTCACCGACCACGCCTTCCGAATAGCCGCCCGGTCCGGGCAGATCCATCGGCTGACGCATGCTCGTCCGCA
>Ga0315903_10004960_pt1 | contig 17543 bp, 29 predicted proteins | sample LakEriMetagenome_7_FD_203524 | JGI IMG/M metagenome (GOLD analysis project Ga0315903, IMG submission 203524) | Freshwater fungal communities from buoy surface, Lake Erie, Ohio, United States - Buoy 2 MA119 | ecosystem: Environmental > Aquatic > Freshwater > Lake | place: USA: Lake Erie, Ohio...
AATGTTCTATAAGTGGATACAATACAAAACAAAATTGCGATGTCTATTTGTTTGTAAGAATACTAAATGATAATTCTAAGGCATGGTTATGCGGAATGATACCAAAAACAAAGTTCTTTAAGAATGCAAAGTTTTATCCAAAGGGATTTATAGATACTTCAAATAATATGAAGTTCCATTGTGATACCTATAATATGATGATTAAAGATTTAGTACAGTTTTAACGCGCGCCTTCTGGACCTAAACGGTTTCCGAATTCACCCATCATACTTGATAACTTTTCTTTACCCGCTTTGGCTTCCGGTGATGCATTTTTATCCCATGTATCACTCATGTTTTGAAGACGTTCAGCAGTATTTTCTCCGCGTGTTAAATCTTTAACAACCCAATTAACCCAAGCACTTACATCGCTAGATCCAATATCTTCAAGAGATTCTCCTTCCGCAACATGACTAGCTACCTGATTAACAGCATCAAGAACTTTTTCTATACCATAATCTCTTAATAAATCGACATGGTTACTAGCTATTCTGCGACTTATTGCGCGATGAACAGAATCATAAACATTTCCTTCTTTTAAGATTTGATTAGAATATAAATTTTCTAATAGTATTTGGTCTTTGCTTCTCATATGTTTATATACTTATATTAGAGTTGATCGAAATCAGTATCGGGATGATAAATGTCATCATCATAGCAATAATAAAAATGTTTATTATTCTTTGAATCCCAAACATAAAGATACCACTTACCATTCTTTTTAAAAGGAATTTCTTTTCCTCCAGAACCAATTTTAATCGGAAACTCAAAACCTTTATCCCAATCCGCAGGAGGAACATTTCTTTCCTCGTTTAAAATTTTACTATATAAACCCTCTAGAACTATTTGGTCTTTGTTTTTCATTATATTATATTTACTTGGTTTTATCTCCCCTTTTCCAAGATATTCTTTTTGATCCCTTTTTGTGTCTTTTTCTCGTATTACACATAGACTTTGTTGGTCGGCAAGCAGGGTATCCTTTTCTTTTTTCACCCTTTTGTCTACCACATGGTTTTCCTGTTTTACAATCTATCCATCCTTTACCTTTGTTTCTTTTAAACCATCCATGAAGACCTTGCTTCTTTTCCAAGTCAAAACCTTCTTCCAATACGGATTCTATAAGATTTACCAAGTTCATTTCTTTTTCTTTTTCCAAATCTTTCCTTGACGGCATTTTACAACCGCACCACTTTTATATGCAGATGTCTTTTTACCATATACCGAATCGGCTCTTTTAAGACATCTGTCTCTCTTTACCTTGGCTTCTGATAAAACTTTTTCTATTAACACAGTTAAATTCATATATTATATTTATTAAAAACTATTCTATTTTTCTATAAACAAAATTTCCCCTATCGGTTATTAACTTAGGTTCGTTTAATGCTATAACATCAAATAACGGATATCCATATTTGATTCCTCCTTTTGGAATATCAAACTTACTATCTTTTTGTACTAGATGTTTATTATAATCTTTTCTAAATTCTTCTTCGGTTTTATATATTACTGGATCTCCTATAGTAGCATAACCAACAAGATATGCCTTTCCCTTTCCGGTTCTTATAATACCAACCTTTTTTCCTATAAATGATTTTAAAGAATTTCTATTTCTTGTCTCTATTGTTTTCTCTCCGCGTAAAATTTGACCGGTAAAATCTTGTATCTTATCATTAATGTTTATACCTATAGAAACATCATTTGATTCTAAAAAATATTCTTTAAATGTCATATAGATTCCAAGTATCCCTCTCTTGTACTTATAAGGTCTTTAACTTCTTGTAATTTTTTAACCCACAAAGAATAGTCTCCTTCCCCCAACGCAATCGCAGCATCTTGTGCAGCTTTTTGAGCTTTTGTAATCGGTTTAAGTTGTCTATATGCATCTGCATATCTTTTACCAGCATCCCGTATTTGTTTAATAAATTCTTCCTCGCTCAATTCAATATCACCTTGACGCGAACGATATCTCCAGTTATCTCTTGCTTGTGTTTCAATTTCACCACGAAGAATATCATTCTTAAACTTTAAAACCCTATCGACCTTTTCCCTTCCAGCATCCATACCATAATCAACTCCGGTTGCTCCACCCCAACCCGCAACACCATCCATATATGCAACTCGGTGAATAAGATCTCCAGTATGTTCCATTACATATTGAAGTAGTTGAGAATTGCCTGCTCCGGGATTCGCATTATTATCAAACATACTTTCTGGAGTTCCTCTTTGGTTATCTTGCAATTCTCTAAATTTTAAAGATGATACATTTTCCTTCAAAAGAATATTATCATAAAGACTTTCCAGTAATATTTGATCCTTGCTTCTCATGGGTTTAAAAAATATTTATAAAAATCGTTGACTTTTTCAAAAAAACGATATAGGATGATTAACGATATGAATAATATTGAAGACAAACTAAAAAAACTAAACAACCTGATAAACACAAATATAACACAATCGAATATGGATTTTAAATTCCACACAACAAACACAACGAAAAGAAGTAAATCAAAAATCGCCGCATACGATATCAATGGATACCTGATCAAAACATATGATAAAACTATTGATTGTATTCCAGACGGATTCAATGCCACAGCAGTAACCAAATGCGTTAAAGGTAAAAGAAAGCTTCATAATAACTTTATCTTTATCCGCTACGGAAAGGATGAAGAACCAAGACTCAAGATTGATTCTGCACCATATAAGATTAGAAAAAATTCCAGACAACATAAGAATCTTCAAATTCTAAAGACTATCTCCGAAGAATTAAATAATAAACCAAAGGAAAAGTTTCATATCTCAAAAAGAAATAGAACCCGAATTGGAATGTTCGAGAAAGATGGAACACTATTTAAAGTTTTCCTCACCACTAAAGAGTTTGAAGATTATGACTACCAAGCACGATATGCGGCTTATAAACAAATCCATGGAAAATATACTAAAAAGCTAAAGAAAGGCTACAAGAACAAATACCATTTCCGTAGATTGGAGATTGGAAAAACATATGTCATAGGACAAAAATATAACCTTGATGATATTCCTTTTGATGTTCAAAAAATATTCGTAAAGAATTCAAAATCTAAAAAGGTTATTCCAATTGAAAATTTAGCTCCAGTAGAAAACTTGCTTCCTCCTACTACAATAACTACTTCTTATCCAGAAGTAGAACATCTAAAGACCACGGTTCAAGAATTAAAGAATTCTATTGAACAATTAAAAACACCCACAGAGGAACCAAAGAAGAAGAACTTCTTCCAAAGATTAGTATATCTCTTCGTAGGAGAATAAAAAAAAAGAAAAAGAGTATAGGGGGTATATGTCACAGGGGCATATACCCCTTATATATTGTGATATGGAACAGTTGGATTTTTTTAATACTTTAGAACAGACTAAATCTATTTGTCCTGTTTGTGGGAATGGGTTTGAGAAGACGAGATCAAACCATATTTATTGTTCAAAAAATTGTGGTGATAAAAAATATAAAGAAAATGTTAAAAAGTTAAAAGTAAAAATTTTTGGGGTTTGTAAAAAATGTGGAAATAATTTTGAGAAAAAAAAATCAAATCAAATATATTGTTCAAAATATTGTAATAAAAAACGTTACTGCGATGAAAATAAAGAAAAAATATTAGATAGAAATAGAAATTATCAACCGGTATGGAGAGAAGATAATAAAGATAAAATACTTTCTTATAGATTAAAATATAAAAATGATATAGATAAAATAGTCAAAAAAAGAGAATATCAAAAAAAATACGATAAAGAAAATAGAGAAATAATAAATGAAAAGTATAAAAATAGAAAAAAAACAAATCCAAATGTTAAAATTCGAGAAACAATAAGAAGAAGAATTAGAGATGTACTAAAAAATTCAGGAGGTAAAAAATTCTGTAAATCAATGGTTCTTTTAGGCTGTACAATACAAGAAGCAAGAGAACACCTAGAAACACAATTCAAAGAGGGAATGACATGGGAGAATCATGGAAACGATGGATGGCATATAGATCATATAATACCTTGTGCATCATTTGATCTAACAGATCCAGAACAACAGAAGAAATGCTTCCACTATACCAACCTACAACCCCTATGGGCTAAGGAAAATATGTCCAAGGGTGCAAAGATATTATAATACCTTTTTTGTCCTAATGAATCAGTGTTTTAATACGGCGTTTTCAAAGTGATTGTGTTTTAATGAAAGTGTTTTATAATACCTTGGAATATATTACAATACATTATAATACCTTTTTTTAAATTCTTTTACTCCAAAAAATTTTTGGGAAATAAAGGGGGGGCGCATTAACCGAAAGAAAAAAAAATTTTTTTCTTGACATAGGGTCAATTGTTGCAGAAGGGGTTGAACATTAACAACTTACGCAATACACCACGAACCCGGAGAAGCGTAGCAAAAAGCGTGCCAAGTTTTTGGGCTTGACAATTTTTTCACGGCACGAAAAAGCCCGCCCCCCTTTCGGAGAGCGGGCTTCCGTAACCCCTTGTCAGCCAAGGGTTTGCCGGAGGATCGAGCAGAGTGCCGCACTCATGTTGCCGTTGTATCCGGCTGAAAATGAGTGACTTATGAGAGCCTCTTTCAGATCCGCTGGGAGGCGGAAGGTGCTGGACACTTCGCGCCTAACCTTCTGATGGATAACCACTACGGGAGCGGCGACCGAGGTTTTCGCTTTCGCTTTCGCGGGAGCGGGTTTCGTTGCGGGTTTCGAGGCTTTCGCCTTCGCCTTGGGTTGTGATGTTTTCTTCATCGGCAATCAATGTAAGGCATCATGCCTGGGTTGTCACGAATTATTTTTCAATTCAGATAACTTTTTTTTGACGGATTTGCTTGACAAGAACCTGGAGGATTGATCTCGGAAACTGGTGCCGAGGTGTAAGACAAACGAGATGGGCATATGAAATGTAAGACAATGTTGTGATGTAAGACAATGTTATACGGAAACAAAAAAAGAGGGAGTCTTTCGACTCCCTCTTTTGCTGGTGGGAATTATTCCTCCTCGAAGTCTCCGAACGCCTCCTTCCACTCGGTAGGCGTGATTCCAGTCTTGACGAACTCACGCTCGTCAGCATTGAGTGTGGGGAATGCGTTCTGTATCAGCGCACCAGCCTCCCATCGCTGATAGTCAGCGACAAAATCTGGAAGGTCGATGCCGAGAAGCATCGCAGTGACCTTGCCAGTGAGGGCGCTGATTCTTGTGAGCATGGTTCCATCGGTGACATGGAAGTTGCCAGCCGCATCAGCGACGAGCATTTCGGTTGAGGTTGCGTGTAGGTTTACTTTTGTGAATGTGGGCTGCATAAGGACTACAGAATAATCCAATCCAAACAAACTGCAATCCTTTTGTTTGTCTTACATTTGAATAAACGCATGTGCGCCCGTGTGTGAAAACGCGTTGCAATGCGACACCCTGTTGCAATGTAAGACAATGTTGGTGTAAGACAAATGTATTGTAAGACAAAAAAAGAGGGAGGCTTTCGCCTCCCTCCTCTTGTGGGGATCAATAGTCGCCGTCATCTTCTCCTGCATAGACCAATGTGCAAGCAGTGATCGCAGGATGGGGACGATTCCGAGCGCGAATCTCTTGGATTTTAGCTTCCCTCTCTTGGCGGTAGAACTCCATGAGTTCCTCGTGACGCTGTTCCGCTAATTGTATTAGCTGACCCAATGTATGGAGGCATTGGAAATCCTTTTCGGGAAGCATGATACGCATGACCATGCCCATGAAAAATGCGGTGCTTTCCTTTTGGCGAGTGTAATTCCAAAGAGACGCAATGATCTCTTTGGATGCGTTGATTCTTTCCTGATTGTCGCATCCGAGGATGACGGCGATTTCGTTGGCGAGTGTGAGTGCAGTAGGTTTGTTTGACATAAGGCAATCAAGATAACCCACACCCAATGAAGCACAATACCTTTGTTTGTCTTACACTATTGATTGAAAACCTGGGGGTGTTTAGCAATGTAAGACAATGTTATGTCTTACACGAGATAGGGTATTGTGATTGTAAGACGATGTAAGACAATACCTGGAGTAAGACAATGTAAGACAATGTATTAGAATGTAAGACAAAGTTATTGTAAGACAAAAGAAAGGGGGACACCTGTCCCCCTTTCTCAATTGTGACGCACAATTGTTATGGTTGTTCTGTCATAAAGCCGTTGTATTTTTCATACCACTTGGCTTCATCATTGAACTGGAAATCTGGCATGATTGTGTTCTGGCAGACCATGCGCTTTGGTTCCTCTTCCAATACACCATAGATATCGGTGAGGACTTTGGTGAGTGCCTGGGCGACAATGGTTTCATCGATGCCGAGGTTGATCATGCGTTGTGCGAGTTGGAGTTGTGCTTGTAGTGGTGTCATAAGGATTACAGAATAATCCAATCCGATTGAATTGCAATGGAAATGTTGGTGTAAGACAAATATATATTCGTATACAAATGTAAGACAATGTATGACTGCGTGTATGTGGAAACATGATTCAATGCGACACCCTGTTGCAATGTAAGACAATGTCCTACAGAAACATGAATGGGGTAGTGTAAGACAAAATTATTTCTTGACAAAAGAAAACCGCCCCCTGGAGTAGAGGGCGGTTCCTTTGTGGACTACCTGTTAGCTTGCGAGGGCGAGGGCTTGCTTCCCAAGTTGCAGGGCTTGCTTGCGCCTGTCATCATTCGCCAGCATTGCAACGAAGGCTTGCTTGTGAACCGCCGCTGATCCGAGGATCGAGCGATAGGTGCGAGAGCCAGCATCGGTCTTACCCTTGCCAGTTCCCTCACCCGAAGTCCAGAACTCCGTAGCTCCGTTCGCCAAGTCGTAGAGAGTCTCGCCATTGTTGCCCATGCCACGGCTGAACAGAGTTGCGATACCCTGCGCGGCATTCATGGTGCGGGTTGACAATTCCGCTTTGTCAGTCTCCAAGCAGAAGTATCCTGCCGCCATTGCCAGTGCTTCATTGTTGTCGCACTTGTGTCCTGCGAGGTAGGTCATCACTTCAGCGATTGCCGCCCTACCCTTCAAGATTGCATTGAAAAGCTCACCGAGGTTGCTGATGGCAAGGTCAGCATTTTTAGTGTGATATGCTTTGAATCCTACCTCGCCTGCCGCATCTTGCGATGCGATGAGAGTGTTCATGCAGACAATACGGATGAGAGAGTCGAACACGCTCATGGCGAGTTCGCCATCGTGCGAGGTGATGAAGTTGACATAGGCGCGGAACCTGTCTTTGTTCATCTTAATCTCGCTACCGCCAATGTCCACGCTGATGAAAAACTTCTTGCCACGCTCAAGAGTTCCCATGCTGGTGACTTTCACGCCGAGGTCATTGAATGCCTTGATCATGCAATCCCATACCTGGCGGTTGTCGATCACCTTATACCCTGCCTTCGGAATGTGAAGCGGGACAAGTTGCTGATCGTCGGTGAGGTCAGGGCGGATATTGCGATGGTCAGCCACGAGGACTTTGTAAGACTCCAAGTTGACAGAACGCCCATCAATCTGAACGATTGCAGGGGATTCGATGATGGGGTAAGAGAGACGCTTGATCTGATCTTCGCCAATGACTGGAATGTGCGTAGCGATGCGATGCCACTCTGTGCCTTCGACGCTGTAGACTTCATCCCAAGGTTGTTCGATTTTGTGTGCCATATATTTTTTAGGTTTGAATTAGGTTTTTGTCTTTGGCGTGATTGCCTCCGACAAATTTGAATCTAAATGAAATTATTCCGATTGCAATAACTATTTTTAAATATTTTGTCTTACACTTTCAAGACCCAGGAAATGTCTTACAAGTGTCAAGAGAAATCTTTTGTTATACTTTGTCTTACATTCCAATTCCCACTCTGTGTCTTACATTCTGTCAACAATTATTTTTGTTATACTTTGTCTTACACTTTGTCCTCCAGGAAATGTCTTACACTTTGTCAACAAAAAATATTGCAATACATTGTCTTACACTCCAATCAAAACAAAAAAGAAAGGGGGACTTTCGTCCCCCTTCTTCCGGGTTGTTAGTGTTTGATGTAGGGTTTGATGAGGTTGAGTTCTTCAAGGATCGTGCTGATATGGTTAACCCAATCCAGGCCGTAGACATCACCCATCTGGAGGTCATGGTATGCTTGGAGGATGGTTTCTCTGGTTGCTCCATCATACAGGTTGTCTCCGTTGATAGTGCATTCGATATAGTCATAGACTTTAGTGTGATCTTCTTTACTCAACCCAATCAATGTGTATGCCGCGACATTGAAGAGGACTGTGTGGTGTGGTGCTTGTAGTAGTGCTGTCATAAGGAATACAGAATATTCCAATCGAATTAAAATACAATTCCTTTATTTGTCTTACACTTGAAGTTCCAGAATGGAACCTCAAGATCGTGATGTAAGACAATACGATGTCTTACACTTATTCAAATATATTATAATGTCTTACAATGTAAGACACAATACCTGGTGTAAGACAAAAAAATATATTGACAAGGTTTTAGGGCTGACTCCCTTTCGGAAGCCAGCCCTATCAACCCTACCCGCTAAACCATAGTCAGGTCGATTGCCTTGACATTCTCCGCTTTCACCGTCATTGCGAGCGGTGCTTCTTGGCGGTTCGGAAACTCGCTGGCGAGGCACAAGGGTTGGATGGTCGCCTTGTCCACTTGGACTCCATCCAAGAAGTATTCCACTTTAGGCTCGAAGGACAAGCCGCTTGCGGAATAGAATCGGACATAGTCCGTTCCTTTGTGTGAAATGTGATAGGGAAACTCGACCCAATCGCCCCACGGCAATCCAGCATTCTCCGCTGGCAATGTGCCATCTTCACGCCCCTCCTTGACGACTGCTTGGTTATCATATGTCTTGCCAGACGAGACGACGAGGCGAGTGATTTTCTCGACCTTGTTCTCCACGCCTTTGCGGGTCTTCAAGGTTTTTCCGAACATGGCCGATAGGTTGCTACCTTTAGGGTGATCGGCTTTGAGTTGGCTAACGATTTGTTTAATATCCACTTTAATATAGGGATTTCCGCCCTTTGCCACTTGATCGGCTGGCTTTGCTCCGTAGCCTCATTTGAGACTGGTATGACTATCTCACGGGTCATTCCATATGTCAAAAATTATTTTTGTTATACTTTGTCTTACACTTTGCCCTCCAGGAAATGTCTTACACTTTGTCAAGAATTATTTTCAGTCTTACTTTGTCTTACACTTTGAATGGAAAGAAAAAAATGAATTGGAATATATTTCACAATGTAAGACAATGTTGTGTCTTACATTAGAATATGGAAAAGAAAAAGGGAGGAGGCTTTCACCTCCCCCCTTCTATGTTTCAAGCCTTCACAAATTTCACCCATGAAATGAAAAATGCGCTCTCTGGTATGCAAGCACCGGATGGAACTGATCCGCTGTAAAATTGAAGAAACCACCTGTCCATTGCCATCTGTTTGGTTTCACCAACGGCAAAGGTTTCTCTAATTTCTTGTCCAGCCCAATATGAAATCGCAAGACTCCATTTGTTTCTAATAGGCTCGTTTGTCTTTACTACTGATTGTCTTGTTTCGAGTTTTATTTTCATAAGGGCTATAGAATAATTCAATCTGATTAAAATACAATCCTTTTATTTGTCTTACACTGATATACCCGATCTGGTGTAGGACAATGTAAGACAATGTATTATATACCCGATCTGGTGTAAGACAAAATTATTTCTTGACAGAAGAAAAGGCGAGAGCTTTTACACTCTCGCCCTTCCCCCTTATGTTCAACCTAATGTTTTTTATAGTTCACTTGAAAAACTGATTTGTCCCAGCAATTCCGGCAATCGCCACACTTGCCATCCTGTGAATAGGCTGGGCAATTATAGTTTGAATCGCTCGCACCGCTCACGACTAATCCAAGGCGATTAGCTGCTGCGAGGGGTGGTTGTCCATCTAACATGAAAGCGGACAAGCGGATAGTGAGATTTTCAGGAACGACATTCCCCTTGGCAAGCCAATCTGAAACGATTGAAATTTCGCGTGTGGGAAGCCAGAATTTAATCTGTGGCAAACGCAAGGCGACATTGACAATTTTCTGTAAATGAAATTCCCCTTGTAAATCTCCGGAATCATGCCAGCGGAAAAATCCGCTCTTTTCCTTTTTACCGATGAGATAGACGATTGCATCCTCCCATGCGGAATTAAAAAGAGATTGAAATCTCTTTTCCATTGCATTGATAACATTCGGAAAAACATAACGCCCCTTCATTGCATAGCAGACAGAACAAATGCTATCCTTTACTTTTTGGAGCTTGCCACCGGTGATGCACCGACTCGCAGGAATTGAATATCCATGACATGGCATCTTGGAAGGATTAGAGAGTGAGTGAACGATTGCCTCCGCTTGTTTAGGTTTAGTGAACATAGGACACACAGAATCGCACAGATATTCAAATGCACAAGAAAAATTATTGTAATACTTTGTCTTACATTATGATGCTCCAGGAATGTCTTACAATTTGTCAAGAAAAATATATTGGAATACTTTGTCTTACACTTTTGGTAACGAAAATTGTTTCGTGACCAAACCACTAATACTTTTGCAATGTAAGACAAATGAATGTCTTACAATTAAATTCCAGAAAAGAAGAAGGGGAGGCTTTCGCCTCCCCCTCGAATCTTTCAAGCGAGGTTGTCAGCTTCTTCCCAATCCCCTCGACCTACTGCGGCGGCGAGATCGACTTGACGATAAACTTCTTCGACTGCCCAAGCTGGTGATCCATACTCTGGATAGGTTTCAGTCCAATAAGAAAGATCAACCTCACCGCGATAAAGGACTTTGATCGCCAAGGCATCAGCCTTATCACGATCCATACCGAAGAAATGATGATGACGAAAACGACGACCATCTTCTGTCATTGCCAGAACCTTAAAGGCACGACGATAAATCGCACCAGTCGGATTAGTATAATCTGCCATCTCTGAATTATGATCTACAACTACGACATCCTCACGGACATCTACTCGTTCGATTTTGATTTTTGAATTAAACATAGGATTGAGTCTCCAGGTTATTCCAATCTGATTTTATTTCAAGCACAATGTTTGTCTTACATTCGACTGCATTATGTATGTAAGACAAATGAATGTCTTACAATATATTATAATGTCTTACAATGTAAGACAATGTATAACAAAAAAGAGGAGGGAGTCTTTCGACTCCCCCCTTTGTATTTTTCAGATCGTGAGCGGGTCGATCTCGACTTGTGGGAATTCCCTTTTCTTTCCCCATGTCCTGTTGCTCATCGTGTTCCATGCTTGGAAGGCGGCGACTGCCTGGCGTGGCATTTTCCAGATGGACTCGATTTCCTTGTTGGTGAATCCCTTGTCACGCATGAGAGCGTAGGTTTGGGCGTTGCAGATGGTGCGGATGTTTGTTTGTGTTGTTTTGGGCATATTTTTATTTGGTTTGTGTTTTACTTTCTGCTGATTTTGATGACTCCCATTGGAGATATTCCATTCTGGTAGGCATCAAAAACTGAATAGGAAAAATTTTCATTGTCAAACTTTTCCTTGATTGAATCGCACAAGGATTGCGCCCTGTCTTGGATGCTCTTTCCGTAGCGATTCAAAAGATTTGAAACGAACTTGATTCCACGACCATTCAAGTAGAATGTCAAGTAAATATCTTGGACTTCTGGTGAATCATTTTCCTTGTCAAGAAAAGAGTAGTAGATGCAATCCAGCAACTCTTCTGTTGGCATTCCACAAAAATCCAACCAGAAATAGTTTTTCAATTTTTTCGCAAGTGGTCGAATGTCGAAGTATGCCTCGAAAAAATCGGAGTTGATGAAGTATCCGAAATGTTGTTTCATGCGAGGCCAGAGTTTTTCACCGAACCATTCAGCTTGGATGTAATGTTTCGGAATATCAGTCTCATCCCTCTCATAACGAAAGAATGTGTTTCTGGTCTTGTCGAAATGATTCTCGAATGGAGTCTCTCTTGATTGTCCTCCGAGATAGTGGATTACTTTTGGGCATGAATCAGAATTGATTGAATTGGCAATCTTTGTTCTGGATTCCATTTTCGATGGGTCTTTTGCTACTTCAGCGGTGTATAGTTTTGACATGGTAGGTTGTGGTTTAGGTTTGGTTGGTGTTCGTTTTGCGAACGACCCCACAATCTCATGCTTTATTTGAATCACAACAAATTCTGTTGTCTTACACTTGAATTATATTGTCTTACATTTGAGTAGAAAAAAAACGGAGTGCCATTGAGACACTCCGTTCATGAATAAATTCACACAGCTGTTTTTCTCACTTGAGGTGGATTAACCCACTTCGCTTTGCGTTGGCGGCATAGGCGGCAATGTTTGCCACTCTAGTCCTCCAATAAACCGCAATCTGCTTGTTAGTGAAGCCCTTGCGAGCCAGGCGAGCATAGTTCTCCATGCTCATCGTTTTGCACTTGGTTTTAGTCATTATTTTTTCCTCCTTTCTATTAGTGTAAGACAAATTATAATGTAAGACAATGTATTACAATGTATTATAATGTAAGACAATATATTACAATGTCTTACTTTGTCTTATGTTGTTCTACAAATTTTTGGTTCATTATCTTTGATGTATGATCTACTCCATAAATCATAGAGTAGTCTTGCAACTTTATTTTCATTTGATTTTATCTCAATGATAAATCCATCTACACCATGTTCCTTGAAGTTCTTTTTTTCAATTCTAATATCATGGTCTTTATGTTTATGGTTTTCTTTGGACAAATCTAATTGTCCTATCTCAACCATTCTAACAATTTCATTCACAATGTCCATCTTTATTTTGAAAAATATTCTGTAATGTAAGACAATACATTTTGTATACCAACAAAGATTACCAAGAAGAATAGAATTAGAATAATTGTTGATCCTATTTTTGTAATCTTTATATTCATGTTAAAGTAATTGTGTTGATGTGCGTATGTGTGAGTGTAAGACATGTGCTACATAAAAACAAGTTTTATTTTCACACGCTGTTCTATTAAATCAGAACTCCTCGTCATCTTCGGGATCGTCTTGCACAACATACCATCCAATCTCCGATAATGCTTTCTCCAATGCTTCCTCTCTTGTCTCTGCTTCAACTTCAAAACCATCTCCGTCTTGATCGGAATTCAATACTAAAAATGTTTTCATTTGGAATTATAGTTTGCGCTACCCCTCATTAGAATCATAATAACCAGAGCATAGAACCAGTTAGCCCATGTGTATTGTATTGTAAGACTGAACAACCCATTGACACTCCAGATCAAAAGAAATGGAGTGAATAGAATGAATCCTATTGCAAGTAGAATGACTGCGAGTGCTGTTGATGTTCTCATAGATAATTGTATTTGATAATAGCATCAGCCATGAATTTAAAATAGCATACTCCGATTGCAAAGATCAAGAGAAAAAATACACCATCCAATAGTTTTTCAATAAATGTTTTCATAGTTCGTATGCGTATTCGTATTTGAATGTTTCTTTTCGATTGTATTCTTTCTTTGGTTTATGAACCTTGGTCGGTGGTGCTTTAACCTTTGACCTTTGTTTTAGCTTTGGTGGTTTGATAGTGATTGTTTTTGTTTTCATCAGTAGTCGATTTCAATGTAGATGAGTTGTCCTTCTTTGGCAAGGTTTTTATATTTTTGTTTAATCTCTGGTGTATCCTTGTATGTATCCTGCACTTCCCAAACCTCATCGAAGTTGGATTCTGTGAGAGTTCTTACATGGTAGGATTCACATGAATTGTCGTAATCCGAGAAGTGATCTTCCAGTTGGTTTAGTAGTTTCTGAATATATTCAGATTTCGTCTTACCTTCTGGTATCCGTTTGATTTGTGTTTCGAGCATTCCCATATGTTTTATTTCAGTTGAATTTTAATAGTAGAAGTTTTCGTCTGCTGGAACATTGAAGTCAACAACCCGATAATCGGATTTATTCTCCTCTGTTCCTTCAACAATGTCGTTGATTTCGTTTTGAGCTTCTTGCTCTGTGATGTAGGTTTCGGTGACATAGTTCAAGCCATCATCGTAGCTTGTCTTTAGATCACCCCATCCACTCACGCCTTTCATTTGGATTTTGAATAGTTGGTTGTTCATTGGTTGAGGTTTTGAATATCTCACACACTCTTTGAATGTGCAAGAATTATTTTGATGTAAGACAAAGTTTTACAACTGACCCCACTGATCCGCCATAGCATTTGCTATGCCAGAATATGTCTTACTTCTGATTCTGCTTCGTTCTGGAGAAGGTGCTGTCTTGTCGTGTCCATAGTTGGAACATTGGTTTGCCCAACGCTCGACAACTTTTCCAGATGGTGTTGTCACCATCCTACCTTGAACACGATTTGTTTCGATTAGATTTGGAAGTCCCTTCAACCACAAACAAGTTCTCTTGCTTGCATCCTCTCCGAACTGATATGGTTGAATAATCTGATTTGGTTTTCTGTATATCTTTGACATTATTCCAATCGGATTTTCTATTGCTACCCTTGGAACATGATCCAGTTTGGTGAACTCCAGAAAGAAATCAATGCCTTCTTGTTGTCTCCCGTCTGCTTGTTTAGCCGCAAAGTGAGCCGCTCCACTTACTGCCAAGTGAGTGCATGGAGGAAATGCCAGAACCATATCCCAATCTTTTTTCAATTCAGATAAAACATCTCCTTGAATGTGCCACTCTGGATGTCCACCAGAACAATCCAGAATGTCGCAAGAATATGCCTCATGCCCTCTGGCACGAAATGCTTTTGTGACCGATTGTGATTCTTCGCAAGCAACAAGTATTTTCATAGTTTGAAATATCCGTAGTATTCTTCCTCTGATGTATCGTGTGTGTCAAGAATTTTTCCGTTCTTCACACAAGTTATATGTCCACCTTGTAAGACAAGGTAGTTTCCATTCTTTAGATGTTTTGTCAATCCTTTTTTTCTATTAAATTTCAATCCAAAATACTTTCCGATTCGTTTAATGTCCCAAGGATATACTCCATCCACCGAGGACGAACAATCCTGTTGACCTGTGACCTTGATGAATTCTTTGCAAATCAAATTAACTTTCTCATAAACACAAAGATAATCTTTTTCCAATCCTATTGTAAATGCACGAACGACACAATCTCCAGCTAATCCAGAGAAGTATTTCGAGCGACCACCATCTGTATATTGCCATTTCATTTTATTCAACCTTTATTTTAGTGTAAGACAAATTACATACGATGTAAGACAATGTATTTTGTTGACTTACAATGTATGACTATTATGGAGTGTAAGACAATGTATTACAAGAACTTGAGTTTTTGTCCTACGAATATCTTCTGTGGGTCTTTGATGTTGTTGATTTGTTTTAGTCTTTCAAAATTCAATTTGTATTTCTTGGATATTGCATATAGAGTATCACCCTTCTTCACCACATACTCTTTTGTTATGGTTGGTTTTACTGGATATACAATCTTTGGTTTTGCTTTAGGCCAATCATCCTTTGGTGAATGTTTTGGTGGTGGAGGCTCTTCTATTACTGGTGCTGGTTCTGGTGTCGGTGTTGGTGTTGCTTCTACTCCCGCAAATTGAGCTTCCTTGGATTCAAGGAACTTCTTATCCTCTGCATTTGCTGTCTTTGTTCCTCCTGTCAATGACAATAAACCAATTCCACCAAACAAATGGATTGCCAATACCAACCAGAAAGAACTCTTGAATGAGATCGGTCTGGTTGGTATCTCGTCTTCCTTTTCTTCAATATAAGATTCTTCTTTCATATATTATATGCGCGTGTGTATGTAGGTGTGTGTGAAAACAAGTTGTATTGCTACACCATGCTACATTACAGCAGGATTTGGTGTGCCATAGAAAAAGGTATTCCAGATTCTACGGAAAGTGCCGATTGGTTTTACCTCTGGTTCAAATTCCTCTTCCTCGTCAGCGGGATTATCTTCATTCACCAGATCATCGAACTCTTTCAATGATCGTTGGAACGAACTCTTCCAATCCTTCTGTGCATTGTCTACAATATAATCAAGAATGTATTCCATTACCTTTGGGTTATCGTTCAAAAAGAACTCCAATGATTTGTTCTCATCGACTCCTCGGTATCCAAGGAAGTAGCAAATCCAATCAACATCGTCTGAATCCAGAGTGTCGAATGATACATTGTATTTGGCGAAGAACTCGTCCATGAGATCAGCCATTTTCTTTGATGGTAGTTTGGTTTTTGGTTTAGTTTTCATGGTTTGATGATGGTCTATTTTATGTTTTTTGTCAAGTCTGGAGTTTGTAAGACATTTGCTGCATCTTGTTTAAGTTTGATTTTGTCCTGCACCTTCTCGAATGTCTTACAACCAAGAAGTGTCAAGACAAAAACAATTAGAATGATATAAAAGTTCATACCAATTTTATATGGATTAAGTTTCATTGTATGCGGCTTTCATTTTTCGTAGAAGCTTCCTGCCAATTTCTTCTCCCAATTCAGACATAGATGCCTGTCTTGATGGAACCTTTTTATAGATGGTCTGGTATCTCACAACCTCTACTGGAACTTCTACTGGAACCTCCTTGTAGATTGTCACAGGTTCGGGAGTGTAAGACACATTACTATAATAATTTACATTTGTTTTTGTCTTGCTACCAGTTGTGCATCCAACCAATGTCAAGGACAAAATAATTGGAATGTATTTTTTCATTCTTCTTCTTCCGCTAATTGCAGTTTATCGTTATCTGAATCTCCTTCTTGTCGAGAAGTGAACCATTCACTTGTTGTCACCTTTCCGTTCTTGAGATCATAGACAATATCATCTCCATAATCGTTTCCTTCTCCTGCACCAGAATAATCATAGACTTGCCATGCCCATTCCTCAATCTCACTTGCGAGGTCTTGATCCCATTTTGGTTCGGTTTCAATGTCAAGGTATCCCTCGTCACTCCCTCCGCTAAAGTGGAGAATGATTTGTTCGATACCTTGTTCTTTGGCTTTATTGTATATGGTTTTGTTTAGTGGTTCTGCTTTCATTTTATTTGATTTCTAATGTTTGGGTTTTGGTTTGCTTTCCGACTTGGAGCATCCACTTTTCTGGATGCTTTGTCAAGGGGGAAAGATAATCTTGTGGTGTTGGAATGAATCCACAATCCTCCATCAAGTGCTGTTCTGCAAGAATTTTTGTAGGAATCTTTTGACCTTTGGAATTTGTAATACAATGTCCAAACTTTTCAATCGACCATTGAATGCCAGCAGAGTGATGGCGCAAGGCACGATGAGTCCAATCGCCAGTATATTGTTTGGTTTCATCGAACCAGTCATGTAAGACAATGTAATCTTCTGGTTGTCCGCCCCACTTTTGAGCAGAACTTTGAGCGTGTTTATAAGGTGTCATACAGATTGCCATTGCCAGTATTGTTCGTTCTCATTGAACGCTTCTATTGTTTTATAGTTCGTTCCCATTTCATCATTCCACTCTTGGATTTGATCCAATGCTTCTTTCTTGGTGATTGGTTCACTCCACTCG
>Ga0315903_10004962_pt1 | contig 17540 bp, 17 predicted proteins | sample LakEriMetagenome_7_FD_203524 | JGI IMG/M metagenome (GOLD analysis project Ga0315903, IMG submission 203524) | Freshwater fungal communities from buoy surface, Lake Erie, Ohio, United States - Buoy 2 MA119 | ecosystem: Environmental > Aquatic > Freshwater > Lake | place: USA: Lake Erie, Ohio...
CCGCGCCCTTCGGTAAAGCAGCGATTGGTTAGCCTGTCCGTCACCGATTTTGACCAGCTAAAGTCCGACCCTTATTCATTTTACGCGAAACGTATTCTCGGGCTTCGCGTGCTGGAAAAGGTTGATGCCGAACCCAGCTTTGCGTGGCGCGGATCGTTGGTGCATGATTTGTTGGAACAGTGGTTCAAACAAGACGATTGTGCAGTCGATAAGCTCGTGCAGCGTGTGGATGACTTGCTGGCACAAGAGGCAACGGATCCGTTGTTACGTGCATTGTGGCAACCACGCATTGCCGCTGGCCTGCGCTGGGTGGCCGAAGAAACCAAAAAGCAGATGCATGACCACGGGCGGGTTGTCGCGGTGGCCGAACAACCCGGCAAGGTCGACATCATGGGCATCACGGTGAACGGGCGTGTTGACCGGATTGATAGACTAACGGACGGAAGTCTGGTGATCGTTGACTACAAAACCGGCATGCCACCATCGACCAAGCAAGTGAATGCAGGCTTCGCCCTCCAGCTTGGCCTCATCGGCTATATGGCCGAGCAGATGGCGATCAAAGGTGTGGCGGGCCACGCGACCGAATTTGAATATTGGAGCTTGGCGAAAAACAAAGACAAGTTTGGACATATCGCAGTCCCGACGACCACGCGGACCAACGATAAAAAGCCTCTAAGCACCGAGTTTGTGGCCTTTGCCGTCGCGCAAGCAGAAGAGGCTATCGCGCAGTGGATTTTGGGCGACGCGCCCTTCACTGCAAAGCTACATCCCGAATTTGCGCATTATGGTGATTATGACCAATTGATGCGGTTGCAGGAATGGAATGGCCGGCAGTCGATTTCGGAGGAACAGCCATGACCGCTAAATCCCCGACGCTGAAACCACTCATTCCGGCGCAGCGCAGCGCCGTCATCCCCGGTGATAACATCTGGCTGAGTGCATCTGCAGGAACGGGCAAAACGCAGGTTTTGACCGCGCGTGTGATCCGGTTGCTGTTGGAAAGCGATGTCGAACCTGAAAATCTATTGTGCATCACCTTTACCAAGGCTGGCGCGTCCGAAATGGCGGACCGAATTAATGAGCTTTTGGCGTCTTGGGTGCAGCGCGAAGATGGAGCGCTGTTTCATGACCTTGAAGCCATTGGCGCGAACGCGGGACCAGATGCCCGAAAACGCGCACGCCAGCTTTTTGCAAAGGTGTTGGACGCGCCCGGCGGCGGCTTACAAATACTGACCATCCATAGTTTCTGCCAGTCGTTGCTGGGTAGCTTCCCCGAAGAAGCCGGATTGGTTCCGGGATTCAAACCGATTGAAGGACGCGAGCAGCAAGAATTGTTGCGCGAAGCCTTGGTCAATCTAGTGCTTGAAGCCGAAGCGCGCGGCGAAACGAAAATGGTCAACGACCTGCAGGAACTTTCCCTGAATATGGGGGAGGACGGTGCGCTGCGGTTCCTTCATAGGGCGGCGGCATCGCCGGATGTCATGACCATGATTCCCAATGATGCCGGCGCGGTGGTCTGGGCACGGCGACTGGCAGGCGTTCATTTCGATGGCCCTGTTGAGGATATGCTGGAAGACGCCTTTGCCGATGCGCGCATTCCACGCGCGACATTGCAGGCGGTCATTGATGCGAACCTTTTGTGGGGCAATAACAATGCAGATAGCCGCGGCGGCAAACGTGCGGCAGTCCTTCAGGATTGGCTATCGCGAACACCGACCGAACGCGCGGCGCTCTTGACCGATCTGCATCGCTGTTGGTCAACGGCCAAAGGCGATCCGCAGATTTCGACGCGCGGACATACGCCGACGACGGAGGTCTATGCCGAACACGCGCTCGAAATGTTCAACTGGACAGAGCAATTATTGGGCGAAGTGACACGTGCGCAATATGCCGACAGGCTGGCGCGCGCATTGTGCATCGGCAAAGAATTTGCGGCGCAATATAGCCGCGCCAAACATGCCATCGGCGCAGTTGATTTTGACGATATGATCCGTCGCACGGCCGAACTTTTGCAGCATGGCCAAATGGCGCAATGGGTGCGATTTAAGCTCGACAAGCAGATTGACCATATTTTGGTGGATGAGGCGCAGGACACCAACAAAGCGCAATGGGATATCATCAGCGCGCTGAGCGACGATTTTTACAGCGGCATGGGTGCTAACCCCGAAAAGAACCGTACGCTGTTTTCCGTCGGCGATTTCAAACAAGCGATATACGGATTTCAGGGAACCGCGCCTGAACGATATGAGGAAGCGGGCCGCTATTTTGCCGAACGCATTGATGCCGCCGGAAGCGAACTGAAACGGCTCACCTTGTCGCGCAGTTTCCGTTCGACCGCGCCGATACTCGATTTTGTAAACGCGGTGATCGATGGGGCTGGGCCTGCCGATTTTGGCATCAACGATATCATTGACCCGCATTACAGCGAAAAACCGCATTTTGGCATGGTTGAGCTATTGCAGCCCATATCCGCAAAGCCGAACGCATCGGACGATAGCGATGCGTCGGATGAAGAAGAAGACTGGTTCAGCGACGAAAAACGGGCACTGGCCGAACGATTGGCCGATCATGCGAAAGCCCTCATTGACGAGCGGCCTTGGCTGGAAAGCCAGGGGCGTCATTTGGAGCCGGGCGACATCATGTTCTTGTTGCGCAGCCGCGGTGACATGGCGTCGCTATTGGTCGCGCAATTGCACGAACGCAACGTCGTGGTTGCGGGCATCGACAGGCTGAAGCTTTTGCAGCCATTGGTGGTGCAAGACCTGCTGGCGGCAATCAAATTTGTGCTTCAGCCAAATGACGACCTGAGCCTTGCATGCTTGCTTGTCTCGCCCATCATCGCGTGGACGCAGGACCAGTTGCTGGCTCATGGCTATGTCGGTGATCGCGAGGGCAGCCTGTGGCAGCATATCCGCGTGAAGCCAGAACTTGTAGATGATCTTGCGCCATTGCGCGATATGCTGGCCGCGGCTGATTTCACGACGGTGTATCATTTCCTCGAACAGATTTTGTCTGGACCCATTGGTGCGCGGCGCAAATTTACCGCGCGTTTGGGACGCGAGGTTTTGGTTCCAATCGAAGAAATGTTGAATTCGGCACTTCAGTTTGAACAACAGCATGGCGGCGGCCTGCAAAAGTTCATGGCGTGGTTCGACCGCGGCGAAATTGAAATCAAACGTGAAAGTGACAAGAGCACCAAAGAGGTCCGGGTTATGACCGTCCATGGTGCCAAGGGCTTGCAAGCGCCCGTGGTCATTTTGGCGGATATTACGTCTGATCCCACAAAAAAGCCCGATCAGTCGGTTGAGCTGTTGATGGACGAGGGGCAGCGCACGCCGTTATTGCCCATTCGCAAAAGTGAGCAGTCGGGGCGCTTACAAGACATCGTCGATATGCAGAAGACCCGCGAACTGCAGGAACATAAGCGGTTACTATATGTGGCCATCACGCGCGCGGAGGAGCGGCTGATTATGGCGGGGTCGTTGGGCATTAGCCGCAAGGGCGAGGCGCCTGCCGAAAGCTGGTGCGGCGCGATTGAAAAAGGCATGACGGCGCTCGGCTGCAGCTGGGAGGAAGACCCGCGCTGGGGCAGGGTGATGCGCCATGTGGGCGCGGAAGGCGCGTCGATGGTAGCGCCGGTGACTTCTGCCAAAAAGCAGTCGACGACCGTACCTCGGCCAGCCAGCCCCGAATGGCTATTCGCACCTGCGCCAATTGAGCAGCGCCCACCGCGTCCTTTGGTGCCATCGCGGCTTGACGATGACGATTATGGCGATGCCCCTGCAAACGCAGCGATGCGCAAAGCCGCCAACCGTGGGAAGCTGATCCACGCTTTGTTCGAACGCATCACAGATAGCGAGTCGCTCAAAACTGCGGCGCAATGGTTAGCGGTTCAGGCGCGAAACGAGGATATCGACCCGGCCCAATTGTTGGCCGAAGTGAACGGAGTCATCAGCGATCCGGTCTGTGCGCCGTTATTCGGTCCGCTGGCACGCGCTGAGGTTCCGCTTGTGGCTGTTGTGGGCGAAACAGTGATCAATGGCCGTATTGACCGGCTGCTCGTCGAACCCGGAATGGTGCGCGCGGTCGATTTCAAAACGGGCCGAAGCGTCCCCACCGATGCACATGGCGTCCCCGTTCCCCATTTACGCCAAATGGCGCATTATCGCGCGGCGCTGCAGACGATTTTCCCGGATTGCAAGATTGAGGTCGCTTTGCTGTTTACGCACGCACCCCAGTTTATCACGCTTTCGGACGAGATATTGGCGCCTTATTATCCTGCCTCTTGATGGCAGAACAAAAACTATCTGCCTTGGTCCTTGTCAGCATTTGGCTGTGGGCATACATGGGTGGCAACAAAGGAGATAAACATGGCTACCAAATCCGTAGGCGATAATGATTTCGCATCAGAAGTACTGGCATCGGGCAAACCCGTATTGGTCGATTTTTGGGCCGAATGGTGTGGTCCATGCAAAATGATTGGCCCAAGCCTTGAAGAAATCAGCGAGGAGCTGGCAGGGCAGGTCGAGATCGTGAAGCTGAACATCGACGATCACCCCGATACGCCGGCAAAATATGGCGTGCGCGGCATCCCGACGATGATCCTGTTCAAAGGCGGCGAAATTGCGGACACGAAAGTCGGCGCTGCGCCAAAGGCTCAGCTGAAAAGCTGGTTGGAAGCCGCGCTTTAACTCCGATAATCGGCGTTGATGCTGATGTAGCCGTGGGTTAGGTCGCAGGTCCAGACCGTTGCACGCCCGGCCCCGATACCAAGATCAACGACGATTTGAATTTCATTCTGCTTAAGATGTTGCGCCACCGGCGCTTCATCATATCCGGCGACCGCTAAGCCATTGCGCGCAACTTGCGTCGCACCGAAACTGATCGATAGGCTGTCGCGGTTTGCAGGCTCTCCTGCTTTGCCAACAGCCATGACGACGCGGCCCCAATTGGCATCTTCACCCGCAATCGCGGTTTTCACCAAGGGTGAATTGGCAATCGCCAAGCCGATCCGCCGCGCGCTGTCATCGTTCGCAGCGCCGGACACGTTGATTTCGATAAACTTCTGCGCGCCTTCGCCATCGCGGACAACCAGATGCGCCAGCTGACGGCAGATGTCATTAAGCGCCGCAGCAAACGCGTCCGCGCCAGCATCGTCATAGGACGTCAGCGGCGTATTGCCGGCTTTGCCGGTTGCAAATGCCAACACGGTATCGCTGGTCGATGTGTCGCTATCGACGGTGATACAGCTGAAGCTGGTTTTGTTCGAAGCCGATAACATCTGTTGCAGGAAAGCAGCGTCCACAGCGGCATCGGTGAAAATATAACCCAGCATAGTGGCCATGTCGGGGGCAATCATGCCTGAACCTTTGATGATGCCCACGAGTTGGACTTTGCGGCCATCGACAATGGCACTCGCGGTTGCACCTTTGGCAAAGGTGTCGGTGGTGCCGATCGTGTGCGTAACGTATTCCCAACTGCACGGTGCGGCATCAAAAACTGCGGTCAATCCGGACTGCGCTTTGTCGATCGGCAGCGGAACGCCAATAACACCCGTGGATGAAACGAAAACTTCCGATGCATCGCAGTTCAGATGACCGGCAACTTGCGCGGTAATTGCGTCCACTGCGTCCTTGCCGCGCTGTCCGGTAAAGGCGTTGCTGTTCCCGGCATTCACCACCAAAGCGCGCGCGCGGCCATGCGCCAAATTCGCGCGGCAAAGGTCAACCTCAGCAGAGCAGCATATATTTTGTGTTGTGACGCCAGCGACCGTTGTGCCTTCGTCCAGCGCGATATAGCTTAAGTCGCAGCGACCCCAATCCTTATACCCAGCACGCGCCACACGGGGCGTCGCGCCTGCGATTTCGGGCATGATGGGAAATGGTTTTGCGAGCGGTGATTTTACTAACACTTAAGAAACCTTTTGCTAAACCCCCGACAGATCAGGGAGAACAAAGACATGCTTTTTTATTCGGTGATGGCGCTAGCATCAATTGTGGCCGAAACAAACGCCGAAAAACCTGCGCCGCCTCCACCGGTTTCATTCGCTTCCACTGTTAGTTGAACCCTTGATGGCGCTCCGTTTCTGGATAGTGAGGGCAAGCCACAGACCAAGCGCATCAAATTCCGGATATCAGTGGAGCATGAAGACCTAAAGACAGGCGCAGCCAGTAAGTAGGCCGCGCGCCTTGGGTGTGGACTTTGCCGCTGCGGCTAACTATATCCACCAAAGCACCGAACAGGGCCATATATGCGCATATTGATTTACTTACTGGCGATGTTGAGCGGGTTTTCCGCTGCGGAGGCTGCGCGCCCCGTTTCTTCATCGTCCGTGTCAGTGGATTCGGCCGCAGTTCAGGCTTACGCCACCGCTTCTGCGCAGGAAGCCGATAACGCGTTTGAGCAGCCGGTACATGTGACGCCGACTGCGCGCGTGCATCTGATGCCCGTCGAAGGCAGCATCGCGTTCGTTGCATTGGTACCCGACACACCCGTTTATCGGCACGATCTCATTTTAGGGTAGGGCTTCTGCACCCGCTGCGGTGCACCTTTTTTACACCCTATTTCGCGCTAACTTGCGCGCGACTCCCACATGATTTTAAAGGAATTAGTTATGCTCGGCGGAATTGCCAAAGCCTTGTTTGGGTCGTCCAACGACCGTTACGTCAAATCGATCATGAAGATCGTCGACAAGATCAACGCGCTCGAAGACGAAATTTCGGTCATGGATGACGAGCGGTTGAAGGGTCAGACCCAGATTTTCCGTGACCGCCTGACTGCCGGCGAAACGCTGGACGATATTTTGCCTGAGGCATTTGCGACGGTGCGCGAGGCGTCCAAGCGTGTCATGGGCATGCGCCATTTCGATGTGCAGATGGTCGGTGGCATCGTGCTCCATCGCGGCGAAATTGCCGAAATGCGCACCGGTGAAGGCAAGACGCTAACCGAGACTTTGGCGTGCTATTTGAACGCGATCGAAGGCAAGGGTGTGCATGTTGTAACCGTGAACGACTATCTTGCGCGCCGTGACGCCGAATGGATGAGCAAGATTTACGGCTTTCTTGGACTGACCACGGGTGTTGTTGTTCCGAACATTCCCGAACATGAACGCCGTGCCGCTTATGACTGCGACATCACCTACGCGACCAACAATGAACTTGGTTTCGACTATCTGCGCGACAACATGAAATATGAACGCGCACAAATGGTGCAGCGTCCATTTAACTTTGCGATTGTCGACGAAGTGGACTCAATTCTGGTCGATGAAGCGCGGACACCGCTGATTATCTCGGGCCCAACCGATGATAAATCAGAATTATATATGCAGGTGCATGCGGTTGTCCTTCAACTCGACGACGGCGATTACGAAAAAGACGAAAAGAGCCGCAACGTCACGTTGACCGAAGACGGCACGGAAAAGGCCGAGCGCTTGCTTGAGGGCGCAGGTTTGCTGACTGGCTCCAACCTGTATGATTATGAAAACACCTTGGTTGTGCACCATCTGGATCAGGCGCTCAAAGCCAATGTGATGTTCAAGCGCGACATTGATTATATTGTCAAAGAAGGCAAGGTCATCATCATCGACGAATTCACAGGTCGCATGATGGACGGACGTCGCTGGTCAAACGGCCTGCATCAGGCCGTCGAAGCCAAAGAAGACGTCGACATTGAGCCAGAGAACCAGACGCTCGCCACAATCACCTTCCAGAACTATTTCCGCATGTATCCCAAATTGTCGGGCATGACCGGAACTGCGGCGACCGAAGCGGGTGAATTCCACGAAATTTACAAGCTTAACGTTGTGGAAATTCCCACCAACTTGCCCGTGCAGCGTATTGATGAAGACGACCAGTTCTACAAAAATACGCAGGACAAATTTGGGGCCATCGCCAAGACCATTCGCGAAGCAAATGAGCGGGGCCAGCCCGTTTTGGTTGGTACTGTTTCCATTGAGAAGTCCGAATTGCTTTCCGAGTTCTTGGAAAAGGAAAATGTGAAGCACAGCGTACTCAATGCGCGTTTCCACGAAAGCGAAGCGCGTATTGTGGCACAAGCCGGTCGTTTCGGCAGCGTAACCATTGCTACCAACATGGCTGGACGCGGCACCGATATTCAGCTGGGCGGGAACTTTGAATTCCGTTTGGAAGATGAATTGGGTGAAGTACCCGAAGGCCCGAAGCGCGATGCCGCAATTGAAGCATTGAAAGCCGAAATCGCTGCTGAAAAAGCCAAGGTCGTCGAAGCGGGCGGCTTGTTTGTTTTGGCGACAGAGCGGCATGAAAGCCGCCGTATCGATAACCAGCTGCGTGGCCGGTCAGGCCGTCAGGGTGATCCCGGTCTCTCGCGCTTCTATCTTTCGCTCGACGATGATCTTCTGCGCATATTCGGTTCGGAAACATTGTTCTCGCGCATGATGAATTCCAGCCTTGAAGACGGAGAGGCCATCGGCGGCAAGTGGCTTTCAAAAGCCATCGAAACCGCACAGCGCAAGGTTGAAGCGCGGAACTACGATATCCGCAAGCAGTTGGTGGAATATGACGATGTCATGAACGACCAGCGCAAGGTTATTTACGACCAGCGCAGCGAAATTATGGATGCAGATTCCGTCGACGATATTGTAGACGATATGCTCAACGACACGGTCAACAATCTGGTTGGCGATCACTGCCCAGAAGGTACCTATCCCGAGCAATGGGATGTTGATGGGCTGAAACAGAAATGTGCGGAAGTTCTGGGCCTTGCTCCGGACATCGATAGCTGGTTGCAAGAAGACGGCCTTGAGCCCGAAATCATTGAAACCCGAATTGCCGACCTGGCGACAGCCCGGTTTAAGGCAAAGGGCGCTGATCTTGACCAAACTTTATGGCGTCAGGTGGAAAAGAGCATTTTGTTGCAAACGCTTGACCATCATTGGAAAGAACATTTGTCGACTTTGGATGCCCTGCGTCAGGTTATTTACTTGCGCGCTTATGCGCAGAAAAATCCGGTCAACGAATATAAGCAGGAAGCGTTTGGCCTGTTTGAACGCATGTTGGGTGCCATTCGGGAAGGCGTAACCAAGACAATCGCCACCAACGATTTCCGCGCAGAGGAAGAACTTGTTCCGCCTCAACTGCCTCAATTGCCGGATTTCCTGACGACACATATAGACCCGTTCACCGGTGAAGATGACAGCAATGACATCGACGCAGGCTCACTTGGGTTTGTCACGACGACGATTCCACGCCCAGCGATCGCGTCGGGTTCAAACGACCCGTTTGCGGGCAACCCAGATTTGCGCCGTAACGACCCTTGCCCTTGCGGTTCCGGGCAAAAATATAAACACTGTCACGGCGCGTATTAAAGGCATTGAACGGGGAGGGCGGGGATGATCTGGTTGACTGGACTCTTCGCTCTCGTCGCTTTTGTGTACGCCTCGGTCGGCTTTGGCGGGGGGTCCACCTATACGGCGCTGCTGGCGCTGTGGAGCGTTGACTATCGGCTAATCCCGGTCATCGCCTTATTATGCAATATCATTGTGGTGACAGGCGGCAGCATGCGCATCATACGCGCCGGGCTGGTGTCTTGGCCGCAAGTCATGCCATTGTTACTGGTATCCGCGCCTCTCGCGTTTCTGGGCGGGCTTGTGCCGCTGAAGCAATGGATTTTCCTCACGATATTGGGCGGGGCATTACTTGCCGCTGCTATTGCCCTGCTGCTTCAGCCTGAAAAGCTCTCGGCGCGCACGTTGCCCAAGCCATTGCTTCTGGCAATTTCTGGCGGCGTTGGCTTGCTGGCTGGTCTATCCGGGATTGGCGGCGGCATATTCATGGCGCCGATATTGCACCTTATCCGCTGGGCGGAGGCGCGGCGCATCGCCGCCTTTGCTTCGCTCTATATCCTGATCAATTCAGCCGCAGGGCTGGTAGGGCAAGTCATAAAGGCAGGGGCACAGTCACTTGCTGCGCCTGCGATGGAATATGGCCTTTTGCTCTCTGCCGTGCTGGTCGGCGGGCAGATCGGAAGCATATTCGGAATGCGCTATTTGTCGCCGCGGCTTCTGCGCACATTTACCGCGATATTGGTCGGCTACGCTGCGCTGCGGCTGCTTTGGCAGGCGCAGGCGCTTTCGTAATATAATGAGCAGGCGGAGCTACCGAATAATGTCAGCAGCTTTGGCACAGCCCCGCCTTCAACCGCGAAGAGTATCAGGCAAGAACCAGCATATTTTTATCGCGCATGATCCGCTTCGCAAGACTGAGTTCCATCGCTTCCTGGCCCCCGACATGTTCAATGAGGGCACTCAGCCGTTCACCTGGTTCGCCTGCGCTGCTCGCCGCCAGATCTTGTGCTCTGGCGAACAGCCAGAGCATATGTGGCGCGCTGCCCCGCTTCATTGTCACGCCGCGCCAAGGATATTCCACTTTCCCGACATTGGGATGAATTTGTGGTTCTCCCGATTTCGAGACCACATCGCCAGCGTTCTTGTGCGCCGCCCATGCATTGAAGCAGTCGGCATCGGCTTTCAATCCGGGCGTCCAGTCGGCAAAGACAATTTTGAGCACGGCGATGAGCGTTTCGGGAACCGTATCCTGGCCGCAATAGTCCTCACCATAGCCCGGATATTCGCCGTCGCTGATTGGCACGGAGTTCATCCGTTCCGTCCAACGGAACAGGTTGGGCGCCTTTGTCTTCATCAGCATGGCTGGAACAGGATCGCGGCCGAGATGCGCGAACAAGGGCGCCATCATGCCAAAGTCCCCGCGGCACGGCCTTCCGCCCAGCAAATAAGGATGATGCTGAAAATGGTTATCCAGCGCATCGATGAGCGCCAGATAGGAATCTTCCATGGCAGCGACGACCTCTGGAAAGACACCAAGATTGGGTAAGAAACCGGCAAAAAATTCCATCGTCCGTGCTGCAGATTCGCGCCGTGCGGAGCGATCAGTTCCCGCGACCATTGCGCGCCCGAATTCTGCACGCAAAAATGTCTCCTGTTCATCGCGGTAGGACCAGCGGTAGTGCATCGCCAGCGGCAGCAGATATTCCGAACCAAAGGCATCAAAAATCAACGACACCCACTGTTGCACTGGCGATTGTGGCTCGAGCAGGGGTTCGGCATGGCGCTGCTCCAGAAAGTCTATGATATCGCCACTGTCCTGGATAATCTCGCCATTGTCCGTTTCGAGCACGGGTACAACAAAATGACCGACCGCAGGCAGTATCCTACTGGCAAACTCGGGATCGGACGGATACCGCTCGCGAAAAGGCAGGCCCTTCTTGATGAGATAGGATCGCGCCTTGCCCGTATAGAGAGAATGGGCTGAGCCCCATAATGTGTATGTCATGCTCAAACCCTAACCGATGAACGTGTAGCGTTCAACACGCCAGATTAAATGGCTTGGCCGAAAGTGTATCGAAAATGGGTGCGCGCCAAAGGATTTTGAATAACATATAAATTATTCATTGCCGTCACAGGCAAAAATGGCTCCCCGGGAGGGACCAATAGTTCGTTCTAAATCAATACTTTATGAATATTATAAATACAATAAATCAATGTGTTATATATCCAGCTGTAGATGGTTGTATCCTTGTGACTTCCAGAAGCGAATGAAATAGTGTATCCCAAGTGTATCCCAAGTGTATCCCACGGAATCTTCCTCGGGCAGGGGTTACACTATGGCGCTAATGACAGACTTGGCTATTCGGAATTGGAAACCGACGAAGCCACGAGAAACAAAACCATGCGGTGGACGGGATGGCCTTTACATCCGAGCCAACTCTACTGGCGGCAAAGTATTCTACTGGCGCAAAACGTCATTCTATCGATTGGGCGACTATCCTGAGCTAACGCTGACCAAGGCCCGCGCAATGGTTGCTGTGTGCAATGATCGAGCGCAGGCAGGCATAGCAGCGGAGACCATTGTTGCAGCCCTAAGAGGTGCCACTTCTGTTGCAGATTTAGCTGATGCCAATCAAGAAACGATCGAGGCGTTACCCAAGTCGCGCTTGCGAACCAAAGCTGCCGACACTGGAAAGCCAACCTTCGATCGTGCATTCTTCGAGTTCTACGAGGCTTACGCGAAATCAAATCGCCAAGCTGGTCCCAGTCGTAAACAGCCACTCAGCTTGCATCGCGATCATGTCCCTCAGACACTAAAGCTCATGGCGATGGATGAGATCAAGCGATCGGACATTTTCCCTTGGATGCTAAAGTTGCTCAAGGAGAAGCACGAGACGGCTCGCAGGTTGCGCAATCAGTTGGAACGCGTGTTCGAGTTTGCGATCAACAATGGGTATTGCGATGCGAACCCAGTGCCCAGTAGGCGGGCTTTTGAAATTAAAAAGCCGAAGGCAAATGCACACGGTACCCTCGATTATACAAGGCTACCGGATCTATGGGCTTGGATTGATACGCGTGATTTCTTGCCACAAACGGGCACCGCAATAAGGTTGCTGATGCTGTCTGCCCATCGTGTGAGGGTCGTACTTGCTGCGCGTTGGGAGCATTTCGACTTTGAAGCAGGCACTTGGACTGTTCCTGCTAAGACGGACAATGAAACGGCGGGCTTAATGAAGTCAGGCAGGGCGCATACGATCACTTTACCAAGACCGTTTTTGGATGAGCTACGGGCAATGAAGGTCGATGAGCATTTGCTTTTTCCCTCTACGTCCGGCCGTGGACATCTGACGGAGAATGCCCTGCTAAAAGCACTAAAGACCTATGACGAGAGCATCACTGCCCATGGATTTCGTAATACGTTCAAGACTTAGGCGCGTTCTGTAGGCGTCGCTGACTGGATTGCTGATGCTTATGTGGACCATAGCCTGAAGGGACTTGATGCATCATACCGCCGCGAAGATCCTGCACGTGTTATCGCTGAATGTGCACAGGTTACTGAGAGGTTATACAAATATGTCTGCGGGTAACGACAATCTAACCCCTGACGGTCCCAATCACGCAGCCGCCCTTAGTCTGCTGAACGATCTTATGTTAGTTCTGGATAATGCGGCCAAGCAAGGGATCGAACGATATTGCTCTGAAGGTGAGCCGGTATATGACTTTGCTTACTGGTCTTCAGAATGTGCGCGGGTAATCGGGATGAGGAAGATTGGCGATGATTAGCAACGAAGATGTCGCCACGATTACTGACTGCGCCAATCGAAAGGATCGTAAGGGCTTAGTCGATTGGGTACGTTCAAAGCGCGATACAGTTTGGATCCTCGACGCTAATAAAGAAGTGACGCTGTCACGCTTGACTGATGTCAATTCAGGTGCCCGATCAACCGAGTGGTTGGATTTTGAGCAGCCGTATACAGTCGAGGCCTTTCGGGAGTGGCTCGTTGGAATGCTTCAGGAGGGTAGGGCGTCGGAATTCAGTCCTTTCCTCCAATCGAAGGCTGCGGAACTGCTCTTGGGTAACCTTGATATTCCTACCAAGCAGGGGCGCCGTAAGGTCGTGTCCACACCCAAGAACACGTTGCTGGCTCTAGCTTGTGTCGACGAGATTATGAGAGCTGGTATTCCGCAAAAGCATGCTGCTGAAAATGATGTTAAAGAATATTTCACAGCTGTCAGCATCGTTGCATCGGGACTGCAGGTTAGCCCTGGCTCAGTCCGTGCTTGGCTTAACGCACGCAATAAGTTCGAAAAAATCGTGTCTAAAAAATAACTCGATTTAATGGCTGTGACCGAAAAAATTATTAGTCCTAATCAGACGGCTGTCTTTAAAACCGAAAGGAGACAGTCATGAACACCGAGTACCTTCTCACCATCGGTGATGCCGCAGATCGGCTTCGCGTGCACAGAAGTTATGTGTATAAATTAATCTATGCAGGCGTTCTACCTCAACCAATAAAGTTGGGTCGTGCTGCTCGCTTCAAGGCAAGCGAGTTGGATGAGGCCATATGCGCTCTTTCAACAGAACACGCTCAATAACAAAAACCCGCACTGGATTAGCAGCGCGGGTCGAAGATGCTTGGTAGCCTCTTCTGTATACTGCGGCTGGCTGCCTGGTGCAAGACTAAGGCACTAAAATGACATATCAATTGTAACGATTTACCCCTGAATGCCAGAAGAAATTACGACTGATTGAACTTAAAGGGTTAGCGTCGCAGCTAAGTAAATCGACAGACTGCGAAGATGCTTTTCAGCTTGCAGAATTTTGCCATTCCTACGCGGACAATTTCATGCGTTCGCCTGTCCCGAAAGACGTTCTGGCTAATGTTGGCAGCGCCTGTGCCGCTTTGATGGTGGCCGCAATGTTTATGGAGACCATCAACGATAAAGGGTTGATGTCATGACAAATGAACCATGGGATGATATCCCTCTTATATCCAACAAAAGCGCGTTCCAATTCACCCGCGTGGGCGATTTGAAATACCGTAAGCCAGCATGGGTGATTGATGGCTTGGTTGAAACGGAGACGCTGGGTTTGCTCTTTGGCGAACCGGGATGCGGCAAATCATTCCTTGCTGTCGATATGGCGTTGTGCGTCGCCACAGGCACCACTTTTCATGAGAAGCCGGTAAAGCAGGGCGCTGTGTTCTATATCGCTGGCGAAGGCTTTAACGGCCTTACAAGGCGCTTTAGGGCGTGGGCTAAGCATCAAAATGTGGATATTGACGGGGCCGCGCTCTTTGTGTCCAAGAAGGCGGCGCAGTTTCTTGACACTGCCGGTGCTGCGGCTGTCACTAAGGCCGTTCAGACATTAGCTACTGAACATGGCATACCGGCGATGATATTTATCGACACCATCGCCCGAAACTTTGGCGCAGGCGATGAGAACAGCACCAGTGAAATGGGAAAATTCATTGTCGCAATGGACGCACTTAAGGCTGAATTTCCTGGCTGTTCAGTATTTCTGGTCCACCACACTGGCCACAGTGAGAAGCAACGGGCGAGAGGCTCTATTGCACTAAAAGGTGCGTTCGACGCCGAGTATCGGTTGGATAAGTTAGGAGACACCATCACGCTTTTGAACACGAAGATGAAAGACGGCGAACCGCCAGCCGCAATTGCCTTCAACTTAGAAAGCATCGATCTGGACGACGGAAGTTCAAGCGCGGTGCTTGTTGAAACTGAGTTGCGATCCAACACCAAGACGCTGTCAGCAGATCAGAAGCTGGCAATGAACGCCTTCTGCGAAGCCGCTCATAAATCGTGGGATGGCGAAGGTGAGTTTGATGGACTGAGTTTAGAACCTTGGCGAAAAATCTTCTACGACCAGCATAGGGGCGAAAAAAAAAGAGAAAGGCTTTCAATCGCTGCACAAAGGCGTTGGTTGAGTGCGGACAGTTGACTTTTAAGGATGGCATTTATCGCCCAACTGATATGACCAATCTCCTCGCTACTATCCATCAGCACAACAAACTTAGCCAACGGGACATGCGGGACGAAGCGGGACATTGTCCGGATATGTGACGGTGCAGAGGTTGGGATAGGCGGGACGGACGGGACACACTCCTAAAGGAGTGTCCCATGTCCCGCTCCACTGGGGTTATTACACGTGCGCAATTGAGATGGTAGACGTCGCCTGTCAAAATAATCGAAAGTGACAAAACGACAATGAAACACCTTTTTGATTTAGTTGTAGTTTTCACTCTGCATTGTAAAAAAGAACACGATTTTTAAAAAAAAGGGGCTAGGTTTTGAAGAAGGTCTTGAGCATATTGCCCATGGTTGTGCTGCTTGGAAGTTGCGGTGGGGAAGGTGAGGCTCCAACCCTCATCACTATACCAACTTTTGTGACACCTCAGTCGCCGCCTCCACCACCTTCGCCTCCGCCACCGCCGACTTTCCAGGTAAGCTACACCGTGTCTCCGAAATTGGATCTAGCGAACGGATCATTGACCTCCGCGCAGATGCTTGCCGGGCTCGCGTTCGCGCCATCAGGTGTTATCTTCTCACAAGGACTGGACGGCAGGGAGCGTGTCACGATTTTCCCGACGCTTTTTTTCAAGGATCCCCAGCTTCCCGGTTTCGAGTTGCTGCAAGGATCGGATCAAAAATATACATTGAATGGATTTACTCCGATAACGATGGGCACCCCGCGAGCGTGGGCCCAGTTAGATGCCAAGAATAGCCAGAAACGGCAGTATGTGGTGGTAGATCACGGCTCCGAATATGAAACGGGTTATGAAACCTGGCCGTTTGGCCACGTTTGGACAATGACTGATCGCGGCTCAGGCTTCAAATTCTCGCAAGTTACTTCTGTCAAAGCGTTCTATCATTCCACTGCCACAGCCGACATGAATAGGGATGGGTTAGACGACATCTTAGCAAGCAACATGGGTGTAAAATCTGGAGGAGTAGCGAGCTCAATTCATCTCTTCCTTCAAAAACCGGATGGGACATTTGTTCAAGACACAAAGTTCGCAAGTGGTTTTGATGTTGGCGAAACCGGAGCCATCGCATCTATCGATCTTGACGGTGACAATGTCCCAGAGGTGATACAAGCAAACTATTTGATTAATCAACCTTCGAACGATTGGGGCGCTTTAAGAATTATCTCGATAGGCGCTGGAGGAAATTATTCGGAAAAAAGCAAATTACCCCGGCAAGGCCTGTTTAATACAATGGGTGCGACGCAGGTGACACCAGCTGACTTCGACGGTGATGGTGATCAGGATCTTTTTATAAGTCTTGAGGGACAAGCTCCTAACAATACCGCTACGAGATATAATGCAAACGGGTTGGAACTATACAGGAACGACGGAAATCTAAAATTTACAAGGATTACAGATACGTCGTTTGCAAAAAATTATTGGTCGTTTTCTGAGCTTCAGTTCAGAGAGTTTTCATTATCCGACTTTAACAATGACGGTATACTTGATATATTTCTAAATCTTTGGACCGGAGAATACTTCGACGGAAACAAGATAAATATTGGAAAAGGGATTCTGATTAACAACGGCAAGGGACAGTTTGTAGATGCCTCTACAACTCCAGCACTGCAATTTTCGCTTCTTAACTCAAATGGCGCACCCTTGGCACCAGCTTACCTAAGATTTTCAGGCAAGACTGCAAATGCAAACAATTTATTTGGTATAACGAAAGACGGCTTCCCGTTTCAAATTAAAGTTTCCTATGGCAACTAGTGTAGGTTGAAATGCTACGGTTCGCTGACTGACCGACCTATGTTACGTCCCTCGGTGTTCGAACGCTGGGTTACGCAGTGAGTGCCCGCGACCTAGCTAACGCTGACATGGAGTAAACCCGACAAAGCAATTTTAGTTACGTTTTCAAAGTCACCATAAGTCAATGAAACAGCATTTTTCTAGGCAAGGGCGATATTGAAAGGCCAAACGACAATAAAACACCTTTGGATTGCTGCTTTGCTTCTGCCCAGTGTGACGATGCCCTCGTTCGCTCACTCAGGCAGCTTGAATTCCCATGGGTGCCATAACAATTTGAAAACAGGCGACTATCACCGTCACAGAAGCGCAGGGGTTGTCTGGATTGATTAAAATACAGTGACTGGACAGCCCCACTGGTCCACATGGAGTACATACAACGCCCCCTTGGAAGCCAGAAGAGGATTGCCTTGTCGCGCTTGGGT
>Ga0315903_10004964_pt1 | contig 17540 bp, 31 predicted proteins | sample LakEriMetagenome_7_FD_203524 | JGI IMG/M metagenome (GOLD analysis project Ga0315903, IMG submission 203524) | Freshwater fungal communities from buoy surface, Lake Erie, Ohio, United States - Buoy 2 MA119 | ecosystem: Environmental > Aquatic > Freshwater > Lake | place: USA: Lake Erie, Ohio...
GACTTTAGAGCCAGTGCCAGCGCCAGAGCCAGAACCTATCCCAAGCCCGTCAGAATCCGTTATAGAGGCTCCTGAGCCTATCGTCATTCCAGAGCCTTCTGAAGAACCTGTTTTTACCCCTGAACCAGAGCCAGAACCAGAACCAACGCCCATTGAGGAAGAAGTTGTAGAAGAACCTGTACAGGCCCCAGATACCGCTGAAGAATTACTGGCAGAACTAGAGCCTGGTGAAGCAGTTAGCTTTGAGGCTTTTGAAGAATCTGGTTTGGACTACGAGGACTTGCCACCGGACACACCAATCACTTTGGAAAACGGTGTCATTATTACCGCTGAAGTTGCTGATGCTATCGAGATCTTTGATACACCGGCAGAGTTGCTGTCCACAGTATTCAGCGATCCAGGTAAAGCGCTCAAAGCGCTACGAAATGTCGGTGCAGACATGACCGAGGAAGAACGCGAAACTTCTCAAAATACCGTAGTTGCAGCAGTAATTGTGACTCAAGTAGCGCAAGTTAGGAGGATCAAATGATTAAGTGGATAAAGAAATACCTACGTGAAATCACAGGGGAAACCTATACCTTTGTCGGCTTACTAATAGCGTACGCAACGTTAACTGGGTCAGCCCAGCTAATTACTGGCTACATTATTGTCGGTGGACTGGTTGTATGGTTACTGACCATTCCTTTGCGCGACAGCGACGATTAGTATTCTGCCGGTTTCTTAAACTGGGTTGCCTTGGAGTTCTCTGACCAATCGTAAGTCTTTTGGTGCTTTGCCTGTACAAGGATTTGGCGCATGCGTGACTCGTTGAATCCGCCTGCCTGCGCTATGACTGATGGGCGGTGTTTCTGCTCGTATGCTTCCACTACGGCTGCAGCGCGGATCTTTGAAAGTTCTCGTACTTCTTCTTGCCGTATGCGGATTTCTTCACTCAGCGCAGCTAGGCGCTCTAGGGGATCTTCTATTAGGAGGTACTCTGTAACGTTCATAGCCTTATCCTAGTGGCGACACACCCCACTACGCTAATTGACATGTCAGTGGCAGCGTGTATGGTTAGACCCATGGAACCCCGAAAGGGGAAGGAGAATAGTTATGGGTAACTACCGTGTTACTACCGCAGTAAGTCAGTTATTAAGGGTGTCTAGCTTGTTCGGCGAGATAGATCCTGACCGCGTTTCGTCCAGTGAATACAGGGCTGAAGGGCATTATTTTGAGTTAGACGAACAGCAAGTTCTGTTTAATTTCATTCGCACGTTGTTCGGAGATTACGTGCTACCAAGGGTCACTGTTGAACAGTTGATCTTTGAGCTGGGAACTATAGACCGGCAAGCAGCGCTCACAGCGCTAAACATGGCCTTTGGGTCAGTCAACGAGGAGATGGAGATTCTTACATGAGTCTAAGAAAAAATCAGACAGAACAATTACTCAAGGGGATTAACCCTAGCCGAGTAGGTAAAGACGGTAAGGGTTTTGCGCACCTAGAAGCTTGGGATGTGCGCGCTCATTTAATCCGTATCTTTGGGTTTGCTAACTGGAGTGCTGAGTTAGTTGAAATGGAACCAATCTTTGAAACATCCGTTGAAAAAGATGGAAAGACTAGATGGACTGTTGCGTATCGCGCAACTATGCGTCTAACTATTTTTACTGGAGGACTGGAAGATGCAGTTTATACCGAAGCCGCTGTCGGTGATTCGCAGAATAATCCTAGTCGAGCTGACGCTCACGACATGGCAATCAAAACTGCTGAGAGTCAGGCTTTCAAGCGTTGCGCCATTAACTTGGGCGATCAGTTTGGTCTATCGCTCTATAACAATGGTGGAACGGCTTCTGTTGTTCGTGCGGTGTTGGATGCTGAAGAAAGTCGAGAAGCGGAACCCGTCGTTGAAGTCGTCAAAACTCAATCACCCGAGCAATCAGGCGGAGTCCCACAGCAACTAAAGCGTGTCAATATTCTTGGCAAGCCGGTAACTGATGGAAGCGAATGAGTACGCGGAACGTTTTTGGCTTGATTTAGCAGATGCTGATGGCAAGTCTGAGCGTTCCCAACAATCCGTATCAGGTTTAATTGGTCCGTCAGATATGGTGTGCCGTGAACGTGCGCGCCATATCACAATCGGTACACCAATGACTGACCGTAATGCCAGCGCAGCAGCAATCATGGGAACTTTTATCCATAAAGGATTGGAGAAGTCTCGCGGGGATCTTCATCCACACCTTCTGCATGAAGTTGCTATTGAGATTGAACTTCCAAATGGTGCAGTAATGGTTGGTCATGCTGATGAAATCGATCCTCTCGAAAATTCTGTAACCGACTTTAAGACCGTTGGTGACTTGAACTATCGTAGGCGCATTGGTGTAGACATTGCACACTTGCGTCAGGTTCATCTATACGCGCTGGGATTGGTTCAGGCAGAGATCCTGCGCCCCAATCCAATCGTGCGTATCTGTTACGTAGATCGTTCCGGCGCTAACAATGTGCCATTCGTTTACCAACAGCGCTTTGATGAGGAGATCATCGCCAGCTGCAACGACTGGGTTAGCGATGTTATCTATGCAGTAGTAAACAAGGAAGAAGCATCTAAAGACTGGCCACGCGAGATGTGCCGTCGCTTCTGCCCTTACTACTCAACCTGTCGATCCGATGAACTTACCGGTGAGGCAATTGTTGGTGAGATGGCAACTGCAGCGCATACCTATTTCGAGGCCAACAAGCTAGAAGCAGAGAACAAGAAAATCAAAGAGCAGGCTCGCGTACACCTTGATGGTGTAAACGGGTTTACCGAAGAAGGTGTCGCTGTTCGCTGGATTACTGTCAACAAGGACGAAGGATCTTATGATCGCATCGAGGTCAGAAAGTTACCAGGATGGGAAAAATAATGTTTGACGAAAAGATTACCCGCTGCGCTGGATGCGGTGACTGGGTTCATGTTAAGCACGACTGTGGAACATGCAAGTTGGTGCTAAGTGCGGTTCGTTAGTTTATTCGCTGGCGTAGGCGGGTTTGATCTAGGGCTTGAACGCTCTGGTCACACCTGCGTTGGTCAAGTTGAAATTGATAAGCATGCCCAAAGTGTGCTTGCTCGCCATTGGCCAGATGTGCCAAAACATGATGATGTAACTACAGCAATAGATTGGGCTGATGAAATTGGACTTACAGGAAACGTTGATCTCGTTGCAGGAGGATTCCCTTGCCAAGACCTTAGTGTCGCAGGAAAGCGCGCTGGACTGGCTGGTAAACGAAGTGGATTATTCTACGACGCACTCGCTTTCGCGCAAGCTGTTAAAGCCAAAACAATTCTCTTGGAAAACGTGCCAGGACTTCTATCAAGCAACCAAGGTCGCGACTTCGGAGTCCTCCTCACTGAACTGGCCGACGCAGGGTATAGCAACATCGAATGGCGTGTTCTTAATTCGCAATTCTTCGGAGTCGCCCAACGCCGTCGTCGAGTCTTCATTGTCGCAAGTATTGGAACAGAACCCTTCCGAACGATACTCGCTGAGTGCGAAAGCAGCGCAGGGAATCTTGAGGAGGGCAACCAAGAGGGACAAGAAGTTACCAGAGATGCTGACCAAGGCACTGGAACAAGTGGTGCAAGAGCAGGAAACTTCGAACTCTACGACTTCCCAGACTCGGAAGTAGCGCCGTCTCTAAATGCTTTACGAGCAAGGGACACTATGGCTTATGGCTCCTGGTGGGATGGTAGTCAAATTAGTCAGACTCTAGACACTGTGATTGCTAAACAACAGATGATGCCTGAGAAAAATAGATTTCCAGTAGTTCTACAGGAGCGCAATGCTGTTCACGAAATCTCGTAGAGCGCAGAATGTAGATGATTATGAAACTTGGATTGAATCTCAGTACACGAATACGCTTAATACTTTTGATCTTGGTGACATTAGGACTACTACTTTGATAATTTTCTATGGCAATCGGGTCGCCGACATCCGCATCCAGGGAGATGTAATAAATACTTTGCAAGCAAGGATGGGAACTGGAGGGAACAACATGCCTTTACTAGCTGAACCAATGCGCGTTCGTCGCTTAACTCCAACTGAGTGTGAGCGTCTACAGGGATTTCCTGATGGTTGGACAGATGAACAATCTGACACTCAGCGCTATAAGCAGATGGGAAATGCTGTAACAGTAAACGTCATTGAATGGATAGGATCTCGTTTATGAGACCACGTTCCAAGAAGATGGCTCGCCTTTACATTCAGCGCCGCAAGTTAGTCGCTGAACTACTACAAGATGCTATCTGTGTGCGCTGTGAATCAGCAGAAGCAACGGAAGTGCATGAAGTTTTGACTCGCGCAAGAGGTGGGTCAATTTTAGATAAAGATAACTGTGTCCCGTTATGTCATTCGTGTCATAGCTGGGTCACCCTACATCCGAAAGAAGCGCATGCAGAAGGTCTCATGCGCAATTCCTGGGAGGGATGAACGAAATGGCAACAACAATTAGCGGAAATCTGGGCGCTGATCCAGAACTACGTTTCACTAAGTCAGGCGTGGCATTTGTAAAACTACGTGTCGCTGTGACTGATCGCAAGAAGCAAGCCGATGGCACTTGGACTGACGGAGACACTCTCTGGATGGACGTTAGCGCTTGGAATAACCTTGCTGAAAATTCAGCTGAATCTCTTACTAAGGGTTCGCGTGTAGTGGTAACTGGAAACCTAAAGCCTCGTACCTTCGAAAAGAAGGACGGAACTACCGGTACTGCAATTGAACTAGAAGCAACTGACATTGGACCTTCATTGGTTAACCAAGCAGCGCGTCTATCAAAGGCAACTAAGTCCAACAAGATGGAACGTGGCATGGCTACCCTTGGCGCAACCATTGAAGAAGTTTTGGGCGATCCTTGGAAGCAACAAGAAGAAGTTGCTCCGTTCTAATGGTTGAGTTTCTAATCGGGGCGGCGCTGGTGGGAACTCTAGCGCTGCTCCTATGGATGGATCGTAAATGAGTAAAGCAAGAGTCAAGGGAACTCGCGGTGAAAACGCCGTCGTAGATGCTTTGATTCGCGCTGGATTTAAGTATGCTGAACGTCGTGCGCTAAACGGTGTTAACGACAAAGGCGACATAACCGGCGTACCTGGCTGGGTGTTTGAAGTTAAGTATCACGACTCATACGCTGGCAAGCTTGGTGGCTGGGTTGATGAAACTGAAGTCGAGCGCTTAAACGCCAAAGCTGATTACGGTGTCGTCTGGCATCGTCGTAAAGGCAAGGGTAGCGCTGAAGATTGGTACGTAACTATGTCAGGAACCCAGTTCATTGGCATGCTAAAGGAGATTGAAAATGGATGATGCAAGAGAGAAAGCAATAAGAGATATACATTCAAGTACGCTACAAGTATGGGATTACCCACCAAACGGCGATGAAGTAAACATTAAATTCGCTGTTCCAAATTGTTCAGAGTGCAGAGTTGAATGGCCTTGCATGACAATTACGGTGCTTGATGATCCATCGCGCTATGTGGAATTAGGCGAAGATAACGAACCAACGGGTCCTTATGTTCCAAATCCAGATTGCGATAAATGCGACGATAGCGCATGTATAGAACATTACATGGCAGCTGGTGGTTTCAATGATTGAGAAACGCATTGACGGAAATCAGAAGGCTCCATGGTTGCGCTGTCGCGGTTGCCATAAGGCTTACTGGGCTGAGAACTGGCACTGCCGGAACTGTCACGAAACGTTTACTACTTATACGTCGTGGCACATCGCAGATAACAACTGCATCCCTGCTACTCGTATGGGCTGGGAACTTCTCGAAGATGTATGGACTCCCAAGTAGGTTGTATTGTTTGTGGCGGGCAGGCTCGGCGTTACATTAACTTTAATTACTGCGACGAAGACCACCCAAACTTACCGCCTGTGCCGGATCCTGAACGTACAGCTGAAGCGCTGGCAAAGAAATCTACACGCATCAAGATTGACCGAAAGTATGGAAGTAATAATTCCAACCCAGTAAGGAGTAAGTGGTTGTAATGGAAGATAACTTTGCAATCAAGTGTGATCTGTGTGGCAAGATAAGCGAATCTGTATTTGCATACAACGGATGGCAGGTGCTTTGCTACTACTGCATGTCTCGGTATAAAGAAGAATGGCAGGAAGACAGTGGAAGATCAGCAGTATCACGCAGTAATTGAAGTTATAGCTGCGATGAAAAGTAATCGTGGAAGTGTCCAGCAATGGATTAAAGAATTAGAATCAGCGCTAAACATTGAGGAGATTTCAGTAATTGAAAGATAGAGATGTTTTGTATTCTTCAGGGGACAACAATGAGTGCTATACGCCGGACTATGGGGTTACTCCAATTCTTAAATACATACCAAAGGATTTAACAGTTTGGTGTCCATTTGATAAAAGTGACAGCGAATTTGTTATTCAAATTTCTAAGCAAAATAAGGTTATTTATTCTCACATAGAAGATGGGTTAGATTTTTTTAACTATGAGCCTGACCATTGGGATGTAATTATTTCAAATCCTCCATTCACCGGAAAGCGTCAGATTTTTGAACGAGCTTTATCTTTCGGTAAACCTTTTGCTTTGATTATGACAAACACCTGGTTAAATGATTCAGCTCCAAAACAGTTATTCAAAGACAAGGATCTTCAGCTTTTGATGTTTGATAAAAGAATGAAGTTTATTAGTCCTACTGGCCAACCAAATAATAAGATAACTTTTTCTTGCAGCTATTACTGTTGGAACTTTTTACCTAAGCAAATAGTCATGTCTGACTTCAAAGGAGATTAAAGTTGACAATCATTCGGGCAGAGCGCCCCAATAGTAAATTTGCAATTATTCGCAACGAGGTTCTCCAAGATGAGCGCCTCTCTTTCCGCGCTAGGGGAGTTCTAGCTTCTATCCTTTCCCGTCCAGATAACTGGAGATGCTCGGCGTGGGATCTGGCTACAGAGGGCAGAGAAGGACGTAGAGCCATTTTGACAGCGCTAACGGAGTTGGAGGACTACGGATACCTTCAGCGCGTTAAGAAGCAGGATGAGGGCGGTAAGTGGTCTACGGCTACGTATGTGTATGACATGCCTGTGGATAAGGCTGTGGATAACTCTGCCAAATCTGTGGATAAAAAGGCCACCGAAGTGCGGTTACCGAACGTCGGTAAACCGAACGCCGGTAATAGCGCTCTATTAAAAGACCTAGATAAAGAACTAGATAAAAGCCCCCAAACCCCCAAAACCCACCGCAGGGAGATTTGTCCACAACACAAGTTAGAAAGACCTTGCCGATCTTGTGCGGCTGACTTAAAAGCCAAGAAATCCGCTATCATTGAATAACACGTGTAGCAATGAGGAATAATGCAACCAGGTTCACTAGATTTTTTAATGCCTAAAGGCTCGACCTTTTCTCGTACCCTGACTTGGAAAGTTAGTGGTAGCCCAGTAAATCTAACTGATTACACAGCTCGCATGCAGGCACGTACCAGTCACATCTCAGGAACTGTAGTTCTAGATCTGACTACTGCCAATAGCAAGATCGCCCTTGGTGGCGCAGCTGGCACCATCACCTTGAGCCTCAGCGCAGCTGACACTGCAGCGATTACAGCGCAATCCCTTTCTTACGACTTGGAACTTGTATCTGCCGGAGGTGTAGTAACTCGCTTAGTTGAGGGTCAAATCGTGTTGACTCCAGAGGTAACTAGATGAGTCAATCCAACGTCTATGTAACCGAACAAGTTGTTCAGGTTATTGTCAATGGCCAAGAGAACGTACTATCTGAGCCAAATTCTGAAATTTCTGTAAATGTAGTTGAGCAACAGGTTGCCGTATCTGTAGGTGAAATTGGACCGCAAGGAAACATCGGTCCCGCTGGCCCAACAGGTCCAACAGGAACGCAGGGTATCCAAGGTGTCACAGGTCCTACTGGTAGCACTGGTGCTACTGGTTCTACTGGACCGACAGGACCAACTGGTTCGACAGGTCCAACAGGGGCTACTGGTTCCACAGGGGCTACGGGTGATACGGGTGCAACGGGACCTACGGGTGCGACAGGTCCTACGGGATCGCAAGGCATCCAAGGTATTCAAGGGGTCACTGGACCCACAGGAGCGACAGGTTCGACAGGAGCTACTGGACCAACAGGTCCACAAGGCGACCAAGGTATTCAGGGAATCCAAGGTGTAACTGGCGCTACTGGTGCGACAGGATCTACCGGACCAACTGGACCTACAGGATCTACTGGTGCAACTGGATCCACGGGTCCAACTGGCGCTACTGGTGATACAGGACCTATCGGTCCAACAGGTCCTACTGGAGCAACAGGTCCTACAGGTCCTACAGGCGCTACTGGAGCAGATTCAACAGTTCCTGGACCTACGGGACCAGCTGGCGTAACAGGAGCTACAGGACCTACTGGATCCACAGGAGCAACTGGCGCTACAGGCGCGACTGGTCCAGGCGTAGCAGCTGGCGGTACTGCAGGTCAGATTCTTTCTAAGATCGACGCCACTGATTACAACACCACTTGGATTGATAATTTTGCTGGCCAAGTCAAGCACATTGTAAAGAACAACAGCGGATCCACTATGCCAAAGGGATCTGTAGTTTACGTATCAGGTTCCGATGGAACTAACATGAACGTGTCTTTGTCTGATGCTGATAGCGAAGCAACTTCTTCAAAGACTATGGGCTTATTGGAAGCAGCGCTGACTACAGGTAGCCATGGATACGTAATCACTGAAGGCTTACTGGCTGGGCTAGATACTTCGGCAGCTACCGCAGGTCAAGCCGTATGGTTATCTTCTACTGCCGGTCAATTTGTATTTGGATCTCCACCGGCAGAGCCAGCGCACGCAGTTTATCTAGGTGTAGTAACAAGAGTTCAATCGGTTAACGGCGAAATCTTTATTAAGGTTCAAAACGGATTTGAACTTGATGAACTTCATGGCGTATCAATTCCTACTACTCCAAATGATAATCAGGTATTGCAGTACGATTCTGCTACCGGTCTTTGGGGAGCTGGAACTGTAGCTGGCGCTGTCTACCAACCGTCTGCCCCATCTTCACCGCAGAACGGTGATATCTGGATTGACTCCGATGCCCCTGCAGCTGCAATTAACACCAATGATTTCGTACTAAAATCAGAAGTAGAAGCGTACGTACCACATTCATTCTTAACGATGGGAGCCTGACATGGCTTATTCATACAAGGTACTTGCACAGAGCGCTCCTAGCGCTACAACTAACACAGATGTTTACACTGTTGGTTCTGGTAAGCAAGCCATCATCTCTACTATTACTGTGGCTAACCGTTCTGCTACTGCAAGAACATATCGTATTGCAGTGCGACCTACTGGTGCTACTTTGGCTAACCAACATTACATTGCTTACGATGTACCTATATCCGCTAACGATACAACTGCTCTTACGCTTGGAATTACTCTTACCGCTACTGATGTTGTAACTGTTTATGCTTCAACTGCTGACTTATCATTTGGAATATTTGGTTCGGAGATTTCCTAATGGCTGTAAGATTTTTTAGTAAATCAACTATTAATCAAAATTTTTCAAGAGGAGTAAATTTTAATCCTAAACCCGTACTTGTTGATTACTTAATTATTGCTGGTGGTGGTGGTGGAGGTAGGTCTTTTGGCGGTGGTGGTGGTGCTGGAGGATATCGTTCTTCGGTAACAGGTGAGTTATCTGGCGGAGGTTCAAGCGCAGAAAACAAATTATCGCTTACATTAGGAATACCTTATTCCGTTACGATTGGTAATGGTGGTGCTGGAGCAACATCCAATGGTCAAAGAGGCTCTAACGGAAATGATTCAGTTTTTAGTTCTATTACTTCTATCGGCGGTGGCGGCGGTGGTGGTGAGTTTCAAAGTGTTGGAAACAATGGCGGCTCAGGTGGTGGCGGTGGAAGGTCTAACATTGGCGGCACTGGAGATATTACACAAGGTAAAAATGGCGGAACTGCCTTAAATACATCTGGCGCTGGTGGCGGTGGTGCTGGAGCGAATGGCTCTAATGCACCAAGCAATAATAATGGTGGCGCTGGTGGCGCTGGATTAAGTTCATCTATAACTGGTTCTTCCATAACAAGAGCAGGTGGCGGTGGAGGTGCTGGCTACACTACTGCAGGTGGTAGTGCTGGTGCTGGTGGCTCAGGAGGAGGCGGTGCTGGAACAAATAATGAATCAACTGCAACTGCTGGAACTGTTAACACTGGCTCAGGTGGTGGAGGCGGTGGTTATAATGGTGGAAATGCCGCTCATGGTTCTGGCGGTAACGGTGGCTCAGGTGTTGTAATTCTGTCTTACCCATCAGTTAATACACTTACTATCGGAGCAGGACTAACTGCTACCACATCAACAGTTGGTGCTAATAAAGTAACAACAATTACCGCAGGAACAGGAACAGTGACGTTTGCATGACAACTAGACCAGGTTATGTATGGGATGCCACTGCATCTGAATGGGTTGAGATTGGACAGGCTGCTGTCCTAGCGCCTATCAAGTACCAGACTTCTGCACCAAGTTCCCCAGCAACAGGTGACATCTGGATTGATAGCGATGATGAAGTACCTAGTGTTGATTCAACTCTTTACTACCGCTGGACTAAAACAATGTCTGGTGGAGAAACATCTTTAAGTGGTACTGACAACAACTCTCTAGCGCTGAAGTACACACCAGGATATGAAAGCGTATTCATCAACGGTGTCTTACAGGTTCGTGGCTCAGACTACGTTGCTACAACTGGCACAACTGTTACAGGACTAACAGCGCTAACCGCCAGTGATGTAGTAATGGTTGAGTCCATCATTGCCTACAGTGTTGGTGATACTTACACACAGTCAACCTTGAACACTATGTTCAGCCCGATTACTACTACTGGGTTGGTTTTGTTAAACACGACTACCGTTGGCACAACCGTATCTAGCATTGTGTTTAATGACGTTTTTACAACTACATACAAAAATTATTTAATCTACTTTAATACGGATAATTCTACTTTCACCGCAACGGGAACCCTTACTTTTAGATTAAGAAAAGCAGGTACTTCTAACACTGCTACCGAGTATCGCTCCAACGGTTACATCTCAGTATCCGCTAGTTTGAGTAACGACTCCAGAACAGCGACAGGTTTAGCCTTTGCTCGGACAAATACTTCGGGTGGTTCTCGCTTTGCTAGTCTAGAAATTTTTAGTCCTAAAGATAACGCAAAGACTGGTTACAAATATGACAATGCTGGGTTTGATGGAGTGCCACAACAGATAGCAGAATCAGGAAATGGTTTTCATAACGTAGTAGATACGTTTGATGGATTTGAAATAATAGTTTCAAGTGGCACAATGACAAATGGAACCATCAAAGTCTATGGATACAAGTAGGAGATTGCTATGACAAGGACAAGAGACGTAGCCACTCAGGGTGGATTGGTGTTAATTAGTTCTACTAACTTCAGCGCTGTCACAACAGTATCAATAGATAATTGTTTTAGTTCGGCTTACAATAATTACAAAATTATTATTAACACTACATCAGGAACTGGTGGAACTGGTGGCAATATAACATGGCAAAGCCGTAACGCTGGTACAACAGATACAAGTTCAGTTTATTCGTATGTTGGCATACTTAACGTATCAACATCGTCAACTGCAACTTCCGAAATTTCACAACCATCAGGATTTTTAGGCAGAGCCGCTATTGATAGCAATGCATGGGCGCAATGTAGCCTTGAAGTATTTGCGCCATTTTTAGCCCAATACACAGGAATTATATCTGCAAATATGGGAGTAAGTGGCGGTGCCGATGCTTATGCAAATGTTCAATCTAGACGTCGCACAGCAACTTCACACGATGGAATAAGTTTTACTTTTGGCAATAGTTCAATAGGAACTATCAGGGTTTACGGATACAAATAGGAGCAATCATGGAAGAACTAAAAGCACTAATCGTTGATGCCGCTACAGGTGAGTCATACGAACGACCACTAACAGCGGAAGAACTTGCTGACCGTGAAGTCATGCAAGCAGAAGCAGTAGCACGACAGGCAGAACAAGATGCCAAGGCTGATGCCCGTGTCTCAGCGCTAGCAAAACTATCAGCGCTAGGACTAACCGAAGCTGAAGTAGGTGCCTTAGTTGGCTAAGAAAGCTAGAGTCTGGGACGGTACTGCGTGGCAAGAACTTGCCTCAGCGCAGACCGACCTGACTGCATACTCCACCACAGCGCAGATGAACACTGCTATTACTGCTGGTGTTGGATTAGTCCCAATTCTAACGCAGACTATTGGCACTGCCGTGTCTAGTGTTGTAGTCAGCAATGTTTTTAGTGCTGCTTATGACAACTACAAAATCATAATTAGTGGCGGTTCGGCTTCTGCGACAGATTACTTAAAACTCCAATTAGGTGCATCAACAACAGGCTATGACGAAAGTTTAATTTTTAAGCCATACGCTTCTGCCTTGACTGGTGCATCAAATACTAATCAACCTTCATTTAGTTATGCTGGCAACACATTTTCAGGGCAAGCAATTTACTTAAACGCCGAATTAGTCAATCCATTTTTGGCAAAATATACGACATTGACTTCAAGCAGTGGCGGACAAGTTTCAACGGCTTTTGGGTTTTATGGTGGAGTTCACAAAGTTGCTACTTCTTATACAGATTTTACTCTAATACCAACTAGCGGTACTTTAACTGGCGGAACTATCAGAGTATATGGATACAAAAACTAATGGCTTGTAGAACAGGATGCAAGACCCAGGATCACGAAACTTACTGGGATTGCTTACAAGACGCAGCTATAGCGGTTGATAAGACTTCTTTGAAGTAGGCTAGCGCTATGAAAATAGCGGTGTATTCAATAGCTCTCAATGAATCCAAGCATGTAAAGCGCTGGGTTAAAGCCTGCGCTGGAGCAGACGTAATAGTGGTAGCCGATACAGGCTCAACCGATGGCACTCAAAGTTTGTTGCGGGATGCCGGTGTACAAGTCCATGACATCAGCATCCAACCCTGGCGCTTCGATAGCGCACGAAATACAGCGCTTAATCTAGTACCAAATGACGTAGACATTTGCGTAAGCGTAGATCTTGATGAAGTGCCCGAAGCACAATTCTTTAACAAGCTGCGCAAGCAATGGAAGAAAGGCTCTAATCGTGGCTGGATCTACATGGATACCGGAACTGTATGGACATCTGATCGCATCCACGCAAGGCATGGATTCCAATGGAAGTACCCGATCCACGAAGTCCCAGCGCCCAGTATGGGAACTGAAGTGGTCTCCTGCGCCATTGACGCAACTATCCGGCACAGTCCAGATAACAGTAAGTCTCGCGCCCAATACCTAACAATGCTTGAGCAGGCTGTAGAGAGCGATCCAGACCAGCGCATGTTAGTTTACTTAGTCAGGGAGTACGGCTTCCACAAGCGCTATGAGGACGTTGTACGGGTAGCCAAGCAACTAGACCAAACTGGCTGGGATGTAGAGCGAGCTGCCGCGTGTCGCAATGCTGGTGATGCCTGTACACACATGGGGCGTACAGACGAAGCCTTAGCCTGGTATCAAGGTGGGGTTGATGTACTACCGAACGAACCAGATCCATGGGTAGCGCTAGCGCAGTACCACTACTTCCAAAAGAACTGGCAAGAGTGTTACGACGCATCCCTAAAGGGACTCGATACCCTGCCTCAAAAGCATTACCTTGCCCAACCTAGCGCCATGTTCCAACTCAGTGACTTTGCTAGCCTGTCAGCTTGGGAACTGGGGCTAAAAAAGGAAGCCATAACTTACGCTAACAAGGCTGTGTCCATCACCAGAGACCAACGGGTACTGGACAATTTAGCCTTCTATAAAAATAATTTGGGAAATGCTTGACATGTCAGCGCGTTAGTGTACCTTGGTGTTGTACCCCACTACTGAGGAGATGATATGGGAATTTGTACAGCACTACACGACATGATCGTGGTAGAAGAATACGGCGAAGAATACGAGCGCTGCGCCCAATGTGGATACATTGAAGCTGAAGAAGAAGTAGATCCAGACGACATGCGCGATGCCTGGATAGACATCATGGCTGGTGTGTAATGGCTGACGCAACGCTAATTAACCACGGCATGCAGGTAAAGGGAGTTAAGTTTTTACCTGACGTAATGACACACATAATCCATCTTGAATCTAGCGCTGGTGCGCTATTTATCGACATGGATACCAAAGAGTTTGAACAATTTATGGCACAAGTCGTAGAGTCTTATGGCGAAGGTGTTAGACATTTTATTAACGAGATGAAAAAGGAGATGAAGAAATGATCGCATTGGCAGCACTAACCGGTATCTTTATCGGCAGTACAGTAGCGCTAGCTTGGGGATTCCAGCGCCAGCGCAACTTAATCAACCACTACCGCAAGGTAATTAGAATCCAAGAGATGAGTCACTGATGAGAGATCAGCGCGTAGAACTTGACGAACTAATCGACTTGATCCGCGAAGGATTAGAAATGTTGGATAGACACGACAGTGAGTGAAATCTACCGCTGGCTTGACGGCTCTCAACTATGCGCCCAAGCAGATCCAGAACTATGGTTCTCAGACCAGTACCCAGACCAGCAGAAGGCTATCGCTATCTGCCAGCATTGCCCGTTACAGGCAGAGTGTCTACAGTACGCAATTGAGAATCGAGTCGATGGAATCTGGGGCGGCATGAGAGAATCAACCAGGAATGAGGCGCGCCGAAAGTTAAAAATAAAGGCAAAGCCAATGAGACCTACCGCGGGATTTATGTTTACGCGATAGTGTGCTACCATTCCTCTATAACTTAATACTTGCTGGTTGCTTTTGTTTCGTGCCAGCGCAATGTACCCGTTCTTTTACCCCTTAGAGCGGGTACACTTGTTTCATGCTTAAAATCACCGCTGAAATAGGTTGGATAAAGGTAACCGTCAAAACTGATGGCGCATACCCAGACATAGCTGACGATCTCACAAATCGAGCGCGCGTACTGATTCACGATTTAGTAATTGAATCATTCGAGTCCGGCTGGAATCCCATGGTGGAATCTAAAGCCGAAGAACTATCAACTGAGGAAGAATACGATGGCTAAAATGTACGGCCCATACAAGGGTTCAAAGCAAAATGGTGGTCGTAAGATCATGGTGGTTCGCAAGTCTGACGGCTCGACTACATCTACAAATGCAGCGCGTCACCAAAAAGAAAAAGCGCTAGGCAAGAAGCTGGCTAAGACACAGCATGTCGATCACAAAGACAACAACAAGGGCAACGACAGCGCCAAGAATCTCCAGGTAACTTCACGCAAGAAAAACATTGGTAAAGAAAACAAGCGTCGCGTAGGTAAGAAGCCGTAATTCAGGTGGGCAATAGCCACGGACCGCAGGTGGGCAATAGCCAGATTGTTTGTTGCGGCTAGCTTTCATCCAGGCAAGTTATCCCCAGCTGTGGATAAACCTGTGGATAACTAAGTAAGCCTGTGGATAAATTGTATCCAATATCCAGGGAAATCATCGCGAGATTCTGGGCGATTCTGCGGGTGGTTCGATCCCGTTGGGGCAAGTGTTCAGGCGCTCTGGTTTCGTCGCTCTCCGTTCGATTTAGCGGGTCAATATTTTTGGGAATTTTTTAGAATTGTCACTATTTAGCAGCGCCAATTTCTCAGCTTTGGCGGGCTTTTCTGGTTGTTTTGTGGCAGAATAGAGGAGTGGCGGGCGCTCGGCTCGTTCATGGTTAAGGGGTTAACAATGGAAAAGAAATACATAAACATGTGGGGCGAATTTTTCCCGCATCCTGTTTTGGTTAGTGATTCACGTTGGAACGGTTGGGCGGTTCCGTATTTTGGTGAAGATGATTTGCCTGAACTAATCGAATTTATGAATGAAAAAGAATTTACGGGTGCGCCGTTCTCGATTGACTTGGACGGAGTGCGCGGAGTTCATACGGACCAAATGTGCTGTGACTGGGAAAAGTTCGCGCAAAATGATTTCAAATGCTCTTGCGATTGTGAGGAGTGTTTGGAGTTGTGGCCGTGGGAAGAAATCAACGGCGAGCGCCTTGTATCTGTTGGCGGTTGCGCTTGGTGTTGGAGTGCTAACAGCGCCGAAGAATTAGCCGACGAAATTTGGGGATGGATGGAAAGAGATACACCGACAAAAGAAAATTTCTATGCGCTACTAAATGAAGAAACACACCGAACGGGGATTGAGTTTACCGAAGTTGAGTTTGTTTTGGGTTGCGCTCGTTGGAACGGTTGGGACCTTACTAACCCTGAAGAATTTCTTTCATGTATCAATTCTTCTGTAGAAAGTGCAGGTTGGGTCAATGCGTAGTTTCTTTGCTTGTGAATGTTCAGGATGTCGCGGGTATCGTGTGCAGTTTGAAGACATGCGTTACAACACGGCGCGCGCGGTTGAATCGTTGAATGGTTACTATTTCAGCTCGGGTGCTATGCGTTTTTTTGGTGCAAAAATTACCCATTTTTACCCACTAGAAAAGGGCGGCGCTGTTTTCTTTTCAACGATGAAAGGATCAGAAGAGGGAACACGCGTTAGAACTTTCGTTGTCTATTGTCCTTATGGAAATTTGGTCAATGACTGCGCGACAGATAACCGCCCAACCGTCACCGCGAAATCATTAAAAGCGTTCGAACATGCCCGCACCGTTGGCGCTTATGATTTCTTAGTTTCTTCCGAATGTGGTTGCCATGGTTGCCAAATTGATCGCGATGGACTGCGCGAGATTGAAGACGCAGAAATATGTATTTCATGCCCGACACATTGCGCGGGTGAATAGATGCGCGCTTTTCTTTTGTTTGTTTTGGGCGCGTGGGTTTGCTTGTCGATTTGGTCGGCGGGTTGGGCTAGTGGGTGGCGCGCACGTTCCAAGCGTTAGCAAGTTCGCGCTAGGGTTTCGGCTCTAGCGCGTTCTTGGTAATTCTTAGGGGTTACAAGTTCGGCAAGGTGTCGGGCGTAATTATTAAAGGGGTTCTTTATGTGGCAAGTTTTAGATATTGTTGCTCGCTTGATTCTGTTGAGTGGGTTCGCTCTTCTTGGTTGGTGGTTGGTGCAGATTCTTAGCAGCACTCCAGCTCGTTCTTGCGTTGGTTGTGGTTCTGCTTTATCTGAGCATGATTTGGCAAATTGTTTCAGGTGTTTATATCCGGCTACAGCGCGCCAAAATAATTTAGGGGGCAACTAATGAAACCAACACGGGAACAATTCGAAGCGGTTGAGGCGGTTGCCTTAGCGATGTCAGCGCTTACCGAAATTTGGGATGAAGACTTTAACCGAATCTATGAGGAGTTGGGCGAAGACGTAACAGGAGATTTACTCACAAGATCCTTCGATGAAATGGCTTGGGCTTGGCATGGTTTCCGCTATGCGTTGGGAGATTTAACAAAGACGGCGAACCGCGCTAATGTTTCGGAAACTTGGGACGAAGAAAATACCGATTCTCCAGAATGTGAATGTTGCTTAGTTCTTGAATAGCGCCGAACACCAGAGAGAGCGCCCCGCCTTAATTGGTTGGGGCGTTTCTCTTTGCCTAATTCGGGTGCTGTTTGTT
>Ga0315903_10004965_pt1 | contig 17535 bp, 28 predicted proteins | sample LakEriMetagenome_7_FD_203524 | JGI IMG/M metagenome (GOLD analysis project Ga0315903, IMG submission 203524) | Freshwater fungal communities from buoy surface, Lake Erie, Ohio, United States - Buoy 2 MA119 | ecosystem: Environmental > Aquatic > Freshwater > Lake | place: USA: Lake Erie, Ohio...
TAAGAAGATTAAGATTAACTCGTTGGAGAGTTCAGAGCTTAGTGAATTAATTAGGTCATTAAAGAATGAGCCGATAGAAAGAAAGATACAGCATATTCAGGAAGCTATTCCTGACTTTAATAGATCAGAGCTTGCTGAGATGCTAAATGTTAGTAGAACCACGATTTATAAACACTTAAAGAAATGATTGAAGCACTAGACGAAGTATCAGAAATCCCATTTGATGTATTCTGGGATAAGTTTATGGAGCATAGACCTGGGGACTATGATAAGACATACACCCAAGGGATTTGGCTAAAGATGAGAGAAGCAAATAGAGTACTTGCATTTGAATATCTATCCAGGTTTGGAACAGACTACAACAATCCAGTATTGCATTTAGAAGCATTCGATTTGCCGTTTTAAAATGAGACACGGTTCTTTATTTTCGGGTATTGGAGGTTTTGATCTAGCCTCTGAATGGATGGGATGGGAAAATGTATTCCATTGCGAATGGAATGAATTTGGACAAAAAGTTTTAAAATATTACTGGCCTAAAGCAATAACTTATAATGATATCACCAAGACAGATTTCACTATTCACCGAGGAGGAATTGACATCCTTACAGGTGGATTCCCATGCCAACCATTTAGTATTGCTGGCAAAAGAAAAGGAGAATCAGATGAGCGTTTTTTATGGTTTGAAATGTTACGAGCAATTCAAGAAATTAAACCGAGCTGGGTTGTGGCAGAAAATGTTACTAATATCACAACAATGGAAAACGGCTCAACATTTGAAAAAATATGTTCCAGCTTGGAAAATGAAGGCTACGAAGTACAATCGTATATTATTCCAGCTGGAGCTGTTGGAGCTTGGCACAAAAGAAACAGAATATGGATTCTTGCCTACAATAGTAGCCTCAGAATACAAAGGAACAACAAAAAACAGATTCAAAAACAGTCAAACTTATCGGAAATCAAGAATGGTAGAATTTTTCAGGAAATCGGAAAATTGTCCTCTGAGATTAAGCCCTTTTTTAGCCGAGCAGGCAATGGGATATCCACAAGGTTATATAACAATATTATTAAATCATTTGGAAACGCAATCGTCCCTCAAGTAGCTTATAATATATTTCAATCTATCGAGCAATATGAAACCACTAGACATACTCAGGGAACTCAAGCTAAAGCATAGTATTAAAGAACATCCTAATGTTCCTAAGTATGCCATATCAGCACCGAAGTACGAGGATAAGACAGCCAATGGCCTAACCAAGTGCGTCATCGACTATCTGCAACTATGCAACCATCAAGCAGAGCGAATCAACACCATGGGTAGACCAATCGACAACCGCAAGCAAGTGACAGATGTCATCGGCAGAACCAAGACCATCGGCTCCATGACCTGGGGTAAGTCTACGGCAACCAAAGGATCAGCGGATGTTCACTCTGAAATAAATGTTACTATCAACGGGCAAAAAATTCCAATCGCTGTAAAGTGGGAAATAAAGATAGGAAGAGACAGGCAAAGTAATGATCAAAAGAAATATGAGTCTAAAGTTGGAAACTACTTTATAATTAAATCTTTTGATGATTTTTATTCAAAATACCTTGAATTTATGAGTAAATACTCTTAAATTTATATACTGATTCACGTCTGACAATATTGAATCAAAAAAAATTAGCCTCTTTAATGAACCGTTGAAGTCAGACGCAATGGTGATTTATTGAGGCATTTTTATTTTACTTAAAATGATTAAAATTTGTCTGGTCTGTAAAAATGAGTTCAATGTTAAACCATCACATTTTGACAAAAGATTTTGTTGTTCAAAGAAATGCCAGAACATAAATCAAAAAAATAAGACAGGGGATTTAAATAATAATTGGAGAGGTGGCCCTAAAAAAAGAATATGCAAAAATTGTCAAATAGAATTTATTAGTTTAAATCCTTATGCAAAAAGATTATTCTGCTGCCATAAATGCTCTACTGATTATTCCATTGGAAGAAAAGTGATTTTGCATCAAAATACAATAAACTATATTAATCAAAAAAAGATTGATGGTCAAAATAATCCAAATAAAAAGTGTTTTTGTGGCAATAAAAAATACATTTATTCAAAAAATTGCAAGTCATGCTGGGTAAAATCATTACAAAAATTAAAAAAATTCAAAAAATGTCATGAATGCAATAGAGAATTTCACATAAGATATAAATCACAAAAGTTTTGTTCAAAAATATGCTTCAGTAAAAACTCAGAAAATAAATATTTATCATCAAAAAACCCAAACTGGAAAGGAGGCACAAAGTTCGCAAACCAAATTGGAAGAAATTCAAAAAAACATAATGATTGGATTAAATCAGTATTTGAAAGAGATAAGTATAAATGTCAAAAATGTAGCAAAATAGGAGGAAAATTAAATGCTCATCATATACATCCATGGGCAAAATTTAAAGATAAACGATTCGATTTAGAAAATGGGATTACCCTATGCGTAAAATGCCACAGACAAGTTCATTCTGAAAAAGATGATGCTTTACTTAAAAAAATATGAGAATTTTCTTTTATCAAATAAATCAATAAGTTAATATTACAAAACAAACTAAAAAAACAATGGCAAACTTATCAGAGATTTTCCTAAAGCAGGAAACACTAGAAACTTTACTAAACACAGTAAAGGCAAAGAGTCTAAAAGGTGTATCTATCACCATTAGTCAGAACGACACCGCAAACGAGTGGGGTCAGAATGTAAACTCCTATGTATCTCAGTCCAAAGAAGACAGAGAAGCAAAGAAGCCTAAGTTCTACACAGGATCAGGGAAGGTATTCTGGTCAGATGGTAAGCCATCTACAGTAGCTGAGAAGAAGGAACAAGGTCATGTAAGTAAAAAAGAATATGCCCAAGAGGAAAGTAGCCTCCCCTTCTGATTACACGCTTAAACGTAGGTTTATCAACAAATTCAATGAGTTCACTCCGTGGCAGGATATCGGCCACGGAGAGTGGCTCTCACTAGAGGATGTGCAGGAGAAGATTAAACTCCTAGTGCAAAATTATAGAAGTAAGCACGTTGAAGTTTGGTTTGAAAGAGATGGTAAACTGCTAGATTACAATGGAAATGAAACTAGTGAACCAATTAAATTTATCCCAAAATGAAACCAATATTCTATAAAATACTAAAGTTCATAAATGTAGCTTTAGGCTTATGCTTAGGTCTATGGATAATAGCACAAGGATTCGGAATCTTTGCAATAATTCTGGCAATCTATATAACCTACTTAAACACACTAATTGATGATATACTCAAAAGAGCAAATCAAGAGGGCTGTTAGGTCAAACGTATTCTGTCAAGGCAAAGGAATTAAGGCAGACATGGAGATGGAAGATCACCCAGATGCAGGTGATATTCTGTACAACTATTTCTGTGGCGTTCCTGAACCAAGACTTAGCGAACTACTACAGAACCCTCGGTATATACTAAAATTAGAACTAATACAGAGACACTTAGCACACAACTACAAATGATTAAATACAAATACGAAGAAATCGACTTCCATGTTGATTCCGAAACAGGAGAACTAGTAATTGACTACACGGAGAATATTACTAAGATGGAGAATCACGAAGCTATCGAGCTTATTGAGATTCTTAGACAGAAGCTATACCTGCACAGAGAACAGAAGGAAAGTGTCATCAAAAGATTCTTTAAATGACATTTCACGAGCAAGTTTATAAAGTCCTTAGCGAGATTACAGAAATGCTTATTGATAAGAACGATAAGTACGGCAACTCAGCTCTTGAACCTCTAGGGGTGTTTAGTCAGTTGTCCGCAAAAGAAGGACTACTGGTTCGCATCGATGACAAGCTAAAAAGAATCAAGAATGGTTCTATAGACAAGGATGATGAAGATGTTATTAATGACCTGATTGGCTACCTAGTTCTGTTAAAAATTCATGCAAACCAGGAGTCTGCCTATGATGAAGTAGATGGATCTCATAACTGGCGAGAAATCAAGATAAAGCAAGACCTAATCAAGCAGATGCAGCAGGAGTTGCGAGATGAGATGTATTAATGTTACATATATTGCACATTTTGTGACATTTTTGTAAAATATCTTTAACGTTATCGGAAATAATCCGAATAACTTAGGTATCTGTTACAAAAAAATATAAAAAGGTAACAACCAAACTCACAGGTTTACAAAACGCAAACTTTTGTTAACTTTTAGAATAACTTTTTACTAATGCCTAAACTGTGCGTTTTTGTCACGGGTTGAAATTGGTAGCTAAACAAGTACTTGTTGTCCACATAAGAAGCATTTGCGCTCAGTTCTAGCAGCGAGTTGATTCCTGCGCCTAGATATAATCCTTTGCTCTTCTTAATTATAGTCTCTGTTTTTGTCTCGGTAATCGTGTTGGTAACCACAGGCAAACTATAGTCGCTCGTAGCGGTCATTTTAAGCACTTCTCCGAGTACTTCTCCACTCACCTTAGTACTTCCATAGTCGAAAGGGAAAGTGGTCTCAAACAGGCTAATTTTAGGCTTAAAATCGATTAGGATTGTATCCCTAACAATTTGTGTTTTTATCTTGTTTTTAGGGACATAAACCGTATCCCTAGAGTTAACGAATAATGTATCCGTTTTGACTTTTGTCTCAAACTTATAGACAGTCTCCATCTCAGGTCTTGGAAACACCACAAACGCAAGAATAATCCCTACTAAAAAAGATATTATAGCTATCTTAATTCTTTCCTTGTCCTCCATTGGTGTATTGATAATAACATACAGCAGCTCTCTGTTCCCTATCTGGGAACTCTCGACTCATAATCGGATCAGCAATACATCTTGAGATAAACTCAGATTGAGTCTCCTTCGGTTTTGGTTTAGGTAGTGGCATTATTGTTCTATAAATAAGTTGTCCTGCTCTAAAATCTTTCTTAGTTCCTGTCGGCAATATTCATAAGCCTTGTAGGTCTCATCAGACAATTCCTTATACTTCATCTCAGAACGAAGCAGTTGGTCAAGTTGCCAATGAGCGTGCTTATAATTACTGCCATTTATGGCATTTTGAAACTCTTCATTATCTTCAGGCAAATTAAACTCTAGTATAGCTTTCATAACGGAAATTTACAACTATCGATTAATAACTCATAATGTCCTTTACCACCTGTTCGGTCACGAATACCAGAAAGAGTTAATATCCTACCTCCAACAGGCTTTACAGGTGCTCCACGTTCAACGTGCCAACCGAAGGCTCCATCTTGGTATTCCTCCTTGTATGTTCCTGTTATTGCAAGGTGGATTTGTTTATGCTCTATTTCATAAATTCTTTTGCCAGGATTGTATTGTAACGAATCCCTTACATCATTCCTGCTTGAATTTTCGTGTACATGACCCATTATAAAAATGTCCATGTTCTCATACATCTCCAAGGCTCTAGTTAAGTTTATAGCTGCCTTTGTGACCATTCCGCCACCTCCAGAACCATGAAAATACTTGATATTCTTGCTTAAAATAGTATTTTCAAATATTGAGTACTTGACAAGCAACCAACCTCCGTAACCTCCTGTCTGCACCTTTGTTTTATTCGTGTAGTTAAGCAAGTCAACAAACCTCTGGAGGGGATCAGTCTCTAGGTTCTTTATAATTGCAGTCTCGTGATTTCCGTAACCTATAACGGTTAGCAGATGAGCGTATGGACTAAACCATTCTACGGCATCTTCAATTACTGCGTCCAAATAGTTTGCCTTATTATGCTCTGGCAAAATGTCTTGTTTATTGCGTCTAGGGTCATATTTACCCATCATCAGGCAGAAGAAATCTCCATTTATAAAAATCGGTATCTTATTCTGCTTACAATAATCTAGGTGAGACTTGAGCATTTTGCGGTCGCATTTTGGGTTATCCCAATGCAGGTCGCTAAGTAATGCTATTTTAGTTTCTTCCTTGTTAAGGGCAATAGAATGCACATTCCGTGCTATTTTAGTTACTTCCATTAAAGAGCTAAATAGGTTGTTTTTCCGCTTGTTCTTATCGCCTTCAGCTTTTGCTTTCTGTTTTTCCCCTTCACATAAGAAACGTGTACCCAATCTGGATTAAAGTCAGTTCCAAACTCCCAGATTAGTTGATCAAAATCTAGCTTATTTTTTATGAAATCGAATACCATGCGGTTGGTAACCTCTCCGTTGCTGCCATCCATGTCGATGTCAATCGCTTGGCCAGTACAATGCTGAGAAGATGAGCTGCCCTTAATAAAAGCATTTAACTCCTTGGATCTGTATCCTGAGCTTATGAATATTGGAGTTTTAAAATGCTCTCGGATTGGCTCAAATACTTTTTCCGCTAACAATTTAAAATTCTCTAAGTGTTCAGCGGTTGGCGTGTTGTCAATTCCATGACGCTTGGCCGTATCGCTTCGGGTAATTTCTGCCAGATTTAAATTAGGACTTATCTTCATTGTTTGGCTTTTTAAATATCTTTTCAGCTGCTGTGATTCCTAAAGCTGCGGCGGATAATGCTGCAACGGAATAGATTAACGGCTCGTTTTGATTTCTTATTAAAGTATAAGACAAAGTAATTGCGCTGATAACTCCAACAAGGCGTTTGCTAGATGCTTCGCCATTTTCGCTTAAAAATCCTTTTGACCAGCTAAAAAATCGTCTCATCGTCCTTGACCTTTATAGGTTTTAGGTTTCTGCTCACTCTTGGAGTAGGCTTTTTTGGCTTTACCGTTTCTACGTTTGCCAAAAGATGTAGGCTTAAGATTTGAGTTACTGCCCTTTTTCATTTTTGCGCTGCTCAAATAAAGCTTTCTCGTTTTTAATCTTGAATATTAGCCAGATGATAGAAAGGCAAGAAATAATTACCGTTAGGAAAATATTTACATTCATTAAATCCAGACTTTGAAACACGTTTGCAAGTATTGCCGCAACTGTGGATGGTAAGCCTATTTCGTCTTTTTGGAAAATATTCATTTCATTTAATCGCTTTTCGTTTATCAAAAATAACTCATTTATAGGCAATAAAAAAAGGGCTATTTCTAGCCCTCTAAATTCTCGGTAATGGTTTACCCTTACTTCTCGCTCAACGCCTCGTAGAGAGGTGCTAAAATAAGCACAGTGAAGCCTTTAGCCTTTACCTTGTCCTTGATGAGATCAGCATCGCTTTTGGTCATCTCAATCTCGCCCTCAGAATAGTAGATTTTCTTAGCCAACTCATAAACTCGAATCGGGTCATCCTTGTCTTCTGCGGTGAATAGAGCATTTCCTACTAGCTTGGATAGGTGCATTTCTTCCCCCTTTTCGTTAGGGATTTTGTTGCCTTCGATGTCTGTAACGGCAACTGCTAGATTTACTTTCATAGTAGTGTTAAGTTTAATTGTTCGGCAATATAGGAAAAGGCATAATCATTATCACCTGTCCAGCCTAAATAATCTTCACCGCTCATTGATACATTGCCTTCTGCAAGTGATTGCCCGATTGTGTCAGGCTGCTCACCGCTTGAGCAAAGCTGGTAATAGAATGTGCAGCTATTCTCTAGGTTGTCGTTGATAATGTAGGCGTTTAGTAGGTTTGCCTCTTGGCTTTCGCCGTTTTTCCAGATTTGGATTGGTTGTATTGGTTTCATAATTATTAATTGTTAGTAGTTTTTGCGTGTAAATAATAAGTTGTGCCATTAACCTCTACTTCAATGGTTCTATTAGGTGATGTAGGCGATACTGTTGCAACACTTCCAAGTCTCCAAGGTTGTGCAGTACCTCCTGTTGGCCCAGCTGTTTTAATTTTTTGAACTTCAAATTGACCATCAGTTTTTAAAGTAGCAAGAACATTATTGTTTGTAAAAAAATCTAATTGATGGTCAGAATTAGTGCCAACATATCCAGTAGTTGCGCCAACTCCAATAGTAGTACTAACACCTGAAGAATTTACAATAGATACTTTTCCAGATGTTGGAGCATCTAGCCATATATTACCATCAACTCTTAGTTTATTTCCATTATCAGTAACAGAACTTCCTCCAATTCTAACATTACCTCCTGAAAAGATGCGCATAGCCTCGGCATTGCCTGCGTATATTGAAACAAATCTACTAGCAGGAGCAAGCAAATATAAATCAGTACCTGTTGCATAAACTCCATCTGCTTGCAACTCTGTAAATAACGAATCTGTGCTTCTTCTTCTAATGTTTCCATTAGCCGTCACGCTACTGCTAAAGGTAGCTGCGCCTGTGGTTCCAATTATTGACAATCTTGTTGTTGCAGGGTCGTTAGTATTATTAGTGCCTGATTGAAAATCCAAAGTTCCCCAACCTTCCCAATTTGTTACAATTCTCCAATTTCGTGCATTTCCGTTTGCAGCAGCAGTTTGCATTAAATCAAGTACGGGATTATCATTTGAACTTACAATTCTAATTCCATCATTACCACTTGTATTAACTTGTAAAATTCTTGAAGTTGCTGTTCCGCCAACAATCATTCTTGTAAACCTTCCTGTTCCGTTGACATCTAGCTTATAGCCTGCGTTTGTAACTGTTCCGCTAGTCAATAGTAAATTTCCATCTGAGAACAAGGTCATTGCTTGGGTGAAGGAGATAGCTGCTCCTGCCGTTCCTATTGGCGCATTAAACCAACGATGCTCACTTGTCAAAGCAGTTATTGAATATCTTGCCGCACCATCTCCTGTACCTTTATATTCCCATCTTGAGTCCGTTGCATCAAAAAATGAATTAGTGCTAAAGCTAAAATCATTTGCTCCTGCACCTGTCCAAGCTATTGCAGCTGCTTGAAATTCAAACGCTCTCCAACTACTACTCCACGCACTAGGTGTAACTCCTAAGCCAAGGTTTCCTGAGGTATCTATATAAACTCTATTAAAATCTCCTCCTGTTGCAAGTGCTAATGCTCCTGTTGATTGTAGCTGCGTATACACATTCCCACCTCCATAGGAAGGGTTTAATGTAAAAGATAGAGTTCCTCTATTAAATAATGCAAATCCAGAAGCACTAATATGAGTACCTAAATCTTGTATTACACTATTCCCAATCGTTGTACTTCCTGTAAACTTAGGCAAGTAGTTAGTCGTTCCTGTCCCAGTAACTGGATTAATCAAAGCATTCTGCTTGTTGTTAAAGGTTGTCCAATCAGAAGCACTTAAAGCACCTCTGTTGGTTGCCGATGCCGTAGGTACATTCAAAGTAATAACTGGCGTTGTTGTTCCGTTTGCAACGCTACTATTTAAATCCGTTCCGCTTGTTCCTAGAGTTAAAGCTGCAACGCTTGTAACCGTTCCAACATTATAAGTTCTATCGGCACTCAAGTCCTGAGTAGTTCCATTAATCGTAATTGTCCTACTAGTAGGAACACCACCCAAACCAGATATGGTATAGGTAGGTACATTTAAAACTCCAGTAGTGTTGTTATATGTTGACGAGCCACTTGAACCCGTGGTAGTTAAGCTAATAGCAGCTCTAGCTCTTGCATCAGTAAAGTACAAGTTCCCACTCTCAGTAACCTGTGCAGTCGTATAGTCACCATTCGCAGCAACAACTGCTCCTGTTCTGCCAAACACGCTAAGAACAGCATCGGTGTTTAAATCGCTCCACGATGCAGTAATCGTTCCGCCATCCTGCTGCGTCAAGGTCAAGGTCTTAGTAGTAGTTCCTGTAACCGCAGCCGAGTTAATCTTATCGTTATAAGCCTGAGTAAATAAACTCCAATCAGCACTACTCAAAGCACCTCGATTCGTTGCCGATGCAGTCGGAAGATTAAACGTATGCGTTGCTGTAGCACTAGCAATGTTAAAGTCCGTTCCGCTGGTGCCAACCGCTAGGTTCTGCACTTGAGCAGTTAAGCCATTAAGAGAAGTTAAACCAGTTGTAAATGTGGTTACTACTTGGCACAACGTGTTATTCTCCGTATGCATTGTAATTGTACGGCCAGAATGAGTAACATAAAATCTAACCGCCAATCTATCTGTTAAAGCTAGCGTTGTAGTAGGTACGGCAAGCGTAGAGAAATAAGGGTTTAGGTTAGTTCCAAACGCAATTAATTCAGGCGACGTACTACTTGAGGCAATTAAGGTAAAAGTTGTCCCATCGTATTTATACAATTCAACATAAAACGTAGGCGTACCTCCGCTACTTGATGCGCTAAAATAGGTTTCAAAGTTCCAGTTTCCTCCTGGTATTTCTAGCAAATTTGGGTCGCCAGCATCTGTTAAAAACGAGGCAATATAGCCGTCCGCATTAATGGAAAACTGCGTACCCGCTCCAAGAATAGGAACTTTATTCAATTCCTTATAAGCAACACCACCGATTGTTCCTTGGCTTATTGAGCCGTTTAAATAGTAGCTAACAGATGACCCTCCACCACTAGCTTGCGGAAAGTCAGCCAAAGAGCCATCGCCTCGAATGTATTGTCCAACCGTTCCTGCACCTGCAACACCAATAGTTCCGTTAGCAGTCAACGGAGAATTAGACACAGTAAATGCTGAAGGCATAGTTAAGCCAACAGAGTTCAAAGAACTACCTGGAGGGTTTACAGGAGGCAATGGTTCGCCTACTATTGACCCTGAGCTGCTAGGAGCTACTCCTGTTCTTACTTTTGTCGCTGAAAAGAATTTACCTGGTACGTCTGCCATATTAACTTCCTACTATGTCTAATCTTGCTAATTCTAGTCTCCAACTATTTGCCATTAAATCTACCTCCATTGCAATTACCATCCAATAGTGACCATCGTATTCAATGTTCTGATATGGTTTAATCTCCAATGGATTTGCAGCATCTCTAGGCAATGTTAATATCAATCTAGGGTTCTGCCTTCCCTTAATATTTGCTAACTCCTGAAGGAATATCTGAATCAATGGTAATGACTCGATGCCATCCCTAGACCAAGCCTGAGAATTTGGATTGCCATATCCAGGTAAGTCGAGCCGTATAGCACTACTTGAGTTCTCTGTGTCAACATCACCGATTTTAAACTTGACATCGGGATATACGTTTGAGTATGATTCATCTGTTATAAATTTCTCTGATATTTCAGAAGTCGCAAAAGCATCGTTTTCTTCGATTTTAAGCGACATATTTCTATACCCAACCGTGTACTTATCTACAGAGGCTGAGTTAGTTGTAATGACCTGATATAGCCTTATAATGATATTGCCATCTTCAGGTACAACTACGTTAGTAATATCTAGCTTATTCCAAGCATACAATGATCCAATAGGGAACTGCATGACTGTAAATGTATTTGTCCAAGTAAAAACATCAACACCATCAAAAGACAAATAGCTATTTCCGATGTTAATCATTACTCCTGCATTTGTATTTGGTCTTGGTAAATCACCTGAAAATCTAGGCTCAAAGATAAATTCAAGTTGGAAACTCAAAGTGTTAGCCAAATCTTGAGCAATGGGAATTGCTTGACCTGTTCTTGTAGTATCAAGTTCAATAAATGATAAATAAGTATCAGCAGTTCCACTTACAGAACTTGTTCCCCATATCTTACAATATTCTCCTAAAGCATCAGAAACATACTGAATCCTTGCAGGATTAATTCCTGTAGGATATGAACTAGGCTGACCACTAGGAATAGCACTAACATAGTTCCAAACTCTTAACTGATAAACTCCTGGGTATGCACTATCAGACCCATTAAATTGCCAAGAATCTATAGAGAATGGCTCTTCATACACACCTCCACGAGATGAGTAATCAAGCACACCAAGCTCTAGCGTTCCTGTAAACTCAGTATAAACAGGTCTGCCTGTACGCTGTCCTGAGGTAAACTTGCAAGAGACATCCATGCCAGGTGTAATTGTTGTTATCCCTTCTCTTGTAGCGTCTGTATTATAGTTAAATAGTCTGTAGCTATCCTTTCTCAATTCAGGAAGTGAGATGATGTAAAACTCATTCTTCCACAAGAAAACCCTGCAAAGAAATGGCTTTAATAAGGATTCTAGAAAATCAGAAATGTAAACAGATGTGTTTTCAATAATCCCATTAATTGATAGGTACAAAGGTATCTCACCATCTGTAAATACTGCATTAGCAGGAACCAGTAGCTGTTCAAATACCCCATCACTAGTATCTAGCCTAGTCTCGTAAATTTCACAAGCAATATTGACAGGTCTTAACAAAGGGAATGTTTGGTTTAACGCTCCAAAGAAGCCACCAATAAATGTGTTGCCTGAGAATCCATCAAAGTATTGCTCGTTTACTCTTTTAGAGTCAAAGGAATTAAATCCATCAGAAGCAGTGAACTCCATGACTTCTTTAATACCTATTTCATTAATTGTAAGCGTAGAGTTGTTGATGTATCCAACCCAAAATAAGTCACCTTCAATCAAGACTTTTACCTGCCACTTTCTATAGCCTCCATCAAGTATTTCAAAGAACTCGTCACGCATTCCGACAAGACCGAAGTTAAAGAAGCTTCTAACTATAGGCTCAATCTCATCTGCACCAAAGTTTCCCCAACGGAATTGAAATCCTGATGTGTGCTTTTCTATAGGTGAACCAACATATCCAAACTCATAAATCTCTAGTCTGATAAGTTGCAGAGACTGATCCTCAGTTTCAGAGAAGTACTTCAGCTCATAATCAGTATCTGTAGGAGCAAATGTTCCTGTAACATTCACAGCTATTTTAATATCCCTAGAAGGCATATTAAACGTGTAAGGATTTGTTCCTGATGTTAGGAATCCATTGTTGATGTTATAAGAGCTAAAAGTGAATCCAGAATCAAAGGTACCTAATAGCGTCAAGCTAGTTCCTTCCTCATAGAATTGTTCTACTGGGTCTCCATTGACAGTAAGTGTCCCTGTTCCACCAACTATTGCAAAGCTGAATCTATATTGTGCCATTGCTCAAAAATACGAAAAAAAATAAGGAATCTCTTGACTTAGAATTTTCAATCTATTAATATTGAGTCATTATGACACGAACACTTAAGGAAAGCTCAGAAGTAATCGCTAAGACGATTGCTGAAATCAGGTCATTTGCACCTGACATCACAGAAGAATTAATCGAGAGGACTTGCATTAACTACGAGATAGATGAAGATGTAGTCCGCAAGATTGCAGGATTTAAAAAAAGAATTTCATAGTTTATATTGGGTTAGATGTTAGCTAAGACCTTGGTTTATGACCAAGGTTTTTTTTATCTCAATCCTCTTCTGATTTGAGCTTGCTCCACAAAGAATAACAAATCATCTGGCCCCTTAAGCATAACTTCTACTCCGTACATTGAAGAATTTACTCTTGCCCCTGAGTAGTCCATAGATGGCAACTGAGGAACGATAATTCCATTGGTGTTAGGTACAAACAACTCAGGTCTACGCTCACCTACAATGTATGCTCTACCCTTAGATACAGGGCCACCAAATTCTCTATTTGTATAGGTAGAACCTGTACTAGAAGATACTGAACCACCGCTACCCGCTTTAGAAAATGCTGAACTAATTAATGCTACAGCACCAGCGATAAATACAGGAAGTAAAGCAAGACCAACAGGTCCCAATCCCTTAGCTCCTTCTGTAGCAACAACTATAGCATTTCCTGTAGCTTGTTGAGCATTAGCAACATTTGCAGATGATGCTGCTGCGCTTCTAGCTGCTGCTTGCTGAAGAATTGCTGCAATAATCTTTGGAGTTTGAGAAAGTAATGTTGTGACAAAACCTCTTAACGCTCTATCTCCAATATTTAATGATGCAGCTATTCCTGCTCCAAGAGAACTAAACGCATCAACAATAATTCCAATTTGATTTTGTATTTGTGGTGTTTCTTCAAGTAATTGTTCAGTTAAATTACCTAATGGTCTATCAGTAATAATACCTGCTTCTTTTACTTTATTAATTTCAGCAGCTATAAATTCTTGTCCTGTTTGACCAGTCCTTCCTCCTTTTTGTATTCTTTCAAATCTAGCTCTTAATGCATCAATATCTCCTTCTCTAGGTAGACCAGCATTAGGCAAGTTAATAAGCTGTTCAAATGTTCTCTTAAGTTTGGTTACTTCATCATTAAGTTTTTTTGTGCTTTTTGATGCATCATCAGAACTAATATTGTAAAATTCTAATTGTTGATTTACCTTTTCTAAAAGACCTCTGTATAAATTAATCTCATCTTGAGCTAATTTTTTAACAAATTCTTCACTGCTATTAGCTGCACTTCTTAAATTTTCACCAATTTGTCCTTTAAGATATTGTTCTAGTAATTCTAGTTCACCTTTTCTTAAATTATTAATTTTTCCAGATAAAGCGTCAACAACTTCAGCAGCAGTTTTAAATGCAGGAACATCAACTAATCTACCACCAAGATTTTCAGTTTTTAAGAGACCTACATCTTTAAGTAATTTATTTAATAAATCTTGAGCCAATAAAGCATTGGTATTCTTAAGTGATTCATTAAATTCTTTTTGAGCATCATTTAATTCCTCTAATGGAGATTTAGTCGACTCTGCACTTAAAGCATAAGCAGTAAATGCAGTAGTTACAGCAGATACAGCTAATACAACTAAGTTAGCTGGAGTAATTAAACTGCTAAAAAATGTTTTTAAAGCTGCTCCTGTACTTCCTGTTGTTGTTCTTAAAGCAGTTAATTGCTCCGCAAACTGCTGAATGTTGTTGCCAACACCAATAATGCCAAATGGAGCATCCTGAATTATTCGGTTAAATGCAATAGCTGATCCACCTGCTGCACCTGCTGATACTCTAAACTTATCAAAAGATTGAGTTGATGTATTAGCAAAACTTTTACCTAGGGCATTAAGCCTAGTTAATTCAATAGTAGTCTGTTCTAATTGTGCATTAAAATTAGCAATCTGCTTCTCATTTGTAGCCTGACTTAAAGAAACCTTTAACTGTTTTGCTTTAGCATTGAGTTGCTCAATTAAACCTATCTTTCTTCTAAATCCAACATTAGACTTTTCAGAATCCGTAGCGGTTTCTGTCTCAAAAGACTTTAAGGTCTGTTTTGCCTTGGCTAAGGCTGATTGCAAACCTTGAATATCGGCAGTTAGGCGTATCTGAAGCTCATTCATAAGTCAAAAATACTAATTTTTAGCCATCTTATCTAAGAAGGCTTGCCGTCTTGCTTTTACAAGCTCTGCGTCTAGCTTTCTGCCACTACCATCTGTAGGAAGTGGGAAGTATTGCTGAATAGATTTATTAGGACTCTTCTTAGGTATAGAAGTATATACCTGATATGCAATCAATCTATATTTCTCCCATTCCCTTGCTTGAAAAGTCTGATGACCTCGAAGAGTAAGTATTGTCTCTGCAAAAGTCATTTCATAAAAATTTTTAGGAAGTATGCCTACTTCACCAAATATTTCTTGGCAAATGTCAAGCCACCTTAATTTTTTTTTTCAGCGACAGAATTTGTCTTTGATTCTAATTCCGTAATAGCAGGTAGATCAACACCCATAGATGACCAAAAAGTATTCCATACAGAATAAATATCTTCGGAACTTAATTCAGCAATCCATTCCCCTACCTGCTCTGCTGTTGCAGTCTTAGTAAACCCAACAACATAGTCGTTTCCAATAAGTCCTGCGTAGATTAAAGTTTTAACCAACAAATAATGATTCTCCTCATTAAGCTTCATTATTCGATTTAGCAAGTCATCTGTTTCAAAATTAGCTTGCTCACCATTGTAAATTATCTTAGCCAATTCGATGGCTGAAAAGTTGTTAAATCGCAAGGTTCGTTCCTGACCTCCGATGTTTAGTTTCATGATTCCTGTCATGCCGTAAATTTAGTAATTAATACCAACAAAAAAAGCCCTCTTTTCGAGGGCCTTTAACTAAACACAAACACGGAAAACAGGAAATTAGGTTGGAATTGCGTCATCAATCGGGCCAGAACCTGTGATTGTCACAGAGTAGGTCTGATATTCAGGAGCAGTAGCAGTTTCATCAAACTGAGAGATAAATCCTTGTCCATATCGGATGTAAGAGTTATCAAGTGATTGAAACTTAAATTTCTTAGTTGTTCTTGCAACCACAATATCGAAAATTCCTTCAGCAGAGATTTCACTAGCTCCAGGAGCAGTATTTACATCTCCTTCAAAAGACATAGTCCAAGAAGCAGTAGAAGGAAGGTTTTGCACGAAGTCACCAGTACAATCGTTGTTGATTTCGGTTGCACCTACAGAGATGGAAAGAGACTTGGAAGAAGTACATACCGCCAATTTCCAGTTAGGAGTCGAAGTCGCAGAGCTGTCGATGTAAACTCCAATATCTTTACTAAATAATTCGTTAGCCATAGTCGTTATCAATTATTATTTCAAAGGTAATAGAAAATTTCAATTAATCAAAAGGTACAACAATGTGGAAATAGGTACGAATATTTCTATATATCCAGTACTCTCCTGTCCGTAACTGAACACTATTGGAAGAGTTTAATCTAGTCTCACCTACTCTCCATCCATAGGCAGTGATGTTTATGTCATCCATGTCCATTGGATTGATAATATCGTCAATATCTTCAGCAATGTCCAATGCCTGATCCATGCCTGTAGGTCTAGTGAATCCAGTCACAATATCAAGTGTAACTTCTGCGTTAAACTTCTTGCAATCTGCATTCTGAATCTCGTTAGTAGTGATGTCAGAAATAATTACATAAGGGTAAGCAGCATTCTCAGGAATCGAGAAAGCATCGTAAATAGGCACACCAATCTCTGGGTATAAAGCCTGATAGTAACCTGATTTTAGTGCTTTTGACAAATCCATATTCAAAGATACGTTTTTTTAACGATTGATATTAAATCCAAATCTTGCTCCTGTCTGTTTGAAGGCAAGTCTGCATCTGCAATTAATAGTGTTGTTAGCTGTTGCTCCTTGGGTAGAATCCCCAGGATAGGCAAGCTGCTGACCTTGGACAATAAAATTGTCCTTCAAAGGAATAAAGAACTTAGGGTCAGTCATAAAGTGAGAATCTCGAGTTCTATCATCTCGCATTGCTTTCCATGCTTTCTCCCAATTTAATCCTGATGACTCAAGGGCAAATATCTGTGCCTTACTCATAGCATTGGTAGTCTCTGTCCGTGCAATGGTGTTTGCTCTTAGCTCTAAGTCAACAGTCCTAATCATTTGAGTTATCTGCTCATCACTTAACCCTAGACCTCTCTGCTTAAATATAAGCTCATTAACTCGCTTAACTCCTGTGCTTAGTACTTCACCAATTCTAAAGATAATGTAGGTCTGCAAGAAGCCATCCATGAGCCTTCTCCAGAACGATGTCATCTCGCTAACATCTTGAGGTTTTAGAGTACTTGCAACCTCATCATAAATGTCTTTTGTAGATATTTCCTGGTTAGTTATTGGAGCAACTATAGAGTTCCATGTTAGAGTGCCTTCGTCGTCCATTATAAGCTGATACATGGCCTGATAAACCATCTTTAACCCATTGTCATCAACCTTGCCGATGTCTTCTCCTGTGGCAAATAAATTAGCCATTTCATTGTACTGATCTGACAAGGCTCTTCGTATCAAACGAGCAAACCTCTTCTCAAAGTAGGAATGCCTAGATAAGAATATGTTGTCAGGGTAATTCATTTAGCACG
>Ga0315903_10004966_pt1 | contig 17533 bp, 17 predicted proteins | sample LakEriMetagenome_7_FD_203524 | JGI IMG/M metagenome (GOLD analysis project Ga0315903, IMG submission 203524) | Freshwater fungal communities from buoy surface, Lake Erie, Ohio, United States - Buoy 2 MA119 | ecosystem: Environmental > Aquatic > Freshwater > Lake | place: USA: Lake Erie, Ohio...
CCGCGTCGCCCCCTTGCGGTGCACGCACACCGGCCGCCGGCCGCCGGCCACGTCGTGCTCCTCGATCTTCGCCATGTTGTGGGCCACGTCGTAGAGGAGCGTCATGCCGAGCGCCTCCCACGACTTTTCGAACACCCGCGCGAAGACGTCGCGAACCTGCCACATGAGCAGCTGCCGATTGCAGAAGGCGTAGTTGGCCGCGGCCCGCATCGCGCCGAGGTACTGGCGGCCCTCGGGGCTCTCGACGGGTGCGCAGACGAGTTGGCGATCCGGCAGCGACACCCCGTATTTCGCGGGCGCGTCCCGCAGCGCCCGCAGGGCGTCGTCGCACACCTGGTAGCCGAGGCCTCGGGAGCCGGAGTGGATGAGCACGCAGATCTGGCCTTCGTGGAGGCCGAAGGCGGCGGCGGCATGCTCGTCGGCCACGCGGTCCACGACCTGCACCTCGATGAAGTGGTTTCCGGCGCCGACGGTGCCGCACTGGTCGGCGCCACGGGCCAACGCCCGATCGCTCACCGAATCGGGCACGGCCCCGGGGATGCAGCCCTCGGCCTCCGCGCAGGCCACGTCGTCGGGGGTGGCCAGCCCGCGCCGCGCGAGGAACGGCACGCCTTCGGCCATGAGCGTGCGCAGTTCGGCGGGCGAGAACACGTAGCGGCCCCCCTGCCCCACCCCGACCGGCACGTCGCGAAGCAGTTGATTGACCAGTTGCATGACCAGGGGCTGTGCGTCGGCGAGGCGGAGGTTCGTGCGCACCAGCCGCACGCCGCAGTTGATGTCGTAGCCCACCCCACCGGGCGACACGACGCCGCCGGCGGCCGGATCGGTGGCGCACACGCCGCCGATGCAAAAGCCGTAGCCCCAGTGGATGTCGGGCATGGCGAGGCTCGCCCCCTGGATGCCCGGCAGGCAGGCGACGTTGGCCACCTGCTCGGCGGCACGGTCGCTGCGCACCTGTGGGATCAGCCGCTCGTCGGTGAAGATCAGCCCGTCGGCCAGCATGCCCGGCTTGTAGGAGCGAGGAATCCGCCACGTGCAGTCGTCCACGCGCTCCAGCGGCCCGGTGTAGGACCGGTCGGTCGTGTCGCCGGTGTCGAGCATGGCGCGGCGGCTCCTCTCGGGTCAGATTGGGTCAGATGTCAACGATGAACTCGGCTTCCCAGCCGGCGGGCCCGTGGCGGACATCGAGCAGGTGCTGCGTCACGGCCTTGATCTCGTGGGCCAGCGTGTGACGGGACGGGTCGAACCTTTCGCCGCGGGCCGTCGCCCGCAAGCCGGTGTCATCCACCATGACGGTGAACTCGCGAAGCAGGAGCCGCTCGATCTCGAAGACGGCGAGCAATTCGCTCATCCAATCGTGCAACAACCAGGTTGGGTCGGTGCCCGGCAGGGCGAACGGCCGCTCCTCGACGGCATCGATCTGCGCCAGGTCGCCGGCAATGACGGTGAACAGCCCGCGGGCGGCGTCGGCCATGAGGTCGCCGAGCGTGGCCGCCCGGACACGGATTCCGAGGTCGGCGGTGTGCGCGAAGAGTTCATACACGGTGGCACCGGCGGAAAGCGTATGCCTCGTGGGCCACGGCGGGCAACGCGGCCCGCCACTGGTGGCCATGGCGCTGCGGCCGTATCCTGCTCCCCATGCAACCGACTCTTCTCATTCTCGCCGCCGGCATGGGCAGCCGGTATGGCGGCCTCAAGCAGCTCGACCCGATGGGGCCGGGCGGGGAAACCATCCTCGACTACTCGGTGTTCGATGCCATCCGCGCGGGCTTCGACCGGGTGGTGTTCGTGATCCGCCGCGACTTCGAACGGGAGTTTCGTGAGCGGATCGTGGCCCGGTTCGAGCGACATGTGGACGTCACGCTGGCGTTCCAGGCGCTCGACGCGCTGCCCGCGGGGTTTGCCGTGCCGCCGGGCCGGGAGAAGCCTTGGGGCACGACCCACGCGATCCTCTGCGGTCGCGAGGCTGTTGCCGCACCGTTCGCCGCGATCAACGCGGACGACTTCTACGGGCACGAGGCCTTTGCCGTGCTCGGCAGGCGGCTGGCCGATTCGCCGGTCGACTCGACCGCCTATTGCATGGTCGGCTTCACCCTCGCCAACACGCTCTCCGAGCACGGCAGCGTGGCCCGCGGCGTGTGCCGCACCGACCCCCGCGGCTTCCTCGCCGACATCCGCGAGTTGAAGCAGATCGCCCGCACGGCCGACGGCGTGGAGAATGTCGCCGACGGAGTGGTCGAGAAACTGACAGGGCGGGAGCCGGTGTCGATGAACATGTGGGGCTTCACGCCCCGGATCTTCCCGCAGCTCGAGACGTCGTTTCGCGAGTTTCTTTCCGCTCATGCCGCGGAGCAGAAGAGCGAGTGCTACATCCCGCTCACCGTGGGCGATCTCGTGAAAAGCGGTCAGGCGACCTGTGAAGTGCTGCCCACGGCCAGCCGCTGGTTCGGCGTGACGTACGTCGAGGACCGGCCCGTGGTCCAGGCGAGCATCGCAAAATTGGTCGCCGCCGGCGCCTATCCGGCGAGGCTCTGGGGCTGACGAATGACGCGGGCGGCAGACGCCTTGCAGGGATTTGCCAAGCCAGCCGACTGAAGGCATCAAGGCGACGCTCGGCACCGTGACGAGTGTCTGCGGGGTGGAGATGAGATGAAGCGGCTCCCGTGGCCATGGCAGCCATCTCGCCCCCTCGACGGCTCCCCTTAAAGGCGATCGAGAGGGCTGACCACGCCGCACGCGCCACGCTGGAGAACGTGCGTGTAGATCTGCGTCGTGGTCACGTCAGCGTGGCCGAGGAGGTCTTGCACGGTGCGGATGTCGGCTCCCGATTCAAGCAAGTGCGTGGCGAAGCTGTGTCGAAATGCGTGGCAGGCGATCTCCTTGCGGATGTCGGCCCGAGTGGCTGCACGCCGCACCGTCTTCTGCAGCGATGATTCGTCGAGGTGATGCCGCCGGCGGATGCCGTCCGGCGTCCTGGGGTCGAGGCTGAGCCGCACCGAGGGGAATAAATAGTGCCAGCCGAGTTCACTAGCCGCCATTGGGTATTTCGCGGCCAGGCCAGTCGGCATCAAAACACTTCCGAGACCGGCTGCGACGTCCTCCCGGTGCAACTGTGCGACGCGATGCACCTGCTCATGCAGCCGCCCAGTGAGGCTGGACGGCAGTGGAACTGACCGGGTTGGATTTCCTGTACCAGGGGATATGAGGGTTCAGGAACAGGGCGCCTCACCACAGGCCGCATGTGCGGCTTGAGCCGAGGCCTTGGCCGAGGCGAAACAGCACCCTGCAGGTATCAGCGGGTGTCGAGGAACCGGATCGCAATGTCCTTGAACTGCAGAGTCATCGTGTGTCCGCCGTGCATCTGGAGGCCGATAACGCCGTCCTTGCAGGCCTTCGGGCTATCGTCGATGAGCTCCGTCGTGACTTGGCCGTTGATGCTGTAGGTGATCCGAGCGCCGACGGCGACCACGACGGCATCATTCCATTCGCCCATGGGACGAATCACGGCCTTGATTTCGGTGGCTGTCTTGGCGAGCGGTTCCTCGCGGCGCTGGTTGTCGCTATCCCACGTGGTCCGCAAGCCCACCTTGCTCATGATGCCCCGTCCCCCGGCCACCCCACCCTCGTCGTAAATGATGCCGGTGTGCGTGTTGGCGGCGTCGATGTCGGCCTGGTAGCCGCCCACATGGAACATCTTCGGTCTGTCGATCCGGCCACGGAACTGCAGGCCCGAGTTCCCGCTCGGAGTGATCCACCGGTAGCGGTAGCGGATCTCGAAGTTGGCGAACTTGTCCGGGTTGTCCCGAGAGCAGAGGAGGATGAGGTTGGTCTGCTTGGAGTTTTCCTTGGTCTCCGCGCACTGGATGGCACCATCGATGACCGTCCAGTAGCCAGGGAGACCTTCCCAGCCGGTGAGATCCCGGCCGTTGAAGAGGCTGATCCAGCCGTCGGCCCCAGGGGCGGGAATCTCCGCCGTGGGCGTGGAATCAGCCGCACGGGCGGTCGTGAGGACAAGCAACAGGCCGCAGAGCCAAATGTGAAGCCACAGAGTTCGCCGCATGGAAAAGTTCTCCGCAATGACCCGACAGTCTAGCAACCCTCGACCGCCGTGTCCTGTCGAGCCGCGGTGAGACCGTGCGGATGAGCAGGCCGATGCCGCCGCCGCGGCGGGCCGGGCCGATCCGCGAGCCGAAGAGTTCGACCGGCTTCGCCGCGTCCCATCCACGGCCACCGAACCTGGAGGTGATGGGCGGGATGTGCCCGAGGGCTGGCCGCCGATCCCGCGGGCCGGCCGACCCGCCGCCCGTCGTCGACGCCGATCCCGTGCAGCAGCCCGCGATCCCGCATGGGCCCGAGCCAGAACCATCGCCCGAGCCGTCCCGGCTGCTGATCAACGACTGGGCCGAGGGAAAAGACGCGCGTCCGGATCAAGGACCTCGTGCCAGAGGGGGCGGTGACACCCTCACGCGGCTTGTCCTCCTGAACGCGATCTCCTTCACGGCGGACTGGGCGGTACCGTTGGACGCCACGCAGACGAAAGAGGAAGACTTTCACGTGCCCTACAAGGGCAAGGACCTCGCGTTGGTGCTCGTCGTGCCGCAGGACGCCGCCGGCCTGGCCGCCGTCGAGAAGCAGCTCACGACCGCGAAACTGCGGGCCTGGCTGGGGAAACTCTAGGCCCGCGACATCGACGTGGCGCTGCCGTAGTTTCGGATCGAGACGAGTTGCCGGATAAACGATCCGCTCGAGGCATTGGGAATGCGGCCGGCGTTCGTGGAGGTGACGGAGAAGGGCACGGAGGCAGCGGCGGCGGCGTTTGTCGGAGGTGCTTTCGGCGGCCCGCCCCCCTTCAACCCCGCCATCCGTGCCGACGGGCCGTTCCTGTTCGCGATCCGCGACGTCAAGACGGGCACTCTCCTGTTCCTCGGCCGCATGACCGACCCGACCGGCACCGCCGTGCCGGCGACCACAAAGGAGCATCGTCTTCGGTCGTGAGCATGCCGGTGGTCCCGTTCCTTGAAGCCCGAGGCGTAAACCGAGGGATGGGGATCGGTTTCCGGTGGATCCCCGCGTACTCCCCCAGCGTGCGTTTCGTGCTTCACCGCAGCAGCGATGACACGCCCACGGGCGTGGCCGCATCGGCCGCAGAGCCGCTTCGCCGGCCCCGAGAGGATCGAACACTGCTTCACAGCATGCTGGCTGGGACGGCGACGGCAGAAAAGCCCGACCCTACGACGGCCTGGCGGACGGCGTTCGTCGAGATCTGCCAGTCGTCGATCGCCATGTTCATGTTCCGCATGATGCGCAAGCGGTCGAGCACGTGCAGGGCGGCCGGGATCTGCTCGGCGATCACCGTGAGGCAAGGACGGCCGGTGCGCCACTGCACCGCATCGACGCCGATGCCTCGATGCCCGAGGGGTCGCGGTGCGCGATCGCCCAATCGACCAGGGCGAATCGAACCCAGGGCCTTCAAGGGCCGCAGAGACCACTGCACGCTGATGCTAGAGTCGCTGGACGAACTGCGAGCAGATGTCCGAAAAGCCGCCGCATGAAACATGTCATGACGGCACGACAGTCCATGTTCCGCGGGGACCATGGATGGCCCTGCGGCCGCTCAATAATTGATCTCAATCCCGAAGTCGACGCCGTTGACGAACAGGTAGGTGAGGTCGTTGCCCCGACGCGGGCCCACGCTGTTGTAGACGCGGAGTTGGTTGTTGGTCGAGCCGTCGTTGCTCGGAGCCTGGACCGGTGGCGGCGTCCACGTCGCAACCGTCTGGGTGTTGAACTGAGGGTTATTGACGGGGTCCGCAGGCTGATTCGGATTGTACTGCGGGTTGGGGACCTGGATCGTTCTGGTCGGGCCGTTCTGCGTCGCCACCAGCACCGGCTTCAGTTCTGCCCTGAACTCCGTGTTGGTGCTCGCCCGCGTGATGCCGCCGAGCCACATGCCGGTGTAGCCGAGGTTCAGCGAGATTGCCTTGCTCACCTTGTAGCGGCCCCGCAGCCGCCATTCGCCCAGCGGCGAGAACACGAAGTTGTGCTCGGCCGTGTTGGTGGCGTTGTTCTGGCCGATGCCGTAGATCTGCACGAACAGCGGGGGCGCGGCGACGACGTTCGAGTTGGTGGTGGCCTGCGACACCGTGTTGGCGAAGGTGTAGGTCGAGCGGAAGTAGTCGGCCCCGAGGGCGGCCGGGAAGTTCGAGCCCTGGTAGAGCGTGTTCTGCCAGTTCATGCCCGCGGTGAAACGGAGGTCGGTCTCGATCGACCAGCGGCCCCGCTCGAGCTTGTAGTTGAGGCCGATTTCGGGCCCCACGATGTTGTTGTAGGCCTTCGTATCCCAGCCGCCGAACTGCAGCTGGTTGGGAGCCCCGACCGGGGCGCCCGTCACGGCATTGAAGCCGTCCACGGTGCTCGAATAGTCGATGGTGTAGCGATCCGCGACTTGCATGTACCGCGGGCCGAACGTGAAGCGGGCGGTGCGGATCGACCCCGAGCCGGCCGTGGAGAGGTTGCGGCGCACCGCCCAGGCGAAGCCGGCCGACGTCAGTTCCGAGGAGTTCCGCTGCGTCAGGCTCTGCGTGATGACATGGTCGGGCGGCGGGCTGACGGACGTGATCGTGGTCACGACAATGGGATTCGTCAAAAATCCGCCTACGGGTGTCTGGTTGAAGGTGGTCGTCGGCGAGTTGACGGCGAAGGCATTGGTTGTCACGAATTCCTGGCTGTCGGGACCGGATCCGAAGTAGCTGAACAGCATGCCGAAGTCGTCGTAGATCCAGCCGCCCTCGAAGCGGTTGCCCCACTGGAGGTCGGTCCGCATCCAGTTGGTGTTGAGGTCGAGGCGGAGCGGATCGGAGCCGAAGACGTACAGCCCCGAGGAGGGCGCACCGGCGCTGATCAGGTTGTTGTTGAGCTGGGCCACCGCGAACGGCGACAGCGGCTGCACGGGAATGAAGAAGTCGTTGAGGATCGGCCGCGACTGCGGCGGGGTGATCGCCCAGATCGTGCGGTCGTAGGTGAAGAAGATGCCTTCCTGCGGGTCCTGGCGGACGGCGTATTCCTGCAGATCCGGCGGGGCGAAGATCTGGAAGTCGTAGAAGTCCTGGTCGGGGAGCAATGGCATCCAGTTCTGCCCGGCCCGCACGGCCGTCGCCGCGGCCAAGAGCCCCGCGGTCGCGAGCAGGAGTCCCGCCAGACGCTTCGTTCCCAGTGTGGTAGCCATCGCTCGTGTGTCCTGTGGTGCAGGAGCCGTTCTCCGCCGATGCGGATTCTCCCGTGGTATCGGATGGGCCGGTCGATCGGGTTGATGAAACTTGGCAAACCCTGACGGTTTTCCCGGTTTTTCAGAGACACGGACAAAAGCGTGGCAGACTGGGTGGTCCCGGGTATCCTGCGGACGGGCCGCCAGAGCCCAACCCAGCTCGGGGACGGCATGAGTTGCGTCGCAGGTGTCCGCACGCCACGCTCCGCATCCTCGCGCCGATCCCCTCGCCGCCCCCCTGGGGTTGCCTGCGATCGTCGTCTCGATGGTGTGGGTCTCGTGTCTTACTGAAGAAGGACTACGCGATGGTGAATCCCCCGTCCCTGATCCGAATCGCCGTGGTCATCCTGCTGGCAGTAACCGGCGCGCGGGCTGATGAGCCGGCCCGGGCCGCGGTCGAGGAGAAGGTCGAGTTTCTGCGGCTCACGCGGGACGATCGGAACCGGCCGCTGTCCCTCGACACGTCGATCGTCGAATACGGGCGGCCTGCCGAGCGGCAGGGAGTCGCGGGTCGGCCGCCGCTGCGGGTCGACCTCGTGGCGGCCGTCCATCTGGGCAGCCAAGCCTATTACGACACGCTCGACCGCCTGTTCGCCGACTACGACGCGGTGCTCTATGAGCTCGTCGCCCCACCGAATGCCCGCCCTCAGCCGGGAGCCAAGCCTGCGGGGGCGATCGGCTCCGCCCAGCAGGGACTGACGCAGATGCTGGGCCTGGCGTTCCAGCTCGAGGCGGTGGACTACACGGCTGCCAACTTCGTCCACGCCGACCTCTCGCCAAAGGAGTTCGATGCGGCGATGCGGAAGCGGGGCGAGTCGTGGTGGTCTATGTTCATGAAGCTGATGCGCGAGGGCGCGGCCCGGGCGGAACGGGAGGGGCGGCAGCCCGGCGGCGACGTCGGTTTCGGCGAGATGTTCGGCCTGCTCTTCGGCTCGGGCGAGGCCCGGCAGGTGAAGCTGCGGCGGATCATGGCCGAACAGTTCACCGACATGGAGGTGCTGACGGCGACCTTCGGTGGCGAAGAGGGGTCGACCTTGATCACCGACCGCAACGCCGCGGCGTTGCGGGTGCTTCGCCAGCAGTTGGCCCGGGGACGCAAACGGATCGCGATCTTCTACGGCGCCGCCCACATGGACGACTTCGACCGTCGACTGCGGGCCGACTTCGGACTTCAGCCGCGGGAGACGGTCTGGCTGGAGGCCTGGGATCTGCGGGAACCTGTGCCGGCGGCCTCGCCTCGGCGGTGAAGCATGCGCGGCGGTGAGAGGCAGTTTTCCGTCGTGCGGCCGGCGGTCGCACGGCCGAGCCAGGTTTCCACGGTCCGGGCGGTTTCCCGCAGCACCGTCTCGTGACCGAGCGACTCGACCAGTTCGCCAACGGGGTCGAACTCGAAGTCGCCCCGGTAGCCGTGGCGAACGAGGTCGCCAAGGAGTGTTTCGAGCGGTAATTCCCCACGTCCGGCCGGGAGCCTATCGGCATCGGGCGACGGCGGGCCATGGCGGTCGGCCACCTGGACGACGGCGGCGAGTTCCGCCAGTTGGGGCAGCCGATGGACGGTGTCGGCCGCGTCGGCGAACTGCCACAGGTCGACGGCCAGGCCGACGGCCGGGTCACCCACCTGCTCCACGAGATCGATGGCATCCGCCAGTCCGGTCAGCAGGCTGCAGCCGGGGGCCACGGCGGCGTGGATCGGCCGCAGGGCGAGGGTCACGCCCGCCCGCCGAGCCACTGGCGCGAGCGTTTCCAGCGCGTCGCGGACGAGCCGGCCGGCGTGGCTCAGGGTATGTCCACCCCGGCAGCCGCTGTGAACGACCAGCACCGGTGCGGCGAGGAGCCCCGCGGCGTCGATCGCCTCGACGGCGTCTTCCACGCTCTCGGCGAACGACCGGCCGTCTCCCGCGGTGAACCCGCCCGCCCACTGCAGGCTCGACACCCGCACGCCCGCACAGGCCAAGGCCGCGGCCACGGCACCGAGGCCCAGGTCGGAGAGCTTAGGCCGCCACAGCGAGATCGCGTCGAAGCCGGCCGCGGTGGCGAGGGCGAGCTCCCGGTCGAGGGCCAGGCGGGGCGCCGTCAGTTGGCTGATCGCGACGTCGAACATGTGGCAGGTCTCTCCGAACGGACGAACGTCTCGGCTCCCCGAGCAGGCGCGAAGTATGGGGCGGCCGCGCGCGGACTGTCCAGAGAATCGCAGCCGGCCGCGTCAGGCCCGCGATTTGCGGCAGCCTGCATGCCTGCGGGAGATGACAGCACGCGGTGGCGTATCGGGCTTGACAAAATCGCGGCACTGCCACGGCCGTGCGTTGGTTATTGTTCACCGAGGTCGAGGCACACCAGCCGCCCCTGCCCGCGCACGTAGCCGAGCCCGCGGGCGATCACGGGCGCCGCCCAGCAGGGTGGGGCGAGGAGGTCGGTGCGACCGTCCGCCGGATCCCGCAGCCGCGTCCGCGACACCTCGACATAGCGATCCGAAACGGTCCGCACGAGCGCGAGGTCGCCATACTCGCCGAGCACCAGCAGGTGCCCGGCGACGAGCACGAGGCTGGCGCGGCCGAAGCCGCCTTCCACCCAGCGAACCGCACCGGTCTTCCAGTCAACGCAGGCGAGCACCGCGTCGCCCGAGTTGCGGCCGCTGATGCCGTACAGGTTTTCTTCGTGGAGCACGGGCGTGGCCCAGTGCGCCTTGAGCGCGGCGGTGGGGCGGGCGTTGCGGCGGTCCTGCCGCAGCGGCCGCGGGTCGCCGCCGGCCGCGAGGTCGAGGAGCACGCTGCCGGGCCCATAGCACTCCGACAGCAGGACGCGGCTGTCGTCCGCGACCGGGCTGGCACAGACGGCGCTGAATACCTCATCGGCCCGCCAGCGGAACGCGCCCTCAACGGCACCGGTGGCCGGATCGACGACGAGCAATGCGTCGCGGGTCCAGGCAAGGATGCGATCGCGATCGCCGATCCGCGCGAGGATCGGGCCGCTGTAGCTCGCGAGCTGGTCCGCAGCCCGCCAGCGCTCGCGGCCGGTCGCCAGATCGAAGGCCACGAGCCCGCTGTCGAGCCCTTTGACGAGATCGAGCCGTTCGGGCGCCGGGGGCGCCGAGCCCGGCCGGCTGCCGCCGACCTGCACCACGACCACCGGTCCATCGCCGGCATCGACCACCAGGGGCGCGGCGCCGACGCCGAAGAAGTTCTGCACGACGTGGTACTCGCGGGCGGTGTCGATCTTCCAGTCGCTCGTGCCGTCGGCCAGGGAGCGACACTCCAGTCGGCCTTCGGGGCCGAAGCTGATCACGCGGTCGCGGGCGATCACCGGCGCGGCCCGCGGCCCGCCGTCGTAGCCGAACATGTCGGTGTAGGCGGCGGGATACCGTTCCTCCCACAGCTTGCGGCCCGTCTCGGCTTCGAGGCAGCGGAGCCGCATGTCCTGCCCGATGCGATCGAAGACGACGGCGCGGCCGAGGGCCACGGCCGGCGCGCAATAGCCTTCGCCGACAGCGCAGTGCCACACGACCGGCGGCCCGCGGTCCGGCCACGGCGCCCGCAGTTCGCGGAGGCTGCTGCGGCCGTTGCCCGTCGGCCCGAGAAAAGCACCCCAGTCCTCGCCCCGACGCTGTCCGATGTCCGGCGTCTGTGCCGTCGCCGCCGGCGGCACCACCTCCGCCGCTCCCGCCCGAGCCATCCCACCGGCGAACCACGCCCCGAGCAAAACAGCTCGCAGCATGCCCCGTCGCGCGACCGGCCCTTCGGCTGATCGCCAGAAGGCTCCTCGGGCACGAGCCAGAGGGTGTCGGGGCCTTTTCCCCTCCCTCACGGACGAACGCGGAGGGGTCGGCGTGAGGATTGCGAGCGTGTCAGCGAGCAAACTCATGCCGCCCCGCAGCCGGGTTGGGCGAGCCGAGCCCGCAGTGCAACAAGACAGGGCCATGCAGTTTGTCGTCCAGCGGCAAAGCCAAATCCAAAAGAGTATAAAGCCAAACCGCATCCGGTTCGCAGGACCCTCCCCACCATGGCCACCTCCCGCGGGATCCGCGTCACCGACGGCCGCCGCGTCGTCGTCGTGCCGGCAGACGCCCTGGAGTGGCAGTTCGTCCGCTCCAGCGGGCCGGGCGGGCAGCACGTCAACCGCACGAGCAGCAAGGCCTTGCTGCGGTTCGACGTCGGTCGCTGTGTCGGGCTGCCGGAGGATGTGCGGCAGCGATTTCTCGCCCGGGAACAAGCCCGGCTCACCCAGGAGGGAGTGCTCGTCATCACCAGCCAGCGGCACCGCGAGCAGCCGCGGAACGCCGCGGACTGCCTGGCGAAACTGTCGGCCATTCTCGAGCAGGCCCTCGTGCGGCCGACGCCGCGGCGGCGGACGAAGAAGCCACGGTCGGCCGTGCGTGACCGTCTGGACGAGAAGAAACGCCGCTCGAAAACCAAACGGCTCCGCGGCAGGCCCGACGATTGAGCCGGCTGGTATAATCGATCGTGCGGGCGACGATGCCCGCTTCCGCCGACCGACAAGGACAGCCCCATGGCGATCCGCCGCGACATCGACCCGCTGCTGCAGAAGTGGGAGTTCCGCCCCGGTGAGGTGAATGCCCGCCTCGTGAAGGCTCGCGACGGTCGCGAGGTCTTGCAGATGCGGGTCGACATGGGCGTGCTCCAGATGGAGACCGACCTGCGGCCTGACGGCGTCCGGCCAAACGGCGCCGAGACCTACTACGACTACCTGGTCGGCGAGGTGATCCGCGAAGGCGGCTCGTTTCGGCTCTCCAAGGAGCAGTGTGCGGAGGCCGACCGCGAGTTCGTGCAGTACTACCACCGCCGGCTGTGCTGGCTGTCCCTGCGGGAATACGCGCGGGCGGCCCGCGACGCCGACCACAGCCTGGCCTTCATGGACTTCGTCCGCGAGCACTCCGCCGACGAGGAGTGGACCCTGTCCCACGAGCAGTACCGACCGTTCGTGCTCTTTCACCGGGTGCAGGCGGCGGCCCTGGCCGCGCTGCAGGACGGCGGCCCGGAGCGGGCGATCGCCGAGATCAACACCGGCCTGGCCCGGTTTCGCGAGCTCTTCGCCCGCTACGACGCCGAGGAGCAGTACTCGAGCGACGAACTGGTCCGCCGCCTCGAAGAGATGCGGGAGGGCGTGCGGCAGCGGTACGAAGTCGGTGAGACGCTGCACGAGCAGCTCGCCGAGGCGGTGCGGGCCGAGAATTACGAGCTGGCTGCCCAGATCCGCGATCGGATCCGCGGCCAGGCCCGCGAGCGGAACGCCGCCGGTCCGGGCTGAAAAAATTGCAATGCCGGATCGGCCCGACCCGCGTTCTCTTCCCAGCTTGCCATGCCGGTAGGAAGGCCACGCAGGATGTGGCGGTTGCGTGGGTCATCGGCGCCGTTTTTCACTTGGCACGGGATCTGCACTGCTTCTCCTCGCCGGCGGGCGTCGCCCGTCGGCCTGACCGCCCGCCAGGAGGACCAGATCATGAACGCCGTCGCTCGCCAGACGTCTTCCCGTCCCGAATCCAGCTCGTCCGCCTGCTTCGTGATGCGGGTGGCCGGCACCGACTGCGCCGTCCGGGCGACGACCGTGTGGCCGATCCACGAGGTCCTGGAGGCCGAGGCAGAGATGCTTCTGGCGGCCGGTGACCAGGAAGCCGCCGCCGAGATGCTCGTCGATCTGCTCGATTCGCGGATGATCGCCCCTTACCGGCCCCGCCGCCGTCGCGAGCGGGCCGTCAGTTCACGGGCCATGTTCTATGCCGGGGCGGACGACTGATCCGCATCATCTCGGTCTGCTACACTCCCGGCCGCCAGGGAGTGTTCACCGCATGGGATCGTCCGACCAGCCGCTGCACGTACCCGCGGGCCGCGACATTCGCCTCGCCGACTTCGATGCCGACTACCACGAGGGGCTCGAGCGCGATGCGGCCGAGGCGGAGACGCGACGGCACTGCGACGCCCTCGACGAGCTCGCCTACCGGCTGTTCGCAGAGGCGAAGCGGGCGGTGATCGTCGTGCTCCAGGGGATCGACACCGCCGGCAAGGACGGCACGATCCGCATGCTGGCCAGCGGCATCAGCCCGCAGTGCCTCGACGTGAAGAGCTTCAAGGCGCCCAGCGCCCTGGAGCTCTCCCATGACTTCCTGTGGCGGGTGCACGCCGCCGTGCCCGCCCACGGGCGGATCGGCATCTTCAATCGCTCGCACTACGAGGACGTGGTCGTGGTCCGCGTGCGGAAGCTCGTCCCGAAGGAGGTGTGGAAGGCCCGCTATGACCAGATCAACGCCTTCGAGAAGCTCCTCGCCGACGGCGGCATCACGCTGGTGAAGTGCTTTCTCCACATCAGCAAGAAGGAGCAGCGCGAGCGGCTCGAGGACCGGCTCCGCGACCCGAAGAAGCAGTGGAAGCTCGGGCCCGACGACCTCACGGACCGCACCCGCTGGGACGACTTCCAGCAGGCCTACGACGATGCCCTCACGCTCTGCAACACCGAGCACGCCCCGTGGCATGTCGTGCCGGCCGACAAGAAGTGGTATCGCAACCTCGTCGTGGCGCGGCTGGTGCGGAAGACGCTCGAGCAGCTCGATCCGCGGTTCCCGCCGTTCGATTCCCGGCTGCTCACGAAACTCGACTGACGGGCCACGGCACACGTGAACGGCGCCTTTCCGTTGCTCGATCTCGACGCCTGCCGCACCCGCCAGGCCCGGCTGCGGGGCGTGATGGCCGCGCGGTCGCTCGACGCGGTGGTGGTGGTGACGCCCGAGCACGTCCAGTATCTGACGGGGCACCGCTGGGACCACCGCTTCGTGGCGGCGGCCGCGGTGCTGGCCACGGGCGAGACGCTGCTCGTCTGCCCCGACAAGGCGGTCGAGCAGGCGGCCGTGACCGAGGTCCGCACCTACGAGGCCAAGTGGCGGAGCACGCTCCGCAACGACCAGCGGGAGGCGGCGAGCGCCGTCCTCGGTGATTGGCTGGCCGGCTGCGGGAAAATCGCCCGCGTGGGGGTGGAGTTCGCCGCCTGTCCGCCGCACGTCACGCGGCGGCTGGAGACGGCCGCGCTGCTCGACATCGATCCCGACCTCCTGCGGCTCCGCCGCCGCAAGGATCCCGATGAACTGGCCCTCCTGCGGCGGGCGATCGCCGCGACCGGGGCGATGTATGCAGTGGCGCGGGACCTGATCCGGCCCGGCGTGGACGAGCTTGCCGTCTTCTCGGCGCTCCAGACGGCTGCGGTGGCCGCCTGCGGCGAGATGCTCACGGGCACCGGCAACGACTACGCCTGCGGCGTCCGCGGCGGCCCGCCCCGGCCGCGGCCCTGTGTCGCCGGCGAGCTCTATATCCTCGACCTCGGCCCCGCCTACCGCGGCTATTTCGCCGACACCTCGCGGGTCATCGCCGTGGACGTCCGGCCCACCGACGTGCAGTTCGCCGCTTGGGAGCGGGTCTGCGGAGCGCTCGCCCTCGTGGAGCAGCTCGCGAAGCCCGGCGTCCGCTGCCGCGACATCTACGCGGAGGTGCACGCCTGGCTCAACGCCAACCCCGTGGGCACGTGGTCGAGCCACCTCGGCCACGGCATCGGCCTGGTCGTGCACGAGCCGCCGCACCTGAATCCAAGCTGGGACGACGTGCTCGAGGAGGGCGACGTGATCGCCGTCGAGCCGGCCCTCTACGATCCCGTGCTCGCCGCCGGCCTGCGGATCGAGAACGACTATCTCGTCACCGCCACGGGCGTGGAGAATCTGAGCCCGTTTCCGCTGGACCTGGCGTAGCGGTTTTCGTGGATGCGTCGCGCGGACCCAACCGGGGGCTTTTTGTACTGGGCGTAATACGGCTCACACTTGAGCCTCGCGCACGAACCTCTCCTGGGCAACAACGGCGAGGGAGGGATTGTCCATGCCCCAGGAGCCGGCGTGGCTGACCAGCGTAGCCAGGGATGGCGGAGCGCAGGCAGCCTCGAGAGAGTGGAGGCCTGGAAGGCCGAAACGAACGACCGGCGATGGGGCGTGGGCAGTCCCGACCAGCGTCACGCGCGAGGTTCAAGTGTGAAGCGTATAACTCGCACATCTCGCCCCGTCGTTGAGCCAGTGTGCCTCTTGGGACTGGTGTTGCGTCTCCGGTCTGTCGGGTGTGGCGGTTCCGTTCCGTGTAGGAGCGCGACAAGAAGCCCCGGGTGGAACCCCGGGAACACCGGGTTTGAAAACCTCCCCGCCATCCATGCCAAAACGCTCTTCGCGACGCTACTTTGCAGCCGCCGGCACGGCGGTGCCGGTCGGGTCGGTCATGCGGCCGAGGAACAGGAGCGTGCCCGTCTTCACGTCGCGGATCGCGAACAGGAACGGCCGGTCGGCACGGATGGCAGGGGTGAAGGGCCGACGAATACTACGTGTGTACATCCCGACTGCCGTTGCCGCCGCCGCCTCCGTGCCCTTTTCCGTCACCTCCACGAACGCCTTGTGGATCACGAACGAGATGAACAGCGGCTCAGAAATGGCTGGGCCTGCCCCGATGCCGTTGAAGTTGGCTTGCCGGGCATCGAACGCCAGCCGCATGCCCAAGGCCTTGAGTGGATCGTTCATCTGGTAATCCGTCTCGATCCGAAACTTCGGTAGCGACACGTCGATGTCGCGGGCCTCGAGTTTCCCCAGCCAGGCCTGCAGGTTCGCCGTCGTGAGCTGCTTCTCGATCGCGGCCAGGCCGTCGGCATCCTGCGGCACGACGAGCACCATCGCGAGGTCTTTGCCCTTGTAGGGCAGTTCCGCGACCTGAAAGCCCCCCTTTCCCGGATAGAGCGACGCCTCGGCTTCGTTCCGGGAGATCGTCGCTGGCGTCTGAAACGGCGTGCCGTCGGCCTTGAAGGCGGCGTACTTGCCCCCGCTGATCTTCGCGTTGTGCATCATCTGGACGGCGATTTTTGCGCCACCAGCCGCGTGGAAGTCGCCCTCTTTCGTCTGCGTGGCGTCGAACGGCACCGCCCAGTCTCCCTTGAAATAGATCGCGTTCAGGAGGACGAGCCGCGTGAGCGGTGTCACCGCCCCCGGCGACACGAGGTCCTTGATCCGGCCGCGTGTCTTCTCCTCGGCCCAGGCATTGATCAGCAGCCGGGATGGTTCGGGCAGGTTCTTGAAGTCCACCGGCACGACCGCGCCCGTGCCGTAGAACTTTCCGATCGTCGCCACGTAGTCGGGCGAAAACGGATACGTCTTCTCGCCGTAGAGCGCGTTGGCCACGCTGATCTCGTAGGGCGTGTCGGCCTTCGACTGGAAGCGTTCGTTGAGCTTTGCCATTCCGGTGTGGATCAGGCTCGTGTTCCACGGCAGCAGCTGCGGGTCGTCGCCGATCCGCCGGGCGGCTTCGGGAAAGCGGAGCACCTTCCCCATTTCGGCCGCCGTGTCGCCCCGCGCCCCTTCGGCCGTCATCGCCAGGGCCGACGCCATCGAGTAGGGGGAGAAGAACAGGTTCTTCCCGTCATTCTCCTTGGCCAGCTGGCCGTAGAGATCGAGGGCGAAGTCGCCGCTGGCCGCCACGGCGTGCCGCTCCGGCGGCCCGCCGTCCTTGGCCACGAGCAGGTCGTCGGCCCGGCCCGTCGCCTCACCATGCACGTTCGCCAGCGTCGCCACGCCCGCCAGCACCAGCACCCGCGTCAGCATCGTCGTCTTCATCGATCGTTCCTTTCCACGTCCAGGGTTTTTTACAGCTTGGTCATCTCGATCATCTCGAACAATTCGGTCAGCGTCGCCGGCATGGCAGCCGACGTAGAAACTCGCGGCCTGGCCCGTCACCCGGCCGGCCGGCGTCTCGATCGTAAGCGGCTCGGCCGCGGGCACGTCGCCCGCGGGCTCCGCGTAGAGCTCGCCCCGCTCCAGCCGGACGGCGCCGGCCCCGAGCACGCGAAACGCCGCCCTGCCCGTCGGTGCGATCCGCCAGCCCGCCGCGAGCGTCACGGGCTCTGGTGCTGGCGCCGGCACGGGCACTGGCGAGATCGCGGGCTCTTGCACGGGATCGCCGGCGGCGACGGGCGCCGGATCGGCCGGCCCACCAGACGGGCGAATCGCGAGATAGCCGGCCACGCCCACCGCGAGGAGCACCGTCGCCGCGATCGCCGCCGGCACGGCCCAGGCTGACACGCGACGCGGCGGCCGCGTGGCCGGACGTGCCGCGCCCGCGAGCGCGATCTCGAGCAGGCTGTCCATTGCCAGGTGCCGGCCGTGGTCGCGCAGCGACCGGTCGTCGCCGCCGGGCTCGGCGTCGTGGCTCATGCGGTCGTTGTGCGCACGGTCGTGGCTCATCTCTGCTCCTG
>Ga0315903_10004969_pt1 | contig 17528 bp, 16 predicted proteins | sample LakEriMetagenome_7_FD_203524 | JGI IMG/M metagenome (GOLD analysis project Ga0315903, IMG submission 203524) | Freshwater fungal communities from buoy surface, Lake Erie, Ohio, United States - Buoy 2 MA119 | ecosystem: Environmental > Aquatic > Freshwater > Lake | place: USA: Lake Erie, Ohio...
CGGGTGGCCCCCGACGGGTCCCTGTCCCTGCGCACCACTTCCATCGTGCGTTTCCGCCCCCTCAACAAGCACCTGCGCGAGTGGTACCTCGAGTCGGGGGAGTGGCAGGGCAAGGCCGGTGGCTATGCCATCCAGGGCCGGGGCGGCACGCTCGTCACCTCCGTGGAGGGCTCGTACTCGGCGGTCGTGGGTCTGCCCCTGCGCGAGACCGCCGAACTGCTGGGTCTCGTGTCGCCCGGGTCGTCCCGAAAGGGCCGGTTGTCGTCGGCCCTCCGGCGTCTCTATCCTTGGCACTCGCACTCCTAGAGTGCCAACGCCCGGGCCGGTCCCGGGTGCCAGGAAATCAGGCCCGATCCATCGGAGGAACGACATGAAACTCAAGCCACTGGACGACCGCATCGTGGTCAAGCCGAGCGAGGCCGAGCAGACCACCGCATCGGGGCTCGTCATCCCCGACACCGCCAAGGAGAAGCCCCAGCAGGGCACCGTCCTCGCCGTCGGCCCCGGTCGCTGGAGCGACGACGAGGGCGAGCACTTCCCGCTCGACATCAAGGTGGGTGACGTGGTGCTGTACAGCAAGTACGGCGGCACCGAGGTGACCCACGGCGGGGAGGACCTCCTCATCCTCACCAGCCGCGACGTGCTCGCGGTCGTCGAGAAGTAGGAACGACATGCCCAAGCAGCTCAAGTTCCACGACGAGGCCCGTCGCGCCCTCGAGGCCGGCGTCAACAAGCTCGCCGACACCGTCAAGGTGACGCTCGGGCCCAAGGGCCGCAACGTCGTGCTCGACAAGAAGTTCGGCGCGCCGACGATCACCAACGACGGTGTGTCCATCGCCAAGGAGGTCGAGCTCGACGACCCCTTCGAGAACATGGGTGCGCAGCTGGTGAAGGAGGTCGCCACCAAGACGAACGACGTCGCCGGCGACGGCACCACCACCGCCACCGTGCTGGCCCAGGCCATCGTCCAGCAGGGCATGCGCAACGTGGCCGCCGGTGCCAACCCGATGGGTCTCAAGCGGGGCATCGAGAAGGCCGTCGCGGCCGTCGTCGAGTCCCTCAAGTCCCAGGCCAAGGAAGTGGACGACAAGGGCGACATCGCCAGCGTCGCCACCATCTCCGCCGCCGACGCGGGCATCGGCCAGGTCATCGCCGACGCCATCGACAAGGTGGGCAAGGACGGCGTGGTCACGGTCGAGGAGTCGAACACCTTCGGAATCGAGCTCGACTTCACGGAGGGAATGCAGTTCGACAAGGGCTACCTCTCGCCGTACTTCGTCACCGACGCCGAGCGCCAGGAGGCCGTGATCGAGGACCCCTACATCCTCTACCACTCGGCCAAGATCGCCTCGGTGCAGTCGCTCCTTCCCGCGCTCGAGGCCGTCATGAAGGCCGGGCGTCCGCTCGTCATCATCGCCGAGGACGTCGAGGGCGAGGCCCTCGCCACCCTCGTGGTGAACAAGATCCGCGGCACGTTCAACTCGACCGCGGTGAAGGCACCCGGATTCGGCGACCGTCGCAAGGCGATGCTGCAGGACATGGCCATCCTCACGGGTGGTCAGGTCATCAGCGAGGAGGTCGGACTCAAGCTCGAGAACGTCACCCTCGACCTGCTCGGCCGCGCCAAGCGCATCATCATCACCAAGGACACCACCACGATCGTGGACGGTGCCGGTGAGAAGGCCGACGTGACGGCCCGCATCTCCCAGATCAAGACCGAGATCGACAACACCGACTCGGACTGGGACCGCGAGAAGCTCCAGGAGCGTCTCGCCAAGCTGGCGGGAGGTGTCGCGGTCATCCGCGTCGGCGCCGCCACCGAGGTGGAGCTCAAGGAGAAGAAGCACCGCATCGAGGACGCCGTCTCGGCCACCCGGGCGGCCATCGAGGAGGGCGTCGTCGCCGGCGGCGGCACCGCGCTCCTGCGCAGCCGCCCCTCGGTGCTCAAGGTCGTCGAGTCGCTCACGGGCGACGAGGCCACCGGTGCGCGCACCGTCTACGACGCGCTCGTGGCGCCCGCCCGCCACATCGCCGACAACGCCGGTCTCGAGGGATCGGTCGTCGTGCAGAAGGTGGAGGCAGAGAAGGGTTCCATGGGCTTCAACGCGGCCACCGGCGAGTACGTCGACCTGGTGTCGAAGGGCATCATCGACCCCGCCAAGGTGACCCGCGCCGCCCTGCAGAACGCGGCCTCCATCGCCGCCCTCGTGCTCACCACCGAGTGCCTCGTGGCCGACAAGCCCGAGAAGAATCCCGCGCCCATGGGCGGGGGAGGCATGCCCGGTGGAATGGGGATGATGTAGGACGGTCGACCCGTTGGACGGGGATCTCGACGCCGAGCTCCAGTACTCACCTTCCCGGTGGGCGCTGAGACCGCTGGCGGAGCACCTCGACCGCTACCGACAATTGAGCGCGCGCCACGTCGGCGCGGACCTGACGAGGAGGGGGAGACCCCTCCTCGTCTACGTTCACGGTGGTTATTGGCAGGAACTGTCGGCGGCCGACTCGCTCTTCATGGTCGACGACGCGCTCGCCGCCGGCATGGGTGTGCACGCCGTGGAGTACCGCCTCGCCCCGGCGGCCACGGTCGCCGACATCGTCGAGGAGTGCGTGCGCGAGGTCGTGGCTGTCATCGAACGGGTGGCGCCGAGCCGGACCGTTCTCGCCGGGTCGAGTGCCGGGGCCCATCTCGCCGCCATGGTGCGGGCCGATCCACGCGTGGCCGACATCCTCGATGCCACGGTGCTGTTGAGTGGCATCTACGACCTCCGTCCCCTCGTGGGCACCTCGGTCAACGACGCTCTCGGTTTCGACGATGCCGCCGCCGCGGCACTGAGCCCCGCACTGCTGCCCGTCGTGGTGGGCGCCGACGACGTGCTGTGCGCGGTGGCCGAGCACGAATCCGATGAGTTCATCCGCCAGAACCGCGAATACTCGGCCCGGCTCGCCGCGGCCGGGTCCCGGGTGACCACGATGGTCGTGCCCGGGCGCGATCACTTCGACCTGCCCCTCGACCTCGTGCGTCCGGGCACGACGGTGGGAGACTGGGTGCTCACCCGCGCGACGGAAGGAACTCCATGAGGATCGACGAGGCACGCGACAGGGCCCGGGAACTCGACGGTGCGGACCCCCTCGCCGACCGCCGCGGACTGTTCGACATCCCCGAGGGGACGCTGTACTTCGATGGCAATTCTCTCGGGCCCCTCACCCACCGGTCGCGCGAGACCCTCACCCGGGCGCTCGAGCACGAGTGGCGGGTGCGACTCATCAGGTCTTGGAACGAGGACTGGCTCGCCATGCCGGCCCGCATCGGTGACGCCATCGCCCCGCTCATCGGGGCGGCGCCGGGCACCGTCATCGTGTGCGACAACACCTCGATCAACCTGCAGAAGGCCCTGTCGGCCGCCGTGACCCTGCGCCCGGGACGGCGCACGATCGTCGTGGACGTCGACAATTTCCCCACCGACATCTACATCGCGGCCTCGGTCGCCGAACGGCACGGTCTCGAACTGGTGGCCGTCCCTGCCGACGAGATGGTGTCGCGCATCGGGCCCGACACCGCGGTGGTCACCGCCACCCACGTTGACTACCGCTCCGCGCGCATCCTCGACGCCGCGACGATCACCGCCGCAGCCCATGCCGCGGGCGCTCTCATGGTGTGGGACCTCGCCCATACGGCCGGCGCCGTCCCCATCGACCTCGCGGGGCTCGACGCCGACTTCGCCGTCGGATGCGGGTACAAGTACCTGAACGGCGGACCCGGCGCACCGGCGTTCATCTACGCGGCGCCGCGTCATCTCGACGTCGCGTCTCATCCCCTGCAGGGTTGGTGGGGGCACGCCGAGCCCTTCGCCTTCGAGGTCGACTATCGACCCGCACCGGGCATCGCCCGGTTCCTCACCGGCACGGCGAACGTGCTGTCGATGAAGGCGCTCGAGGGGGCTCTCGAGGCGTTCGCGGGTCTGTCGATGGACGCCGTGCGGGCCAAGAGCACCGCACTCACGGGCCTGTTCGTCGACCTGGCCGAGGAGCACCTCGTGCCGCGCGGCTTCCGCCTGGCCTCGCCCCGCGAGGCGGCCCTGCGGGGCAGCCATGTGGCTCTTGGGCACCCCGGGGGCAGGGCCCTCGTGGACACACTCGCCACCCGGGACGTCATCGCCGACTTCCGGCCCCCGGATCTGCTCAGATTCGGCTTTTCCGCCCTGTACAACCGCTTTTCCGACGTGGTGGCCCTCGTGGACCTGTTGGCAGAAAGCCCATAAAAACGGGCTCTGTCCATTGAGTAGAGGGGTTTTCCCCAGTATTCTTGACGAACCACAACCCGGCGGCTTCCGTCGCCCTTTCCCCCAGGGAGAAAACCAATGAAGAAGAGCCGTGTTCTGCGCATCAGCGCAGCCCTGCTCGGTCTGTCGCTCGTAGGCGTTGCCTGCGGCGGCAGCGATGACAGCTCGGAGACGACCGCCCCCGCGGCGGCGTGCACCGAGTTCAAGTATGCGCTTGCGCTTCAGTTCCCCGAGACCGGCGACGCCGGCAACCTCGGTGCGCCGATGCTCAAGGGCGCCCAGCTGGCGGTCGACGAGTTCAACGCCGCGAATCCCGACATGTGCGTCGAGATCGTGAAGTTCGACACCCAGGGCGATCCGGCGAAGGCCCCCGCTGCTGCGCAGTCGGCCATCGACAACGCCAAGATTCTCGGCATCATGGGCCCGGGCTTCTCGGGTGAGACCGAAGCCGCCATGCCGCTGTACGAGGCCGCTGGTCTCGCAGTGGTGACCGGTTCGGCCACCCGTCCGAGCCTCTCGGACCAGGGCTGGAAGTCCTTCCACCGCCTCCTCGCCAACGACTCCGTGCAGGGTCCCGCCATCGGCAAGTACATCGTCGAGGAACTGAAGGCCACTGCTGTGGCCGTCATCGACGATGCCAGCTCGTACGGCAAGCCCCTCGCCGATGAGGTCGCCACCACTGTCGGCGCTGCCGTCACCGTGCGTGACGCTGTCGACCCGAAGGGAACCGACTACTCGGCCGTCGTGACGAAGATCAAGGATGCGAATGTGACCGCGGTCTTCTTCGGTGGCTACTACGCCGAGGCTGTGAAGATCTCGACCCAGCTCCGCGATGCGGGCGTCGAGGCCACGCTGCTCTTCGGTGACGGCGTCAAGGACCAGGCCGGCTATGCCGATGCCGCGGGTCCCGCCGCTGACGGTGCCATCATCGCCTGCCCCTGCAAGGACGGCGAGGGTGACCTCCTCAAGGCCTGGCAGGCCAAGTACAACGAGACTCCCAGCACCTACGGTGCCGAGTACTACGACGTGGCGAACGTCTTCCTCAACATCATCAAGGCCGGCGCGACCACCCGTGAGGCTGTCCTCGCGGCCGTCGAGACCTATGACGGTGCTGGTGTGACCAAGCAGATCAAGTTCCTCGAGAACGGTGAGGCCACCGAGGCCGGCACCATCTTCTTCTACGAGGTCAAGGACGGAAAGATCACCTACCTCACCTCGATCCTCTGAGATCGGGGTCGGTGAATCCGACCACCACAACGCCGGAAGCGGCCGGGAACTTCGGTTCCCGGCCGCTTCTGCGTTAGCCTGTGCCAACTTTCGTCACATCCGAGGACCGCCATGCGCGACTGGTTTATCTACCGCACCTTCTGGGAACTCACGGTGACCGGCGTCGTCCTCGGTCTCATCTACGCCCTCGTCGCGCTCGGCTACACGATGGTCTACGGCGTGCTCCGCCTCATCAACTTCGCCCACTCCGAGATCTTCATGGTGGGCACCTTCGGAGCCCTCATCTCCATCACCCAGGTGTTCGGCATCCCCAAGTTCGAGAACGGTGACTATCCGTTGCGCACGGGTTTCGTGCTCTTCGCGATCCTGGCCGTGGCGCTCCTGCTCGGCATGCTGTTCTCCGGCGCGGGTGCGGTGCTGCTGGAGCGCACGGCCTACCGACCGTTGCGTGGCGAGGGCGACATCATCGGGGCGGTCGTGCTGGCCTTCCTGACCGTCTTCATCCTCTCCTTCCTCTTCACGAACGACACGAAGGTGAACCTGCTCGTCTCGGCCGTGGCCACCGGGCCGGTTGCATGGGGGTACCTGGGCATCTTCCGGCGCGGCCGCAAGGCACCCCGTCTCGCCTTCCTCATCTCGGCGATCGGGGCCTCGATGGCCATCGCCGAGGCCGTCGCCATCTGGGGCCCGGACGAACGGCGCATCTACAACACGCCCCGCGTGCTCGAGAAGAGGACGATGTTCTCCTTCCTGGGCACGGATGTGCGCATCGACTACGTCATCGTCGCCGTCGGAGCCGTGCTCATGATGGTGTCGCTCCTGCTCTTCGTGAACCGAACTCGGCTCGGCCGTGGCATCCGGGCCGTGGCCCAGGACGCCGAGACCTCCCGCATCCTGGGCGTCAACGTGAACGCCGTCATCCTCGTGACGTTCCTGCTCGGCGGCGTCATGGCGGGTGGCGCGGCCATGATGTTCACGCTCTACTACGAGACGACGCGCTTCAACATCGGGTTCCTGCTCGGCGTCAAGAGCTTCACCGCCGCGGTGCTCGGCGGCATCGGCAACATCAAGGGCGCCGTGCTCGGCGGCATCGTGCTCGGACTCGCGGAGAACTACGGCTCGGCGATCTTCGGGGGCCAGTGGAAGGACGTCATCGCCTTCGTCGTGTTGCTCGCGGTGCTCATGTTCCGACCCACCGGCATCCTCGGTGAGTCGCTCGGAAGGGCGCGCGTATGACCCCGGTGTCCTCCCTCGGTGACTGGTTCCGCGCCCGCACACGGCGCCGGCCGTCCGGCCCGTCCCCGCTCGAGGCCCTGCCCCGGCCGGTGCGCGCCGTCGGGGTCGTCGCCCTCGTCGCGGCCTTTTATCTCATGCCCTTCTGGCCGGACGTGCCGGTTCTCGGCTGGATCATCGACACGCCGGGGACGAACTTCAACTCGGTGCTCACCGACCAGATCCTCGTCTTCGTGCTCGTGTCCATCGGTCTCAACGTGGTGGTGGGCCTCGCGGGCCTGCTCGACCTCGGCTACGTCGGTTTCTACGCGGTGGGGGCCTACACCACCGCCGTCGTCACGACGAGTTCGTGGAACTGGCCGTGGCTCGCGTCCCTGCCACTCGCCATCGTCATCTCGATGATCGCCGGCGTCATCCTCGGCACGCCCACCCTGCGCCTGCGCGGTGATTACCTGGCCATCGTCACCCTCGGATTCGGCGAGATCATCCGCATCACGGCGAACAACTCCGAGTGGCTCGGTGCCACCCGCGGCATCAACAGCATCAAGTCCCCGCCGAGCATCGGCCCGCTCGAGTTCTCGGTCACCGACGCCAGACCCTTCTGGTACCTGGGGTTCACCTTCATCCTGTTGTCGATCTTCATCGTGCGCCGTCTCATGGCCAGCCGCGTGGGAAGGGCCTGGGACGCCATCCGCGAGGACGAGGACGCGGCCGAGTTGATGGGCGTCAACACCTTCACGTTCAAACTGTGGGCCTTCGCCATCGGAGCCGCCATCGGCGGCGTCGCGGGAACTCTGTACGCGGGCAAGGTCACCTACGTCAGCCCGGAGAACTTCACCCTGCAGCTCTCCATCCTCTTTCTCGCCGCCGTCGTGCTGGGGGGCACGGGAAGCCTCTACGGCTCGATCGTGGGTGGCTTCCTCGTGGCCTGGATCCCCGAGCGTTTCCGCAACTTCTCCGACCGGCGCTATTTCGTCTTCGGTCTCGTGCTCGTGCTGATGATGGTCTTCCGGCCCCAGGGCATCCTGCCCCGCCGTGGTGCGGCCGCCGGCATCCCGGGCCGCCCGGTCGAAGAGGGGGCCGACGCATGAGCGAGCATCTCCTCGAGGTCGCGGATCTCACCATGCGTTTCGGCGGGGTCACCGCGCTCGAGAACGTCTCGTTCCGCATCAAGCCCGGTGAGATCCTCGGTCTCATCGGCCCGAACGGTGCGGGCAAGACGACGTGCTTCAACGTCATCACCGGTGTCTACACGCCGACCTCGGGCTCCGTGGTTTTCGACGGTGGGAGCCTCGTCGGGGTCAAGCGCCACGACATCACGAAGAAGGGCGTGGCCCGCACGTTCCAGAACATCCGCCTCTTCCCGGAGATGTCGGCACTGGAGAACGTCATGGTGGGCGCCGACGCCCACCACCGCTCCAGCGTGGTCGGAGCGATCCTGCGCACCCCGCGCATGCGCGCCGAGGAGAGGCACGGTCGCGAGCGCGCCATGGAGCTGCTCGGCTTCATGGGGATCGCCGACTACGCCCCCGTGGCGGCGCGCAACCTCCCCTACGGCTACCAGCGTCGCCTGGAGATCGCTCGGGCGCTCGCCACCGAGCCCAAGCTCCTCTGCCTCGACGAACCTGCCGCGGGGTTCAACCCCGCCGAGAAGGCCGAACTCAACGAGATCATCTTCCGCATCCGCGACCAGGGCTACACCGTGCTCCTCATCGAGCACGACATGAAGGTGGTCATGGGCGTGAGCGACCATGTGGTCGTTCTCGACTTCGGTCGCAAGATCGCCGAGGGTCGTCCGGAGGTAGTCCGGGAGAATCCCGACGTGATCGCCGCATACCTGGGGGTGGCCGACGATGCTTCTTGAGGTCGAGGACCTGCACGTCTTCTACGGGAAGATCGAGGCCATCAAGGGCATCTCGTTCACCGTGTCCGAGGGCGAGGTGGTGACGCTCATCGGCGCCAACGGGGCCGGCAAGACCACGACCATGCGCACCATCTCGGGTGTGCGCCCGGTGGCCCGCGGACGCGTCATGTTCGAGGGGCGCGACATCACGAACATCCCGCCCCACGAGCGGGTGAAACTGGGTATCTGCCAGGCGCCCGAGGGGCGCGGCATTTTCCCGGGAATGACCGTGCGCGAGAACCTCGAGATGGGCACCTATGTCCGTGGTGACAAGGGCGCCCAGAAGCAGGCCGATCTCGAGCACGTGTTCTCGTTGTTCCCGCGCCTCGAGGAACGCATCAACCAGCACGGGGGAACCCTGTCGGGTGGCGAGCAGCAAATGCTGGCCATCGGCCGCGCCCTCATGAGCCGTCCGCGCCTGCTGCTCCTCGACGAGCCTTCGATGGGCCTCGCTCCGATGCTCATCGCCCAGATCTTCTCCATCATCCGCACCATCAACTCCGAGGGCGTGTCGGTGCTGCTCGTGGAGCAGAACGCCACGCAGGCTCTGCGCACCGCCCATCGCGGTTACGTCCTCGAGACCGGATACGTCGTGAAGTCGGGAACGGGTTCCGACCTGCTCGACGATCCCGCCGTACGCGCCGCCTACCTCGGCGCCTGAGCCGGCGTTCCCCCCGTGACGGCGGGGCAGACTGTGTCATGACCGTCATCGCCGTCCTCGACCCTGCCACCGGAGAGACCGTGGGGGAGGTGCACCGTGACGGGATTGCGGAGTGTCTCGCCGCCGCGCGGCGGGCGGCCGATGCATTTCCCGTCTGGAGGGAGACGGCTCCCCGGGCTCGCGGCGAGATCCTGCGTCGCGCCTTCGAGATCATGATCGCCGAGCAGGAACGTCTCGCCGAGTTGATGGTGAGGGAGAACGGCAAGATCCTCGCCGACGCCCGCGCCGAGGTGGCGTATGCCGCCGAATTCTTCCGCTGGTTCTCCGAGGAGGCCGTGCGCATGGATGGCGACCTGCGCCTCGCGCCGTCGGGGGCGAACTGGTTGGCGGTCACTCGCGAACCGGTCGGCGTGGCCCTGTGCATCACCCCGTGGAACTTCCCCGCCGCGATGGCCACCCGCAAGATCGGCCCGGCCCTGGCCTCGGGATGCACGGTGCTTCTCAAGCCGGCCCACGAGACGCCCCTGTCGGCCCTCGCCGTCGTGGAGATCCTGCGACGGGCGGGACTCCCCGACGACGTCGTGCAGGTGGTCATGCCCGACCCTCCAGGCGAGGCGGTGGAGGCGCTGCTGCACTCGGGCCTCGTGCGCAAGCTCTCCTTCACGGGCAGCACCCGCGTCGGGTCGCTTCTCATGGCCCAGGCCGCCGGTCGGGTGGTGAACTGCTCGCTCGAACTCGGCGGCAACGCTCCCTTCATCGTGTGTGACGACGCCGACCTCGCCGCGGCGGTCGACGGGGCCATGCTGGCCAAGATGCGCAACGGCGGCGCGGCCTGCACCGCGGCGAACCGCTTCTACGTGCACTCGGCGGTGATGGAAGAGTTCGCGGAGCGCCTCACCGCGCGCATGGCGGCACTGCGTCTCGGCAACGGTCTCGATTCCGCGACCGGGCTCGGACCGCTGGTGAGCGCCGCGCAACAGTCCCGTGTCGCGGGCCTCGTCGAGCGGGCTGTGGCCGAGGGTGCCCGCGTGCTGTGCGGCGGGGGCACGAGTCCGGCGCCCATGCACGGCGTGGAGGCCACGGTGCTTGCGGGGGTGGATCCGGGAGCCTCAATCCTGTCCGAGGAGATCTTCGGACCCGTGGCTCCGCTCGTGGCCGTGGACGACATCGAGGATTCGACGCCCCTCTTCAACGGTGTCGATCAGGGACTCGTCTCCTACGTGTGGACCCGCGACGTCGGACGCGGCATGCGCCTCGCGGGCCGACTCGAGTCGGGGATGGTCGGGCTCAACAGGGGACTCGTCTCCGATCCCGCGGCTCCCTTCGGGGGGATGAAGTCCTCCGGCATCGGACGTGAGGGTGCCCATGAGGGACTGCTCGAGTTCTGCGAGACCAAGTACGTGGCCGTCAACTGGTGACAGGGCCCGGCGGGCTCGCTAATCTCGGCTCGTGAGCGACCAGGAGACCGACACCCGGAACGACTGGTTGTCTCCCGATGAACTCGCCCTCGTGCGCCAGCGGGTGCCCCTCGTCTACGTCGACGCCGTGCCCGTGCGCACCGATCCCGACGGTTCGGTGACCCACGTGGGGATGCTCCTGCGCCAGGCCGCCGACGGGAACATCAGCCGGATGGTGGTGTCCGGCCGGGTGCTCCTCAACGAGCGCATCCGCGACGCCCTGATGCGGCACCTCGAGAAGGACCTCGGCCCGATGGCCCTGCCGCGTGTCCCACCGGAGCCGTCCCCGTTCACGGTCGTCGAATACTTCCCCGACGCCTCCGTCTCGGGCTTCTATGACCCGCGCCATCACGCCGTGAGCCTCGCCTTCGTCGTCCCGGTGACGGGGGAGTGCCACCCGACGCAGCAGGCACTCGACCTCGCGTGGTTCACCCCGGAGCAGGCGGTGAGCGAGCAGGTGCGTCGCGAGATGACGAGCGGTCACGACCGACTCATCAGACTCGCGCTTGCCTCGGTCGGCTGCCTCCCCTGAACTACCCTTCGGGGCGTGTCGGGAGCAGACAGACTGCACAGAGCCGCCGCGGCCATGAGGACCGCGCTCGTCGGAAGATCCGTGACCCGTCTCGACATCATGTCCCGCTCGACGGGACCGCGCCCCCGCGCCGGATCCGCGGTCGAGCACATCGACGTCCACGGACGCCACATCGAGTTGCACTTCGACGACGGCATCATCCTGCGTTCGCGCACCGCCTTCGGCGGGGGATGGCATCTCCTCCATCCGGGTGAGCGGTCACCACGCCGTGGTCACCGCGCCGACATCGTCCTGGGCGTCGAGGGCTGGACGGCCGAGGCCCACGGCCAGGCCGAGGTGGAGACCTACCGGGCCTTCGACCAGAGCCGTCATCCGAGATCCGGGCGCATGGGTCCCGATGTGGTGAGTCCCGGAGCCGACCTGCACGAGTGCGCCTCGCGCCTCTCGCACTACGACCGTCCCGAATCGACCGTGGCCGAGGCCCTCCTCGATCCGCGCGTCATGGTCGGGGTCGGCAATGTCAACCGCTGCGAGGCGCTGTGGATGTGCGGTATCCATCCCTGGGCGCCGGTGGGGTCCCTGCCGCCCTCGACGTGTCTCGACGTCGTCGTCTCGTGCGCCGGACTCGCTCGAGCCGCCGCCGATCCCGCGGCGCGGTCGGCGACCGTGGACGTTCCCGGCGGTCTCGCCGTCTACGGGCGCAACGGCCAGCGGTGCGCGCGATGCGGCGACGTCGTGCGACACGCCAAGATCGGCTCGATGGCGCGTCTCATCTTCTGGTGCCCCGGATGCCAGGTCATCGGCGAGCCGTTCCCGGTCGCCGACGAGGTCGATCCCGTGGCCCTCGCCACGGATCCGCACCCGGCAGGCTCGCGTTTCGTGCGCGACATCCTGCGCCACCGCCCCGCCTCCTGACGGTCGGGATCGCGCATCGGCGCCTCAGGCGCGGATCGCGAGCCAGATGCCGAGCGGGATGACCACCCACGAGAGCACGAGCAGCACGATCGCGTAGACGGCGAAGTCGAAGCTGCGGTCACGCGGCGGATCCCCGGCGTTGCCGATCGTCTCCCACAGCGCCTGGGCCGGGGTGTCGGTGCTCAGCCTGATGCGGTGCCGGGCCACGCCGGCGCTGTAGAGGGCCACCCACGAGAGGGCGGCGAGGAAGGCCACGAGCACCACGGCGAAGGCCGCGGAGCCGAGTGTGGACGACAGGGCGGCCCCGGCGAGGGACTGCAGGGTGGACACGATGGTGGTGAGGAACGCGCCACCGACGAGGAAGGCGGGGACGCCGAGGGGATTGCCAGCCAGTTCGTCGCGCACCCTCACGGCATCGATCCGGCAGCGGCGCAGCATGCGGTGCTCGCGCGTCGACCAGTCGCTCGCGGCCTCGCGCAGCGCATACAGGTTGCACACGTCGTCGATGATCCTTCTCTCGTGGGTGCGCACGACCCAGCGCGTCACCTGCTGCACCAGCCAACGGGCGACGGGAACGAGGGGACCGAGGCGGGGCATGGCCGCCCCGCGGGTCCCGTTGCGGTGGAGCACCTCGAGCGACCGGAAGAGCAGGCCGTGGGCCTCCTCGAATCGGTCGGGCCGCACGAGGACCCGGTGGTGGGAGAGCTGCTCCACCATGTCCTGCTCCACGCGTCCCTTGCCGGCGACCCTCTCGAGCAGGGCGTTGCGTTCCTCGGCGGTGTCGGCGGACAGCACGCGCACGGCCTCGAACTGGTCGAGGATGAGGTCGGGCACGAGACCACCGCCATCGGGCCTCGGCGAGGGATCCGCTGCGGCACGACGTGCGGATGCACCGGTGGAGGCGCGGCGACGCGCGGGAGTCGCGGTGGCGCGCGGCTTCCCGGCGGATTTCTTCGCAGCCATGCACCCACCGTATCCCCACGCGCCGGGCGGGGAGAAGGTCCGGTCAGTTCGTGGTGAGGGCCTCGAGGATGTTCACCTTCGTCGCCCGGCGTGCCGGGTACACCGCGGCCAGTACGCCCACGACGAAGGCGGTGATGACGATGAAGACGGTCGAGCCGACCGGGAGGTGGAAGGTGGTGAGGCCCTCGTCGCGCAGGGCGAACACGATGACCCACCCGAAACCGAGGCCGAGCACGATGCCGGTCACCGCACCGATGAGGGAGGTGATGACGCTCTCCCAGCGCACGGTCGTGCGCACCTGACTGCGCGTCATGCCGACGGCCCGCAGCAGGCCGATTTCGCGCCGCCGCTCGAGCACCGAGAGGAGCAGGGTGATGACGATGCCGACGACCGAGATGACGACCGAGAGCGCGAGAAGTCCGTAGATGAGCGCGAGCAACTGGTTGACCTGGCCGGCCTGTTCGTCGATGTATTCGGACTGGGACAGCACCTTGCCCTGGCCGTAGTCGGCCACCGCTGCCTCGATGGACGCACGCACGACGTCGGCGTCGGCCCCGTCGGCGAGGACGGCGAACACGCCGAAGTCGTAGCTCACGGCCGTGGTCCCCGCGAACATCGACCGCGAGACGACGAAGTTGCCGGCGAGATCGTCGTACTCATAGAGCCCTGACACCGTCAGTTGGCGGCTCGTGCCGTCACCGATGACCACCTCCAGGGCATCGCCCGGGGAGAATCCCTTGCGCTCGGCCCAGCCCCGGGAGAGGAAGATGTCGTCGGCCCCGAGGGCCGCGTAGTCGGCGCCGAGGAGGCCGATGTCGTAGCTCGCACCCACCGTCTCGGGGCTGACCACGGTGAGTGTCTGGCCCTTTCCGTCGATGCGCACGAGGAGGGTGCCGATGCCGGTGGCCGAGCCGACTCCGTCGATGGTGCCGATCTCGTCGGCGAGCGACGGACTGAAGCCGCCGAAGCCCGAGAGCGGAGCCGTGACGGTGAAGTCGGCCTTGAGCTGCTCGGTGAAGATGTCGGTGATCTGGCCGCGGATGCTCGCGGCGAGGGCGGAGACCGCGGTGACGAGGGCCACCCCGATGAGCACCGGAGCCGCGGTGCGGGCGGTGCGCTTCGGATTGCGGGCCGCGTTCTCGCGCGCCATGGTCCCGGTCACCCCGCGCAGACGGGCGGCCGGCGCGCCGAGGAACATCGCCACCGGTCGGGCGATGACGGGTCCGAGCACCAGGGTGCCGACGAAGGCGAGGAAGATCCCGAGGCCCAGAAGGCGCGAATCCGCCCCCGTCGTCACGACCACCACGGCGCCGATGCCGGCGGCGAAGAAGCCGAGGCCCAGCAGGGTGCGCAGGCGACCCGGTCCGGCGGTCTCGAGGATGCTCGCGCGCATGGCCGCGAGCGGCGGCACGCGTCCCGCGCGCAGGGCCGGCATGAGGGCCGATCCCACGGTGACGAGCACACCGACCACGAGGGTGGTCTGCACGGTGGACATGCTCACGACGAGTCCGGAGGTCGGCAGGTCGATGCCGAAGGCCGCGAGAAGGGCGCCGAGACCGCGCGAGAGGCCGATGCCTCCGACGAGGCCGAGGGCAGAGCCGACGATCCCGATGACGACCGACTCGGCGAGCAGGGCCCGGGCCACCTGGCCCTTCGTGGCTCCGACGGCGCGCAGGAGGGCGTTCTCCCGCTCGCGTTGGGCGGCCCCGATGGAGAACACGTTGTAGATGACGAACGATCCGACGCCGAGGGCAATGACGCTGAAGATCGTGAGAAAGATGGAGAAGAATCCGAGCACGGATCCCAGCTGGTCGGTCACTTCCTCGGTGATCTGGGCCCCGGTGATGGTCTCGAGTTGCGCATCGGCGGGAAGGGCCTCTGCGATGCGGGCGACGAGCTCCTCGTCGCTGAGGGTGCCGTCTCCCACGACGAGAATCGAGTCCACCACGCCCGGTGTGGCGAGGAACTCCGAGGCGGTCGGCGGGTCGAACAGCGCGAAGGTCGCGCCGCCGGGGGAACGCACCTCGCCGTAGGAGGCGATGCCGACGAGGGTGAACTCGCGGCTCCCGGCACGGGCGACCACCTTGACGGTGTCCCCGAGCACGTATTCGCCGTTCCCGGCTGAGGCCTCGTCGAGGGCGACCTCGTCGGGGCCGGCCGGATAGCGACCTTCCTCGATCGTCCAGAGGTTGCCGGCAAAGTCGACCGCGATGCTGCCGAAGGTGGGCGGACCGTTGCCATCCGAGCCGAGCGGCGTGCCGTCCTTGCCGATGATGCGGGCGAAGGCCTGCAGGTCCGGAACCGCGTCCTTGACTCCCTCGACGGCGAGCACGTCCCCCACGAGGGTGGCCGGGATGCGCTGGCGCTCCTCGACGCCGAAGTCACCCTCGATGACGTTGGCCGAGCGCACGTACCCGTCGATGTTCTTGAAGACGTCCTGGAAGAGGTTGTCGAACGTGCGCGTCAGGGTGGCCGAGAAGATCGCCGACCCCGCGAGGAACGCGGTGCCGATGATGACCGAGAGCGACGTGAGCACCAACCGCGCCTTGCGGCCGAGGATGCTCTTGAGGGCGACACGGAACACGTGTTCAGTGCCCCAGGCTCTTCATGTAGTCGTGCACCTTGTCCGCGGTGGGCTCGGTCATCTCACCCGCGACGGCTCCGTCCTTGAGGAAGATGATGCGGTCCGTCCAGCTGGCGGCCTGGGGATCGTGGGTGACCATCACGATGGTCTGACCGAATTCGTCGACGGCGTGGCGCATGAATCCGAGGATCTCGGCACTCGTGGCGGAGTCGAGGTTGCCCGTCGGTTCGTCGGCGAGGATGATGCTCGGCCGGGAGGCGAGGGCGCGGGCCACCGCGACGCGCTGCTGCTGGCCACCGGAGAGTTCGCTCGGGCGGTGGGTGAGTCGGTCCCGCAGATGCACCGTGTCGATGACCCGGTCGATCCACTCGCGGTCGCCCTTCTGCCCGCCGAGCATGAGCGGGAGCCGGATGTTCTCGTCGGCGGTGAGGGTGGGCACGAGGTTGAAGGACTGGAAGACGAAGCCGATGCGGGATCGGCGCACCTCGGTGAGTTGACGGTCGCTCAACGTGGCCAGGTCGACCCCGTCGATGAAGGTGCGGCCCGAGGTGAGCGAATCGAGACCCGCGATGCAGTGCATGAGGGTCGACTTGCCCGATCCGCTCGGACCCATGATGGCCGTGAACTGACCGGTGCGGAACTCGACGCTCACGTCGCGCAGGGCGTGCACGACGGAGTCGCCCTTCCCGTAGACCTTGGAGGCTCCCTCGGTGGAGGCGGCGACGGTGTGGGCGGGCGCGGAAGTCACCATGTCAGTCAAGCCCGCGCGGCCCGGGTCCGCAACCGATGCCGTGGCGACCGTTCAGCGTGGTTGGGGCAGCGTGCGCAGGTAGGGGGTGACCGCTGTCCACCCCTGGGGGAAGAGCTTCTCGGCTTCCTCGTTCGTCACTGCGGATCCGATGATGACGTCCCCACCCTCGCGCCAGTCGGCAGGCGTGGCCACCTTGAACCTGGCGGTGAGTTGCAGGGAGTCGATCACCCGGAGGATCTCCTCGAAGTTGCGGCCCGTGGACGCCGGGTAGGTGAGGGAGAGCTTCAGCTTCTTGTCCGGACCGATGATGAAGACCGAGCGCACCGTGAGTGTGTCGGAGGCATTTGGGTGGATCATGTCGTAGAGACCCGCCACCTCGCGGCCGGGGTCGCCGATCATGGGGAAGTTGACCGCCGCACCCTGGGTGGTCTCGATGTCCTTCTCCCAGCGTTCGTGGGACTCCACGTCGTCGACGGAGAGCCCGATGACCTTGACGTTGCGTCGATCGAATTCCGGCTTGAGCCGGGCGACCGCGCCGAGTTCGGTCGTGCAGACGGGTGTGAAGTCCTTGGGATGGCTGAACAGGACTCCCCAGGAGTCCCCGAGCCATTCGTGGAATCGGATGATGCCCTGGGTGGTGGGGGCGGTGAAATCTGGGACGATGTCGCCGAGGCGGACGCTCATGGATACCTCTATCTATAGGTGGGGATGCTGGTCGGGGGGTGTGCCGGGGTCCGGCATCTCCACGGTAACGGAATCGGCCGTCAATTCCGACCGAGTAGGTCGGGAATGGACCGGTCGGCGGACCCTACGATGGGGCCATGCCCGCCCCGACCGCCCGGCTTCTCCACGGGGGGCCGGCCCGGGATGCGATCCTCGATCGGCTCCGTGAGCGCCTCGTGGCCGCCGGCTCGCCGCGGGTGGTGCTCGCCACGGTGCTCGTCGGGGACGACGGCCCGAGTCGCACCTACGTGGGCAACAAGCACCGCACCGCCGCCGCGGTGGGCATCGAGTCGGTC
>Ga0315903_10004970_pt1 | contig 17526 bp, 15 predicted proteins | sample LakEriMetagenome_7_FD_203524 | JGI IMG/M metagenome (GOLD analysis project Ga0315903, IMG submission 203524) | Freshwater fungal communities from buoy surface, Lake Erie, Ohio, United States - Buoy 2 MA119 | ecosystem: Environmental > Aquatic > Freshwater > Lake | place: USA: Lake Erie, Ohio...
CTTGCGGTGTTTGTTGAGCCAGTCGATGTCGCTCTCCTGGATGCGCGCGGAGTCGGCGAGCATGATCTGGCAGAGATCGCGTGTGGCGTCGGTGGCGTAGATGTTTCCGTTAAAGCCTTTTTTAACAAGGTTGGGCAGGTTGCCGCTGTGGTCGATGTGGGCGTGGGAAAGAATCACCACGTCGATCGACATGGGATCGAAGTGTGGGAAAGAACAATTGATTTCATAAGCCTCCGCGCGCGCTCCCTGATAGAGTCCGCAATCGAGCAGGATGCGTTTGCCATTCACTTCGAGCAGGTGTTGCGAACCGGTGGTGGTGCGGGCCGCGCCGCAGAATTTGAGTTTCATTCGGGAAGAAGTTGATGGTTGATGGAGAAGAGGGAAAGCGGAGAGGTGGAAGCGGGGTGGAAATTTCTTACAATCAACCATCAACTCCCAACCATCAACCTCTTTGAAAACACCAGCGAGTCCCGCCCGCTGGCTTCGAACTGCGAGCGGCGGCGCTCCGGCAGGGCGTCCACCGAGGCTTGTTGGTATCCTAGACCGGCGAAGAAATCCGCCGCGCGGTTGGTGAGCGCGAACACGCGCGGAATGCCCGCCTGCCGGGCGATCTCCTCCGCATGCCCGACGAGCTGTTTGCCATATCCCCTGCCCTCGTGCGCCTGTTTCACGTAAAGGCAGGCCACCTCGCCGCATTGTTCCGCGGGATACGGGTGCAGCGCCACGCAGGCCACGACGTTGTCGTCGATGGCCATCACATGGAAATCACCAATGCGCGACTGAATGTCCTCATAAGTGCGCTCCACGAGTTTGGTGCGGCGCACCGAGCGGCCGATCATTCCCAACAACTCCGGGATGTCCTCCTCGCGCAGCGGACGGATCATGCGGTAACTGTCGGCGTGAACCATGGTGCCGACGCCTTCGTTGGAGAAAATCTCATCGACGAGCACGCCCTGCCGGCGGCCGTTGAGGACATGGACGCGGGGCACGCCGCGCAGGCAGGCGGATGCCGCGGCTTCCAACAAAGCGATGCCGTCGGGATTGGCGCGGCTGCCGAGCGACTCCGCCTCCGCCGCGCGGATGGCATGGGCGGGCGCACCATCGATAAGGATTTCGTTTTCTAGCAGGGTGATGATTTTTGCAACGCCGATCCCCAGCGCGAAGTCCACCACCGGATCATCAAGCGGGCCGGTGGCCGAGGCATCGATCACCGCGGACTGGCCTCGGGCGAGGATTTCGCGCGTTTCGCGGACGGCCTCCGGATCGGTGATCGGACGGGAAACGCGCGCCGCCATGATCTCGCATTCGAGCGTCCAGTCGAACAAGTCCTTCAAGTCCCCGCCGAGCACGCCGAGCACGAGTTTCACGCCCAGATCCTCCAGCACGGCGAGGTCAAGAAGCGTTTCCGCAACAGCGGGTTCCGGCAGCAGACCGGCCTCGATCAGCACAAGAAACACCTTGCCCCGGAACTGGGGAATGTATTGCAGGACTTCGCGGACGTCGCTCGATTGCGCCATGCGTTTTTCTATCAAACGCGGCGATGCCCGCAAGGACGGGTTTGGCCGGGGAAGACTCTTCCCAATCCAGATTTTTTCACCGCAAAGCCGCTGAGGTCGCAAAGGGATCGCAAAGAGGTTTAAAAAAGCTGGCAATAGCCTGTAATCAGTCTGCAATTCATAAATGGTCCCCTGTTCTTAAAGAAAATTCTCTGCGATCCTTTGCGACCTCAGCGGCTTTGCGGTATGTCATTTTTTTGATTCATCGGCTCCGGGGTTCGGCGGGAAAGAAGCTGGATTCCCTTCGCGGCGGATGCTTGCATGTCAGTCATCCATGCATGACGACCTGATCCAACTCCTGCGGCACCGCGAATCCGTCATCGCCGACCACGCATGGCGCGAACGTGATGCCGCGGGCCAACTCGCCGCGTTGCGCGAGGTTTCAGAAAAAATCTCCGCCTGGGCGGAAACCCGGCACTCGCGGATTGATCCGCGCCTGCGGCATTATCTCGCCAACGCCAGCTTCGCCAAGGCTCTGGCCCACTGCGAGGAACAAACCGGCGCGTGACGAGGCCCATTGAAATGCTTTCCAAGCCGCCTCCGGCGATGTAAAACCCCATCCGTCCATGAAAACCTTTTTGATATTGTTCGCGACCGTTGTCTCATGCGCGCTGGGCTATTGGGCCGAACCCAGGCTGCGTTCCCACGTTTCCGCGCCCCCGGTCGCCAAGACTCCGAAACCGGCGACTCCCACGGCCACGGGAGTTGCCACGATTGTTGAAACTCCCGCCGGCAACAACGGCGGCCTTCTCCCCGAAAAAATCACCCTCAAGAAAAAAGTGCAGTTTGCCGACCAGTCATCGGGGCTGACCATGACAATCGACGCCGGCAGCGAAGTCCGGTTGATTCGCATCGATGGGGATAATGCGATCGTGCGCATCGGGGAAACGGATTACACGATCATTGTTCCAATCGCGCATACCGATCTTCACGCGCGACTCGGACAAACCGAGTCCGAACCAATCAAACCCATTATCGTGCCTGAAGTCGTGCCCGAACCGGCACCGGAAGCTACGCCCGCACCCGCGCCGGAACCCGCGCCCGCACCGGAGCCCGCCCCCGAAACCACTCCGGCACCCGCCCCCGAAACCGCGCCTGAGCCGGCACCCGAACCCGCCCCGCAACCGGAGCCGGCACCTGCGCCCGAAACCGCGCCAGCCCCTCCCGCAGCCGGAAAAGTCGATGTGGTGGGCGTCATGCGGGAAAGTATCCGCAACGGTGAAATCAAGGAATTCGAGTTCACCCAGGTGCAGGATTGGAAAGCCTCCGAGGATGAAACGATCGATGGCCAGGTTTACCAAACCGGACTGGTCTCTTATGAGGCCGAGACCATTTTCGGAGCCAAAACCATCCAGGCCAAGGCGCTCATCCAAAACGGCAAGGTCGTGCGCTGGATCTGGCCCAAGAGCGGCGTGCAAATCCAATGAGTGCGGCAATCCGGCGCGCGCTCGTCGTCGTGCTCGACTCCGCGGGCTGCGGCCATGCGCCGGACGCCGCGGACTACGGCGATGAAGGAGCCGACACGCTCGGGCACTTGATGGAACGCATACCGGATCTCGATCTGCCGAACCTCGCGTCGCTCGGGTTATATGACATCACCGCTCCGGACAAACCCGCGAACTTGTTAGAAAATGCGTTGTGGACGCGCCTCACCGCACATTCCGCCGGCAAGGACACCACCACCGGCCACTGGGAGTTGATGGGTTGCACTCTCGATCAACCTTTCGCAACCTTTGAAAAATTCCCCGAAGAACTCATCGACGAACTGCAACGCCGCTGCGCCGTCGAGTTCATCGGCAACCACGCCGCATCCGGCACGGAGATCCTCGAAAAGCTCGGCATGGAGCACCTGCGCACCCGCAGGCCCATCCTCTACACCAGCGCCGACAGCGTGATGCAGATCGCCGCGCATGAGGAAGTCTTCGGATTGGACCGGCTGTGGGCGCTGTGCAAAACCGCGCGCAAACTGCTCGACGAGCGCGGCATCCGCATCGGCCGCGTGATCGCACGGCCTTTCCTCGGCAACTCGCCTGCGGATTTCAAACGCACCGGCAACCGCCACGACTACTCGCTCATGCCCGGCGAGACCGCCCTCAACCGCTTGCAAAAAGCCGGAGTGCAAACCATCGGCGTCGGCAAGATTTCCGACATCTTCGCAGGCTCCGGCATCAGCGAATCCCAACCCACGAAATCCAACGCCGGGGGCATGGCGGCCATCGACATGCTGTGGACGGAAGACCGGCCCGCAACGCACTTCATCTTCGCAAACCTCGTGGACTTCGACACGCTCTACGGCCACCGCCGCGATCCCGAGGGCTATGCAAACTGCCTCAGGGAATTCGATGCATGGCTGGGAAAATTCCTGCCCAAAGTGCGGCCCGGCGATCTCGTCATGATCACCGCCGATCACGGCAACGACCCCTATCACACCGGCACCGATCACACCCGCGAGCAAGTCCCGCTGTTGGCACTCGGACTTAAGTCTGAAATGAAAGCCGAAGTCTTCGCCGACGTCGCGCGAATGGTGGAAAACCATTTTGCCTGAAAAATCTGCCCATGCTTGCCAGGTTCGCAAACGTTGTTTAACCCAAGCAGCATGCATTGGAACGACACTTTCCTCGCCCTCTTCGACCGCTGTGTGAGCCTCTACCGCGGCGGTAATGATCACTTCGAGAGTTATTACTCGCCGGAGGATCTCGCGTTTCTCGCATCCATCGGCTGCCGCACGCGCGAGTTCTTTGATTTCGTGGAGGACTACTGCAATGACAACACGCCGAGTGCCGCCACCGCGCTGTTGGTGGCCGCCGTGCGCCGCGATTATTTCCTAACCGTGCAGCATGCCAAGACATCCGGCGAAGCGGACCTCAACCGCGACAGCGTCCCATCCTTCGGCGAGCAACTCTCGGGCATCCACTACCTGCCGCGCATCCTCGCCAAGGCCCGCGCCAAGCTCCGCGGCACGCTCGATCCCGACCTCATGTATGGCTGCGGCGGCGACCGCAATTTCCTCAGCAAAAACGGCGACATCCATCCCGCCGACTTCCTCCGCCAGGTGTGGGCCGCAGGTGACAACGACTCACAGGTAGCCGAATGGTTGATCAAGCAGTGACAGCCAACGAACCATGTGTCATACCAAGAAGCAGGGCCGACGCATCAAAAAACATTGGATCTACCGCAAAGCCGCGAAGGCCGCAGAGGGTCGCAGAGAAAATCTTGAGAGAAATTTGGTGCTGCGGATCGACTGGCTGGCTGTTTCACACAATAAGCCGCCCGGTTGTTGAACCACTTTGCGTTTCCTTAGCGCCCTTTGCGGCTCTGCGGTAAAACATATCCCGGATTTGGATGCGTCAGCCCTGTGCCAAGAAGTCCCTTGTCAGCGGGCCTTCGCATGCTTGAATGCGCCGGATGAAAAAAGAAGACCGTGAGTTTCTCAATCGGCTGCTGGAAAGCAGGACACCCACCGGCTTTGAGATGCCGGGGCAGAAGATTTGGGCGGAGTGGATGCGCGCGCACGCGCCCCACGTCGAGTGCGACGCCTACGGCTCCACCTGGGCGAGGCTGCCCGGCAAGACGGAACAGGTGGTGATGCTCGCGGCGCATGCCGACGAGATCGGCTTCATCATCAAACACATCGATGACAAGGGCTTTCTCCGCATCGACCGCATCGGCGGCTCGGATGTGGCCACGGCGCGCGGACGCCGGCTTGATGTCATGGGAGACAAGGGCATCGTGCCCGGCATCATCGGCAACACGGCCATCCATCTGCGGCGCGACGAACAAGGCACTGAAAAAGCTCCCGCGGTGCATGAGTTGTGGGTCGATGTCGGCGCGTCGAACGCGGCGGAGGTTGCCAAACTCGGTATCCGCGTCGGCCATCCGGCGGTCTATCAGGACGGGCCGATGGAACTCGCGCACAAGCGCATCGTCGGCCGCGCCCTCGACAACCGCATCGGCGGTTATATTATCGCACAGGTGATGAAACGCATCGCCTCGGGCAAGCGGAAGCCGGCGTTCACGGTCGTCTGCCTGAATGCGATCCAGGAGGAAATCGGCGGCAACGGCGCGATGATGGCGGCCTACCGGCTGCGGCCCGACTTGTGCGTCTGCCTCGATGTCACGCACGCCACCGACACGCCGGGCATCGATGCCGCGAAGTTCGGCAGCGTGAAACTCGGCGGCGGCCCCACCGTCTGCCACGGCACCTGCAACCATCCGCTGGTGGTCAAGCAACTGATCGAAGTGGCGAAGGAATCGAAAATCCCGATCCAGCACGAATCAAGCAGCCGTTTCAGCGGCACGGACACCGACAAGATCTTCCACAGCCGCCAGGGCATCCCCAGCGCGCTGGTCTCGCTGCCGCTGCGCTGCATGCACTCGGTGGTGGAAACCGCGCACCTCGACGACATCGCCCACACCATCGACCTGCTCACCGAGTTCACGCTCTCGCTCAAGGGCGGGGATGCGTTCCACCAGAGCCTCATTTGAAGAGGCGGATCAACCGGCGACGACAAACTTCGGATCGTAATAGGACAGCGCCTCGATGGCGCCCTCCGCGTTTTCATAAACGATGACCACGTAGTTGCCGGGCGAGTCGGGCGAGATGTTGGTGAGCACGCGATCGCCGAGCGACACCTTGATTTCGCCGCGTTTGCCGCCGAGTTCCGCTTTCGAAATGGCGAGGCGTTTGGCAAAGGCGCGCACAGGTTCGTCGCGGCCCTCGACTGTCAGATTCAGCGCGACCTCCTCCTGCTTGCAGACCGACACCATCGAAACACCATAACCGCGCTCGACGTCCTGCTGCTTGAGCCGCAGAAGTTTGACGACCCACTTCGGCGGATCATCCGGTTTCTTGGCGGGCAGGCGCTCCGCGAAGGCGATCACCGTCATGGTTTCGCCGACGCCGAGACTGATGCGGGTATTGCCGCTCTCGACGCCTTCCTTGCGGACTTCGATCTGGATGTTGCCGGCTTTGACGCCATAACCGCCGGTGGTTTGGCCGAGCGCGTAGCCATCGGCATATAGATTGCGGCCATCGACGAGGAACGAGGCCTTGCCGGTGCCGGGCGAGACGGCGTTGACGATGCGGACGAAGCCGATCTCAGGCTGCTGTGCGAGCAGCGGAAGACACAAGGCGGCTAGCAGAACGAGTGATTTAGAAATCGTTTTCATGGATGATCTTGAGTCGGAATTTCGCAGGATCGGCGGAACCATCGGAGCGGCGCTCGCCGGGATCGGCGAACACGGTGAAAGCCTTGCGCACCTCGGCCAGCACCTCGGGCGCGGCGGTGGCGGATGTCGTCGGCGTGATCGACTGGCCGATGACCCAGATGCGGAAATTGCGCGAGCGGACGGTGGACGCCTCGTGGGTTCTCGCAAAGGTTTCCTCTGCAGCGGAATCGGTCCATTGCAGAAAAGGATAAGTGCTTCCCGTGAAGCCGGGGATGATCCGCGGATTACCGAAGACATGGGTGGTGCTGGTGTCGGCGACTTCGCGCGCGTTGGCAAGCTCGCCGGTGCTGGCATAGGGCCGCGAACGGATGACCGCATCCGCGATGCGGTCGGCGATGCCGGTGACGTCGGGCGCGGGCGTTATTTTCTGCATCAGCGGAAAACGGTTGCGGCCCGCGCTGTGCGAGTTGTTGAGGAATCGGCGGATTTCCGGGTCCTGATTCAAGAGACCCGCGATCATCTGGCGCAGCGCGGGTTTCGAGGCGGTATTGAGATTCACATGTCCGGCGATCTCCACCAGAGCGCCCTTGCGCTTGGCATCGTCCTGGGAACGCGACTGGCCGCAGTGGAAGAGATCGAGCAATTGCGGCGCGCTCGGGCCGGCCGATGCGCAGCGTGTTGCCGCCGCCGTGATCGGCGCTGGAGGGGCTGCTGGTGAGCGCGTCGCCCCATGGAAGGCCCGCGTTGTTGCTGGTGGAGCTGCGCACTTGCCACAAGAGCGGATCATAGATGCGGCCCAGCTCGCTGACACTGTGGAAGCGTCCGAGATTCGACAGACGCGTGGGAGCCTCCTCGCGTCCGAGTGCCAGATCGGGAAGCTGGTTGAAGAAACCCGGAGCGTCGGGTTCGATGCGGTGGTCGTCCTCGAACGCGCCCGCGGACATGCCGACAAGACTGTAAACATTGTTGGACCCGAAGGGCGAGTCATGACCTCCATCCGGCCATTCCGAGGGGAGCACACGGCCATATACCAAGTTGGCGTTGCCGCCATATACCGTTCCCTCGCGGATGTTGCGGCGGTTGGGGCTGTAGTTCTGCGGATAGACGTTCGCATCCTGCGGCGCGCCGAGGTAGGCGGAAACGCGGGGGTCGCCCATGTTGTTGATGAATCCGGTGCCGCGGTTGTAAGAGTGCCCCGGAATGGTGGTCCGCAGTTTCTGACGGGACTGGTTCTTGGTGTCGGTGGGATAATACAAGGCTGAATCGTTGCGGTGCACGCCGCTGCGGCTTTGATCGACCATTTTGCCATTCCAACGCATGCGATACCCCGATCCGCGCGAGGCGAAAGTCTCACCCGAGAGAATGAGCGGACTGGCGATGAACTCGGATGAGGAAACCGCATCATAGGAATAGTTCACGGTGCCACATTTGAAAACCCGGTATTCATTCGGCTGGAGTGTCACATTGATGGCCGGAAACCAGCGGTAACCCTCGCTTTCGACCAGGTTGTGCGCGGCCCGCGACAAATCATGGAGGGAGTATGGATTCGGATTGGGAGGAATCTGGAATCCATACTTCGTTTCATAACTGACCTGTGCCTGGCCTTCCACCGGCACGTTGCTCATGTTCCAAAGTTCGACATAGATCGAGACCGAGAGATCCAGGAACTTGCGGCCGTTGATGGTGCGGATGTTTTCCCAGCGGCTTTTGAAAAGGTATTCGCTGACGAGCGGATAGCCGTCGATGCCGCGATAGCCGGCGTCCACGGAGCCGTTGTTGTCATCATCCGCATAATCGAGCGCGTTGGCGGCGAGGGTTTTGAGGTAATCGTCCGGAAAGCCGCCCTTGCGGCTTACAAACTGTGGCAACGCCTTGTTGATGTGTTCGGCCATTTCATCGACGGCGGCGGCGCGGTTGTCGGCGAGCAGTTTGTTGAGATTGAGTTTGGGTTTGCCGGCCATGGCGGGATCGATGCCCGCGGCGTGGGGAACGACGGCTTGCTCCAGATAGGGGCGGATGCCGGTGGCGAGGCCGCGTTCTACTGCGCGCGACCTGGGATCTGTTAGATAACCCTTGAAACCGTCGGCGGAGGCGCTTGTGAGACGGCCGAGCGGCGGCTGGATGCCGGCGGCGGCGAGCAACGAATCCGGGGAAACGAGCAGTTTGCGGTTTTTGAGCAGGGTTTTCCCGAGATCGCCCTGTGCGGCATCGGTGGCGGCGGGATCGAGTGCGAAGAGTGAGATTTGATCGAGCGCCGGTTCGTCCTCGGCTTCCGGGAGGTTGTTCAAGCCCGGCGCGGGAAAGGGCCATGCGGCGCGGGCATGCGTGCCGCCGGGGCCCTTGTCATTGCCGGCGATGGCGGGATCGACACGCGATTGCAGGTCCTCGACCCAATAGGCGTAGCGGGCGACGGTGCGGCCGTTTTGATCCTGCACTGGAAGCCATGCGGCGCGGACTTTGTCATGCCAGGGCAGCGTCGTGAACTCGATGCGTTGGTTGGGATTGGTTCCCAACAACGGATCGACTGCGGGCGCGGCGAAGGGCGCGTCCGCCGGGCGCGTGGTGGTGCTGAAAAGCGGGATGTAACGGTATTTGAAAACCGAGTCGCTCACTTCATTTGTGCCGCGGCCGATGAAGAGGTGCGGCGCGGGATCAGCGCCCGCGGTGATCGGCGCGGCGAGCGTGGATTGCAGTATGACGAAGTCATCATTGGCGGTCTCGGCGGTGAGGATGCCGCGGATGTCCTCAAGCCCGGCGCGGGCGGCGAGTTCGGCGCGCTGGCGATCGACAAAGGAACGCGCGGTGTCGCGCTCGATGCCGACGACCAGCAACAAGCCCACCGCGAGGATGAGAAGCGCGCCGACGACCAGCAGCACGGCGGGCAGGGTGAAGCCGCGATGTTTGTTAGAGAGCCTCATGGTTTCCAAAACGGATCATGGCTCCGTAAACCTCCAAATAACGGTTCTTGTGCGCCTCTGCGAGTGATCCGAGCTGTTTGCCCGCCGGAGTTTCCCCATCCCAATCGGCGGATGTTTTCAAGCGGCCGGCGAGTTCGCGGCGGGCGACGACGAGGCGCAGTTCGAGGGCTTCGGGCGCCTTGGTTTCGTTTTCCACCCAATCGATCCAAGCGCCCGAAGCATCGCGGGATTTGGGACGGGCCTCGAAGGAGACGACACCGAAGGCGACGGGCTCGTCGATCTTGTCACGTGCGGAGAAGAGCGGGGCGACCGTGTCGTTTTCCAAGGCGGCGAAGGTGTCCTTGCTCTCGCGGAAACCGCGCATCAGGCAGCGTACGGTTTTTCCGGCGATGGTTTCATCCTTGATATAATAATTCACGGCGCAGAGATCGCCGATGCGCTCCTTGTCCGTTTGCGCGCCGGCGGGTTGGAGGCTGAGGAAACCGAGTTTGTCGGCGGGCCATGACTCGCCGGATTTTTCGATGACCCCATCCTTGTGAAACACCGCGGTGGAGAGATCCGAGCCAAGCTGGGAAATGAGAGCGCGCGCCTCGCGCTCGGTGGCCACTCCTCCGCCGACGCGCTCGTAGCTATCGCCGGAACTGCCTAACAGCGATGCGGCCGCAAGCAGCACCATCGTGCCGATCGCCATGGAGACCAACAGCTCCACAAGCGTGAATCCACGGAGTTTTTCCGGAGCGGACTTCATGGGATGCGGGTGTGGAAATCGAGTTTGGCCCGTTTTTTCGCGGGCACCGTGGCGGGGTATTCGATGGAGACGCGGGACTTGAGCATCGGCGTGGTGTTGGCTACCGGCGGCTGGGTGGCGGCGCTGATCACGGCGATGTAGCGCACCGGCTTGCCATCAAGTTCCTTGCCGCCGCGCTCGTAGAGGGATTTGGAAATTTTGCCGACGGGTTTGCCATCGGCGGAAAACGCGAGCGCCCAGACATCGCCCGCCGGGGGGAACGGCTGGCCTGTCGTCGTCGCGGTGAAATACTGCGGCTTGCCGTCGCGCGATGCCTGGATTTCCTCCATGCAAGCGCGCACGATCCACGGCGCGCGGGTTTCCGCTTCGGCGGACTGGCCGCCTTTGCCGGCCTCGGCGATGGTTCCGAAAACCAGCGGCACGGCCACCGCCAGCACGCCCACGGCGATGACGGCCTCGATGAGCGTGGCACCGGCAGGATGATGGTGATGGCGGCGCGGGGTTTTCATCCGTCGATGCGGTAGGGCCGGGCGGTGACGCGGCCGATTTTAAGGCGGTTTTCCGGGATGGCATTCGAGTCGGCGCGGCGATTCGGCGTGGCGACGCCGTTGCGGTATCCGCCCTCGGCGACACGCATGGCGATGGGATTGGAGCCGACCGGATGATGCAGGCCGCCGCGCGGATTGAAGGCGATGGCGTGGGCTTTCACGCTGCGGTTGTTTGCGCCGTAGTTGAGTGTGAGTTCATCCGAGCTGAGCGGGTTTTGCAAACCATCCACTTCCCCGCCGATGAGGACGACGCCGTTTTCAAGAATGCGCCAGCGGCTCATCAGCACGGCTGGCACGGGATCGGAAATATTATCCGGCCATTGCTCGGGTTTCACTTTGAACAAGCCGATGCGGCAGCGCGAATCGCCGGCGGGCAGATCGCCAGGTTCGGCCACGGCGAGCACGACATAAGAGCGCGAGGTGATCGCCGCCGTGCGCGCCTGCTCGATCATACCGGCAAGTGTGTCCGCAGCGGTCTTGCGGGCCGCGTTTGCCGTGCCGCCGATCAGGCTGACGCCCGCGACCATGAGAATGACCAGCACGGCGATGACCGCCACGATCTCAATCAATGTGAATGCGCGTCTGCCGCCGCCGGGTTGCCATCGTTGGGGTGAAATCACTGCGTGCTAATGTCGGATGGGGAAATCAGGTTGCAAGCTTCGTGCCAACACGAAGTAAAGACAGCGGGAAGATTGAGAAACCGGCGAAAGGCATCAACAACCGCCGCCTTGTGACAGAATCGCCACAGGCTGCGGAAGTAGAAAAAGCAGGCTCGCGGCACTTGATGGAAAAACCACGCCTCAGTCTCATTGATCCTGCTCTTTTTCCCGAGGGGGCGGCACGACTTCCCGGCGACCGCCGCCCAAGATGCCATCGAGAATGCCACTCACTTCGCGCACGGTTTTCTCCCCTTCTTCGATGATGCGGACGCCTTTTTCCACGGCCCCCGCCGGGTCGTCACCGAGCAGCGTGCGGGAGTATTTGAGGACCTTGGCCCCGGATTCGGGAAGTGTTTCCAACATTCGTATCCCCGCGGCGGCGATCAAGCGGTCGCTGAGGTCTTCGCGCGGCTCGTCGAGCGTGCCGGTGAGACGCAGCGAGGCCCACATCAGGCCGCGCTCGCCGGGTGCAAAGACGTGGGTTTCCGCACCGGGAATGGTGGCCAGCGTGCCCGGCGCGAGACCGAGCCGCAGGTGCCCGTCCAACTCGCTGCCACGGATGATCAACCGACCCTCCAGGCGGATGAGGCTCTCGCTGGAGAGCACGATGTCGTTGAATTCATAGACGCCGTTTTGCCAGCGCCACTTGGTGCGCGCCTCGCTGAGTGTGAGCGTGCGGAAACGCCGCGTATCCGAGTATGCGGCCAGCGCGTCGAGCACCGGCAACGCGGTGAGCACGCCGTTGGTGATCGTCAGCAAGCCACTTGCGGTGGTCGTGCCGGTGCCGCCGGTCACGGTGAAATCCGAAGCGATGTCACCCGTCAAGCGGCGCGCCCAATCCTCGTTGAGCAACTCTTCACACTTCACGCCGGAAACCCGGCCCTCGACATTGAATCCGCGGGTTTCCCGGTTCCACTCGCCGGTGGCATCGAGGCTGGCGGCGGCGTAGGCACTTGCTGTTAGATTGGTGAGGAAAACCGCCTCCGGCTGGATGCGCAGGCGGGCTTGATCGAGCCGCAGTTCGGGCACCATCGCGAAGGGCAGCCGCAGCGTGCCGTCACTCAACTCCACACGATGCGCGCGATGGCTTTTTTCGTTTTCTACCGTCACATGAATGCCCTCGGCCACGACCAGGCCGTGATCGGTCAGAGCGTTCAGCGAGAGTTTTCCGAGTTCCAAGCCCTGCACTTCCACCTCGCGCGGCAGCCAGCCGCTTTTGCGCTTGGCTTTGGGAGGCTGTGCGGCAGCGGCGATTTCCGGAAACCCGGATGTCTGTGACTTCGTCGAATCGAGTGAAACCTGCAAGCGGCCGATGCGCGAATTTTTCAACTCCCACACGCCGCGCCGCACGCCGTCGAGCCCCACCTCGGTCTGCAATCCGTCGATGCGCAGCTCTCGGATCGCGCCATCTCCCTTGGCCGAGAAAACCTCGGTGCGCAGGGCAAGACCTTCCCAGCGGAACGGGCTGAACCCGCCTTTGACTCCAGTGGCCCGGCTCACTTTGTTAGAGAGAAATTCGCGGAACGCGTCGCTGTGCAGATAACTCCGCAAGCCGGCGTAAAGCAGCGCCGTGCCGAGCAGGAAGAGCGCGATGAGCACGCCCGCCCATTTCGCCAAACCGCCCGCGCCCTTCGCGCCAGCCCGCCTTCTTGATCGCCTGCTCATCGGGGAAATCCTAGCGCCCGCCCGCGCCGCCGCAAGTCCGCTGCGGTGTGTTTCTCACACCTGACGGCAAGCTCCCTCCCCCACCCTGAAGCGCGCGATCTCCGCCAGACCCGGGGTTTCCTCCAACCAATCCAGATGCGTGGTGGTGATCCATTTCTGCGCGTGCGGCGGCAGGTGGGCCATCAACGCATTGCGGCGGCCGGGATCGAGTTCGCCGAAGATATCATCCATCAGATAAACCGGGGCGCTGCCGCCATGGGCTTCGAGCAAGCCGCCTTGGGCGAGCTTCAGCGCGAGTGCGATCGTCCGCTGCTGGCCCTCGCTGGCGTAATCCGCCGCAGGCATGCCGTGCAGACGCAGTTGCAGATCGTCGCGATGCGGGCCGACCACCGACTGACGCTGGCGGTTTTCCCGCTCGCGGGCTTGAAGCATCGACTCGCGCAAATCCGGTCCGCTCGCAGGAAGATATTGCAGCGTGAGCGGCTCGTCCCTGCCACTCACGGCGCGCTGCGCCGCGGAAGCCAGCGGGCCGAGTTGCTCCACCAACATTGCGCGCGCGGCCATCAACACGCCGCCATGCTCGATCATGATTTCCTCGTAGGAACGGATCTCCGCATCGCGCGCGCGACCTTCCTTGAGCAGCAGGTTTTTCGCCATCAAAGCACGGCGATAACGCGACCACGAACGCCGGTATGCCGGATCGAGCTGCGCGCCGGTGAAATCCAGATAACGCCGACGTCCCTCGCCAGGCCCGCGGATCAATTCCAGATCCTCGTTTCCCATCCACACCACAAGGCCGCCGTCCGCGATGTAGGCATTGCGGCTGGCGCGCGGCCCGTCGTCCGCCTTGAGAGCAAGGCCCTCGCGGGAGAATCGCACCTGCCGCTCGCCGCCCCATGGGTCGCCCGCGATGCCAAACCCGCCGCCGCCATTGATGCGGGCGAGCGTTCCCATGCGGTGCGCGCGCGGCGAATGCAGGCGGATCAACACGCACAGCGCTTCAAGGATCGAGGTTTTGCCCTGCGCGTTGTCGCCTGTTAGAATCGCCCCGGCGGCGGGCACCCCGAGCTCGAGCGAGCCGAAGCAGCGGAAATCCAACAAGCGCAGCGAGTGAAGCACGGGCGGGAGCTTGACCGGATTTTCCGGACTGAAAAGCGGGCATCGGCCGGTGGATTCATTTTCTTGCCCGCCACCCGCCTGCGGCTATGCTGCGCGCCCCGGCCGGGATGGCGGAATTGGTAGACGCGCCAGATTTAGGTTCTGGTATCGAAAGGTGTGCAGGTTCGAGTCCTGTTCCCGGCACTATTGGGGGGAGTCAATGATGGCGGCGGCGAATGCGGCACGATAGATCACTTCCTTGCCGCCTTCGCGTGGTTGATAAAGAACTCCAGCAGCTTATCGGATTCGAAGAACTCCGCGATCTCCGCGTGTCCTTTTCCGGGGATCACTTCGAGTTCGCCGGGACCGCCGAGTATCCGGTAGCGCTTGATGAGTTCGCCGCTGTTTTTTTCAAGCGGCACCACCTTGTCGTTGTCACCGTGCAGGTGCAGGACGGGCACCCCGGCCTTCGCCAGCGGGGCGAGACGTTCGATGGGATTGTGCTCCTTGTTTTTTGCGGTCAGTTCTTCTCCGGAAATGCCATAGGCTTTGGCGGTGGCGTCAATTCCCGGATAGCTGGTGAAATCACAGACCGGATAGATCCCGCCGATGCAGGCGACTTTTTCCGGGTTCTCGACGGCCCAGTTGTACCACATCAGCCCGCCGCGGCTTTGCGGGAGCAGGCAGACTTTGGGCGAGAGGCCGTGTTTCCTGACGACATGCTGGTAAAACTTGCTGTAAGTCTCGCGGCTTTGCGGACTACCGAAGGAGTCACCGACATCGGTGCCGCAGATGTGGAAGCCGTTTTTCAAGAGGCGTGAGAACAGCCAGTCCATCCTTTTGCCCGGACACCCTCTCCAGTAGGACGGCGCATACCAGAGCCATGGCTTGGAGCCGTCCGCAGCCGGTGCCGTTGGCTGGATGATGAAGCCCTTCACATCGCCGATCTGTAATTCGAGCGACTTGGAACCGTGGCGCGTCGATTCCGTGACGCTGACATGCGGTTCCGGCGCGGCCTTGGAAATCGTGAGCAACGGAATGTTCAGAATGATCGTGGCGATGAATGCGGCTTTCATGTGCTGGTGATGGGTTGGATGCTAATCGGCCTTTCGTTTTTGGGAAGCTCCGGCAGACAAGAAATCCCTTGCACGGATGCGCCGTCGCGAGCGCTGTTTTTACTTTCCTCGCGGGTCGCCCGCGTTACCGTCGCCCCCTAGTCGAAAACGCGGAGTCAGCCAACCCACCAGCAATTCATGAGCATCGTCAAAACACCCTTTTCCCGCATCGCCTGCATGCCAGCGATCAGCCTGGCCCTGGCAGCCAGCGCGTGGGCGCAGGAGCCCAACTACTACACGCCCGAGACCACGCCGATCTTCAATCCCTTCCCGGAAAACACCGGCCGCGGCGGCAGCAGGCCGTGGCTGGTCAGAAACCTCGGCCCGGTGGGCATCGGCATCAATTTGATCCGTCCGGGCATGACGATGCAGATCGCCAACGTCGAGAAAGGATCGCCCGCCGAGGAGACCGGCAAGCTTGAGAAGGGCCAGATCATCGAGAGCATCAACGGCAGGGTGCTCGAAAAAGTGGACCCACGCATCATCCTCGGCGACATCGTCACCGAAGCCGAGGCCAGCGACGGAAAAGTTGTTTTGAAAATCAAGGACAAGGGCGAAGTCACGGTGAAAATCCCGGTGATGGGCGCCTACAGCAAGACATGGCCGGTGGACTGCGCGAAGTCCGACAAGATTGTGAGAAACCTCGCCGACCTGCTTGCCAAGGACGCGCAACCGAGATGGGGATCGGTCATTTTCCTGCTCTCCACCGGCGAGGAGAAGGATCTTGAAGTGGTGAAACGCTGGATGAAGGGCATCAATACCATCGGCGGCTTGAACTGGCACAAGGGCTACATGGGTCCCGGTCTCTGCGAATACTACCTGCGCACCGGCGACCAAAGCGTATTGCCCGTCATCAAGCAGATGACCGAGGAACTCCGCGTCCACATGTACAGCGGCGGCTGGAGTGGACGCGGCGCGCCGGCGGCCTTCACCTATTCCACCGGCACCGGCCAACTCCACGCCGCCGGCGTGCATTGCATGACCTTCCTGCTGATGGCGAAGTTATGTGGTGTGGAAGTGGACAAATACATGTTCGATGAGACTTTCGCCCAGTTCTACCGCTTCGCAGGTCACGGCAACGTCCCCTACGGAAACGGACCGCCCGAAGGTGGTTTCCGCGACAACGGCAAGACCGGCGGACTGGCACTCGCGATGGAGGCCGCCGCCATGGTTTCTCCGGAAGGCGGAAAATCCGTCTATGCCAAGGCGCGCGACAACTCGGCGATGAAGAGTTTCTATGCCACCAACTGGTTCCACGCCGCCCATACCGGCGGCGGCATGGGAGAGATCTGGCACCACGCCGCAATGAGCAAGATGCGCGACAAACGGCCGACACCCTACCGCTCCTATCTCGACACCCGCCGCTGGGTGATGGACCTCTCGCGCCGCTTCGACGGCAGCATCGGCATCGCCGGCATGGACGACCGCTACGACCGCTCAGCATCCGAGGATGTCATGGATTGGGGCACCTTCTTCGCACTCACTTACACCCTTCCCCGCAAGCAACTCCAACTGTTCGGCGCGCCGCGCAGCAAGTGGGCGAAGAACTCTCCCCTGCCCCGGCCCTGGGGCAATGCCGCCGATGACGAGTTCCATTCCATCGAACCGATCCCCGGCGGCCCCCTTACCTTGCAGGATTTACTCGATGAGCAGGTCGAGACCCACGCGTCTTCCGCAGTCTTCGCCAGGCTCGGCGCCCCTGACATGCCCGATGAAACCCTCTTCAAATACCTGCATCATCCCGAATATGACCTGCGCAGCGTGGCGATGGATCAAATCGTGAAACGCGGCCGGACGGAGCTGATGGTTCCGCTCTTGAAATCCGACGACGCGCGGCTCCGCCAGGCCGGCCTGTTGGCACTGACCGGAATGTTCAAGGGATCTCCCTTCCCGATGGACAAGGTGACTCCCGAAATGACCGCGTTGGTCAGCAAGATGGTCAACGACCCGAACGAATCCTGGTGGGTCGTGCAGCATGCGGTCCAGGCATTGGGCAGGCATGATCCGAAGATCATCGCAAAGCACCGCGACCGCCTGCTGCAACTCCTGA
>Ga0315903_10004979_pt1 | contig 17494 bp, 10 predicted proteins | sample LakEriMetagenome_7_FD_203524 | JGI IMG/M metagenome (GOLD analysis project Ga0315903, IMG submission 203524) | Freshwater fungal communities from buoy surface, Lake Erie, Ohio, United States - Buoy 2 MA119 | ecosystem: Environmental > Aquatic > Freshwater > Lake | place: USA: Lake Erie, Ohio...
GGAGGTAGTACCAGGAGCCGCCGCGCAGCAGCTTTCTGCTGTCGGTTCCCTTCAACCAGGGGCTGCCATCGGTTGGGGCGCCCTCATACGAGCCGTGCCAGGTGTCGAGGCACCACTCCAACACGTTGCCGTGCATATCGTGCAGGCCCCAGGCATTGGCCGGAAAACTGGCCACTGGAGTGGTTGCTTCTGGGTAGTCCCCTGTTGGACCATCGGCATAGCGGTTGGTTGCGTCGTAGTTGGCCAGCTCGGGAGTGATCGTGTCGCCAAAGGCGAAGGGTGTGGTAGTGCCAGCCCTGCAGGCGTATTCCCACAGGGCCTCACTGGGCAGGGTGAAGGAAGGCCGTGGCGCTGGCTGAGCCGGCGGCAGAACTCCATCGCCTGCTCCCAGCTGACGTTTTCCACGGGCCTGAGGGGTCCTTCGAAGCACGAAGGGTTGGCAGTGAGATCCAGCTTCACCTTGGGCCAGCGCGCCACCAGACTCCACTGCGCCTGGGTCACCGGGGTCTGGCCGAGCAGGAAGCCGGCTAGCCGCACCCTGTGGAGGGGTCCCTCATCGGAATCACGATCGATCTCATCCGCAGCCGAGCCCATCCCAAACTCCCCCGCCGGAATCTGGATCAGCCGCAGGCTCTCGCCCTCCCCCAGATCCACGTCGCCGGCATCAACCCGCACCTCCTGGCGGTCCACCTGCCACCGCGCACCCTCGCGCGGAAGGCTGGCGGTGGTCACCGTCAGGGGGCTCAGGGCCAGGGGTGGGGGTTTGGGTGCAACTGAGGAAGTCGAGACTCGAGGAGCGCCTGCCGCCGGCGTGATCGAAGGAGCGGACGCTGCGGCCGGAGCGGAGACGGGAGCCGGAGTCCCCCCAGCAGCGGAGGCGGCTGCGCCTTTGTCCCCCTGCTCGGCACCCGCCACCTGCCGATGGTCAGCCGTCTCCCGGCTGCCCCGCGACGGGCCGGGGGTGGGGGAGGGCGACTCCTGGTCTTTCGCTCCACCCTCTAGCTCAGATCCCGCAAACGGATTGCGCCCCAAAGGCGGCTTGGGGTAGCGCGGCGCCCCGTGCAGCTCCCGCAGCAGCTCCTCCAACCGCTCCTCGAACAGGCCGTCGTCGCGGAAATCCAGCCAGAGGCGCTGGCCCAGGAAGCCCGGCACCAGGGGCTCGCCGGCGTGGTCGCGCACGATCGGCACGAACTTGATCGTGTCGGTGGCGCGGGCCACGTGGCCCGTCACGATCATGCCCTCGTAGCCGGCGCCTCCCTTGCGCTCCTCCGCCTTGGCCACGTAGTTGGCCGTGCACACCATCAGCACCCGGTCGGCGTCGCGGATGCCTTGATCCATGAAGCGCACCACATCGGCGCCGTAGGGCAGGTCCCACTGATCCAGCGTCACCTCCACGCCGCCCTGCCGCAGCCGCCCCGCCAGCAGGCGCACCCAGGCCCTGTGGGCCTCGGAATCGTGGGAATAGGAGAGAAACACCCGCGGGGTCACGCCGGCCGGATTGCCATCAGAAGGGCCATTGTGGGGCAGCGGGAATTGCGCCTGGCACCACCGCGGCAACGCTCACCTCACCACAGGCCCGGCTGCAGCAGGCCATCGCTGGCGGCAGGGCTGGCGGTAGGGCTGGCGGCCTGGCCTGGGCCATCACTCTTGGCCGCTTTGCTGGTTCCTGTCGGCTTCGCTTCCGGCACCACCTCCTTCGGCACCAGGCTCCAGAAGCCGTATTTGCGGCCGTGGTCGCGGTGCAGGCGGGCCACGTAGGTGCTGTGGTCCTCCAAGTCGCCCCAATCCTTGATCCCACGAGCCAAGACGTGGCAGGTTTGCAGATGGCGAGCGGCATGGGAATAGCGCTTGGAGCGCGCCTTGAGCAGGCTGAAATCAACCATCGCCCGCAGGCAGCGGGTGGCCGCCAGCGGGTGATTCTTCTCCAGCAATTCCGCCAGCGGCACCAACAACGCATAGAAGTCGCCATTCAGCGGCTTTGGTGTCGCCAGCACCAGCCGGGCGGCGCGGCGCGGTTCGGGCCAGTGCAGCAGAAACCACAGCGCCTCCAGCAGGTCGTCGTGCTCCGCCACCAGATCGAGGGTCCGCTCCTCGGCAGCCGCGTCCTCAAACGCAGGCAGGCGCTTGAGGTAATCGCGCAGGTGGCGGGGCGACAGCTCCATCAGCGCATACTCCCAGCGCTGCTGCTGCGCCTCGTCCTGGCGGTTGAGGGCCTCCAACGCCGCCAAACGCGCATCACACCAGTCCTCGGCACCGGCGCGGCGTTTGGCCAGGCCAGGGTCAGCCCCTTGCAACAGCGTCAGCGCCTCCTCAGCCCGACCCGCTGGAGTGAGCCGTTGGGCCACCTCCGCCGCGATCGCCGGCACTGTGAGCGCCCCAGGATCGTGATCGCGGTATTCCGCCCAATAGGCCTCGGCATCACCCAGGGCATCGGCGATGCCGAGCATGGCGATGCGCACGGTCAGGTCGCGGTGGGTTTTGGCGCGCTCGTTGTTGGTGCCGCGGGCTCGCAGGGCCTCCAGCCGCTGGCGCAGATGGAGCAGTCCCTCCGGCCCCAGGGCCGGCCCCAAATCGCGCAGGATTGGATCGAACTGGCCGTAGCCGTTGCTCACAATCGCGGCATACACCTGATCGGCCAAGGCCTTGGGTTCGCCGGGGGCCTTCTGGGCCACCTGGCCGAGCGCGGCGCTGCTCTGATGGAAGAAGTCGCGCACGGCGGCGTCGCTGTCGTCGCAGCGCTCGAACAGGCCCTCGGCCAACGCCAGCAGATCCCAGAACAGCTCCACCGCCAGAGCCGGGTTGTGGTCGGCGATCGGCCCGCTCAAAGCCAGGCGTTGCCGCTCCAGATCCTTCAGCAGCACGTCGCGCTGATGGTCGTCGAGAAAGCTGCCGGAGCGCTCGATCGTGGCCAGCCGTTTGCGCACTTCGCGGGCGATCTCCGCCGGGCCCTTCTGTTCCGCCAGGGCCAGGCGCAACAACCGCTTGGCGCCCGCATCGCCCTCACTCAGGGTGAGCAGCAGTTGAGCCAACTTGGCCGCACCCAGCGCTTCCAGGTTCTTGGCATTGAGGCTGGAGGAGCCGGCCATGTCCGCGAGGGGTCCAGTCGCTGATCATCACCCCGGATCCAGCCAGGGCTCCCGCCACAATGACGCGATGAATTGCTCCCCCGACTGGCTGCGGCAGGCCCGCGCCGATCTGGAGGTTGCGGTCGTGACCGCCAACGCTGCTGCGCTGGCCTGAGCCCGACCTCGTCCTACGCCCGGTGAGGGAGGGGGCAGAGCGCGTTGGCGTCGACCGACCCGGGCTCGTGCGGGTGGGGGTTCGGCAGTGACGGTCGCGGCGACACCGGCGTGGGCAGCGACCTCGATCTGCTGCTGATCGACGCCCACGCCGTTGGTCCCCAACACCACCCCCTGTTGGCCTGGCCCGCGCTAGCCGCTGGTGGTGGAGCTGGCGCGACCACCCCTCGCCCGGTATTCAGCATCGGCCTGGGCCGACGAGGAAGGCAGCTGCGCAACAGTGATCGACAGACCAGAAGCCTTGGGCTAGAAGCCTTGAGCTAGAAGCCTTAATGCCCCGTTCGAATCCGGTTAGCGTGCACAGACGTTAGGGGGATAAACAAAGGGAACAAGCGATGGAGGCTGAGGGCAAAATGATTTTAAGTAGAGGCGAGCAGGGAGTGGATTGACCTCGCTGTCGTCTTCGGCAGAGGCCTCTATAGGCACCTTGCTTTCCTTTTCAGGCACTTGGGCCATAATAATGATCTGCTCGGTCGTATCAGACAGCCCGTCATAGTCATACGCGAATGAAACCTGTGCCGCGACAGGGCGTACCAGCCTAGGAGTCAGGCCATTGCGCTCATAACATGCTCCGTTGCTGAGGGATGTGGCAACACTGCTGGCGATGGACGAGCCTTCAGGGCAAATCCATTTCACCTCAAAATTCTGGGGCGGAAGCACCGGTCCATTAGACACGAATTTAATAGAACTCAAGGGGGAGGCCAAGACAATGTCTTCTGTTGCAGTGGGATCTTGGGAATCAACGACTGGATAAGGAATCGAGACCTCGACACCCCAAGGGAAAGTGGAAGATTGAAAGGGTTGATCCGCAACAGCTGGTCGCGCTAGCGACAACAGGATCAAGGCTGCGGCAAAAAGCCAGGAAAACAAACGCACCACGCCAGCTTCTCCAGCGAGAATTCCCCCGCAAGCTGGCAACGATGGCAGCGATCGTCAAGCCGCGTGGCGACCGAGCCAGCGCGTGACGGCAAGCTGCCGCGTTGAGGCCCCATCGACAGCGGCACCGCCGGCTAGACGAGGAGCCAGATCCTCCGCCGTGGCATGGGGCGCCAACCTGTCGTGGCGGGTTTCGATCCTCGAACGGTGCGTCACACCCCTGTATGTGGTGCCCATAGACCATCGTCAACACTAAATCCGAGACCAGCCAATAATCCGGATCACAGCCTTGGGCTGCCTCGCCCCAGTTCTTGTCGATGAATGCCAAAATAAACAAAACTGATTTTGAGTCACTCGGGCTCAGCGCTTGATGGCTTCGCTTCCCCCTTAAGCCATGGCCTCTGCCTGCTCCAGGACGAAGCTGCTTGCGTTCCGCGGTCTCGTCTCACTTCTGTTGGTGCCATCCACGCTCGACTTCTCGGCACTTGCCCAGATCAGCGCGGGAGGCCTGGGAACACGGGTGAATGGCAGCGTGTTTGGTCGTTGCCTCACGGGCAGCTGCGCGGTGCATGGCGGTACGGGCACTGGAGACAATCTGTTCCATCGCTTGGGGCAACTCGACACCCGCTTCGGCATTCAAGACGTGCGGATCGACACCGTTGGGCGCGGCAACGTGATCCTCGCGGTGAGCAACCCTGCGGGCAGCTTTCTCAGCGTGCCGCTAACCCTCTCCTCGCCTGCCAATTTGTTTGTGCTTTCGCCCGGAGGTCTCTGGCTGGGGCAACGGGGCACCTTCAACAAAGTCCCCAACCTGCTGTTGAGCACGGGGGTGGCCCTGGATCTCCCTGGCGGTCGCTTCCATGCGGTCGATTCCAGTCGCACCGATCTCAAGACCTTTGCGGCCGGGCCGGCTCTGCGATTCGACGCCGTCGCGACACCCGCCGATCAGAGCCTGGTGATCGGCGCCGTTGGAGGTGGATCGCTCGTGATCGATCGGGCGCTGCTCAGCGTGGCAGGCAGTTTGATCGTGGATTCGCCAACAGGTCGCCTCGCGCTGCGTCACGCCCAGCTCCACGCCGGCAAGGTGCTGAGGCTCTCGGGCCAGGGCTTCGCTTTGCAGGACAGCAACCTCCGTGTTGGCGAACCGGGACGACAGGGACCCATCGAACTGCGATCCAACCAGGACGCGCTCCGTGGCGGCTTTGGCAGCGGATCGCTCGAGCGGGTGCGCATCAGCGGCAATCCAATCAATGTCAGCGCCGGCAGCCTGCGCATCCTGGACAGCTCCCTCTCCTCCCCCAAGGGATGGGTGGAGCTGCAAACAACGAACCCGGTGGGGCAGCCTGCGGATCTGGCGCTGATCAATACAAAGATTGACCTCAATCCAGCCACGACAGCTGACCTACTCAGCCCACAGACGATCAGGCGCCAGCTAAACGATGGCAGCCTTCAGGAGATCAGGAATCCTGTTCCCCACATCGGCCTATTCAGCCGGGGAAACCTGCAGATCGAACGCAGTTTGCTCGATGCTTCGATACGGGTGCCCGCTGACGTTCAGCCCAGCCAGGAAACAATTCTAGGGGCTTTTCCTGCGAGGTCTGGCGTGATCTTCGCCGAGGCAGTGGGCAATCTTGCGTTCAACGCCAGCACCCTGCGCTCCGACGCCACACACAACCTGGCGGGCTATGTGTTGATGGAGGCGGGCAAAGATCTCCAGACAGGACCTTCTTCGGGGAGCTTGCTGGTGCGTGACAGTCAGCTATCCACCAGCTTTGGCGCTGGGGGTGGCGCCATCATTCTGCAGGCGAATGCTGGACTGTCCGTTGTGAACAGCAGCCTGACGGCGATCAGTGATCGCCAGCCCTTGTTGCCGGGCTCTCAAACCGCGGATGGTTTGCGGCCCACGTTTTTTGGCGGTCAGATCAGCTTGTACAACAAGTCAGCCGTGAGTCCGCTGCTGGTTTCTGCTTCGACTCTTGCCGCCAACCAGCATGCATTCGCAGGGTCGCTTAACAGTCCTTTGCTGAGCACGAAGACTGATCAGCAAGGGATTGGGACTTTTGGCAATGTCCCCGGTTGGACGCTGGGATTCAATGGTGCATTAAGCGGTGGCACCCTACAACTCTATTCAACAGCAGGTCTCCGCGTGGAGGCTCGTTCCCGGCTCGATGTCTCCAGCTTGGACCCACTCAGCGGAAAACTAGACACGATTGCGGGTTCGATCGCATTGTTGAGCTCTGGTCCAGAGGCCATCGAGATCGAAGCCTCCCGGCTGGAGGGTCGCAATGGCTCCGCGGCTGATCCCAATGATGTCAATGTCAAGGCAGGCGCCATTTATATCTATGGCAATGGCAGCATTCGCGTGAAAGACACCCAGATCGACCTAAGCTCTTCTCGCCAGAATGATCTGGGCAATCTCCTCGCTTTTCCGGTTCTCGACATCAGCGCTGGCGATCTCCTGAGCATTGGCGGCAATAGCAGGTTGGTGACCATGCCGAGCGACAACTCCCCCAGCATTGTTCTCCACGACAAGCAGGCCACGGGGGAATCCGACGGCGATGCAAAGACGAGGATGTTTCCAGGTAACGCGACAAGCCCTAATAACATCACTGTCTACAGAGAAGCAAGGCCGGTGCAGGGTCCATTCACGTCTTTTGAGACCTACCTCGAAGGAAATCGCATCAATTTTGAGAGCGTCTATACAGGATCCGCCACAGAGCGTCCAACCTGGCCCCTGCCACTGGCGACACCACCTGCCAGCAGCTTCGCCCCCCTTTCACTGCTGCGGCAGCCATTGGTCAATTCTGAGGCAATCTCCGCGGCCAAGGAGAATCAGGCAGACGCCAGCCAGAAGTTTCTGGAAGGTCAACAACAGGCCCTGGCCGATACCATTGCCAGCCTTGGCCTGTCGCCCAGCAGCGGCCGCGTGCGCAGTGTCCCCGAACTTCAGCAACGGCTGCTGCGCATTCAGCAACTCAGCTCCAGCAACCCTGACACGGGGAAATCGGTGTTGATCAACTCGCCATCCTTCACCCCCTATCGGCCGGCCATCGTGCAACTGGGTCTGTCCGAACTGCCGGGCGATCAGGTGCAGATCAAAACCATCCTGCTGCTCGCTACGGGCCCGCCGCTCAGCTTCTCGCAAACGCTCCCATCTGAACGGCTCAAAACAACGATTCGCACGTTTCAGCGCCAACTGAGCCGGCAGGAAGCGATCGATGCAGCAGCCAGCCCCGCGGTCGACCTGGCCCGTTGGCTGTTGCAGCCCATGGCGGATCCCCTGCGCGCTAACGGTGTGAATGCCCTGTTGCTGGCGGTGGACCGCGGCCTGCAGGCCATTCCCTATGGCGCGTTGCCCTTCGGCGATCAACCTCTCGCGGAACGCTTCTCCCTCAGCGTGTCGCCCTCCTTGGGCTTGCTGGATCTGGACGCGGAGCGGGGCTCGGGCTCCGCGGATGGTCTCTTGCTCGCGGCCGGGGCCAGCAGGTTCCAGCAGGATCTCGAGCCCTTGCCGATGGTGCCGCGGGAGCTCGCGGCACTCGCGGGCGAACAGGCGGCGACCCTGCTGATCGATGAGGCCTTCACGGTGGAGGCCTTGCGACAACAGGCACAACAACAGCGCTTCCGGCGGTTGCACATCGCCACCCATGCCGATTTCCAGCCGGGTCGGGAGGAGGCCGCCAAGCTCTACACGCCCCAGGGCAACATCAGCTTGGCCACCCTGCGGCAAAGCCTCCAGTCGCGCCCACGGGATCGCAGCATGGATATGATCACCCTGAGCGCCTGCCACACGGCCCTGGGAGATGAGCAGAGCGAACTTGGATTTGTGGGAATGGCACTGCAGGCGGGCGTCCGCAGCGCCATCGGCACCCTGTGGGAAGTGGCCGATGGGGCGACGGCCGCTTTTTTCATCCAGTACTACCGCTACCTGCGCAGTGGCCTCAAAAAAGATCAAGCGCTCCAGGCCACCGCGCGGGCCTTCCGGAATGGCTCGGTGCGGCTGGACGGCGATGGGCTGATCGGCCCGAGGGTCAGCGCGGCTGGCGAGGCGCAACTCTTGCGTGTCGACAGTCCCGAGGAACGCCGGCGACTGGCGGCTGGCTTGCGTCATCCCCATTACTGGGCTGGCATGGTCCTGACAGGGAGCCCTTGGTAATGGCTCTCTCCACCAGCGGGGTTGCCGATGCTGTTGCTTGCTGAGCTGACCGCGCCGCTGCTGCAGCCAGGCCCGGTTCGCTTGCCGGCTCCCCCCCCTCTCGAGCGGCCGAGCGCGAGGCCAGAGCCGCCAATTCCCCGTCCACCGCTGTCGCAGCCAACGCTCCCAGTGGCGGAGGCGCCCGTGGTGCGGGGCTTTCAGCCCTATGCCAAAGATGTTTTGGCGCAGATCCTCGCTCCCTGCCGGGCGGTGGCGGACGCAGAGCAGCGGCTGAGGTCCTGCGCGGACCTCCTGGTCACACGGCTGTTCAGCGACGGCTACATCTCCACGCGCGTGCTGCCGCGCAGGCAGCCGGCCCCGGGGGTGCTGGAGGTTGAACCGGGTCGCATCGAAAGGATCGATGTGATCAGCTCCAGCCCCGCCTTGCAGCGGCGCGTCAACCGGCTCCTGCAACCCCTTCGGGGCGAGGTTCTGCATCTGCCCAGCCTGTCCGAGAGCCTCAACCAATTGCAGCGGCGGCAAGGCGTGGGGCGGCTCCGTTCCAGTCTCAACCGCGTGGCGCGCGATTCCAGCCGCGCTGTGCTGTTGGTGACGGTGGATCCAGACAAACGACCATTGCGCGGCGAAATCTCTCTGCGCAATGATGGCAATTCGGGCAGTGGTCAGTTTCGCGGCGTTGCCACACTCATAAAGCCGGATGTCGCCCTCGCAGGCGATAGCTTGGTTGTGTTCGGCGAACTTAATAGCGATTCCGAGCCTGAGTTCGGCTACCGCAGCCTTTCACTGAGTTACAGCCTGCCATTGGCCGAGACGTTCTCCTTCACTGCCGCAGCTGGCATCAACACGCGCCAGCTTGTGGAGGCCGTGCCACCGATCCACGATCTCTCGTTTGATCAGCTGCAACTCTATGGACAGTTCGATCTGACCATCAAGGAAAGCCTAACTCAGCGATTTTATGCCTTCGCGGGGCTAAGCGTGAACCGCAACGAAGCCTTTCTTGCTGGCGATCGGGTTGGGGTGCTCCCGGGAGGCGGAGAGGATGGCTGGCTGCGTAGCGGCTATGCGCGTGTTGGCTTGGGTCTTGAGCTCACGCAGCGAACATACAGTTTGGATGGCAGCCTTTATCTGTTGCAAGGCATCGCTGGCCTCACGCCCCACCCACAGCTCGAAGAGCTGCGGTTTCTGGGTGTTGATCTCAGCCAGGCTCGCGCCATTGGCTCCCAGGCTTCGCTGTCCTGGCTCCCGTCCCCCCGCTGGTCATTGCAGCTGCGCATCGCCGGCCAGGTGGCCTTCCAACCGCTACCCAACTCGATGGGGTTCAGCCTTGGTAGCGACACCGGTCTACGCGGTCTACCCGGCCAGCTGATCAGTGGCGACAGTGGCGTGCTTGGTTCGCTCGAGCTGGCCTGGCTGCTCTGGAGTGGCAAGCAACAGAGTCTTCAGCTCGTTCCCTTTTTCGGCGCCGGCAATGTCTGGACAGATGTGGCCAACGCCAGCTACAGCGATTCGATCGGCGCCGGTGGCCTGTTGCTGCGCTGGATCTCCGGCAGCCATAGCCTTGTGGAATTGGGCTGGGTGCATCAGTTCCCAACCGTGACGCGCCCTTACTGGGATCAGTGGATTCTTGGCAGTGGCGTGTACACAAAACTGACCTACCGCTTTTAAGGAGTCTCGCGACAACCCCCGTGGCACGCCCTGATGACCCGGACGAGAAGCCAGGTGGCCGACTCCAGGGAGCTGGCCAAGATCCCCTGTTGAGACCTTCCGCAAAGGCTCGCTGGCCCGGCCGTTTCCGCCTATCGCCGCTTGCTCTGGTGCGCGAGCTCCTGCCGGCCGCTGCCGCCGCCAGCTTGCTGTTGATCGTGCGCCAAAGCGGCCTGACGGAGCGCGTCAACCTGTTCGCCTACGACCTGGCGTTGCAGCTCCGACCCGCCCCCTCGGGAGCCCGCACTGCAGTTCGGATCATCGGCATCGATGAGCGGGATCTGGCCCGCTATGGCAGCCAGGTGCCGGATGGCGTGCTCGCCGATGCGGTGCAACGGCTGGATCGGCTCGGGGTTCGGGCCATCGGCCTGGATTTGTTCTGCGGCCAACCCGTCGGATCCGGCTGGCAACGGCTTCGCCGGCTGGCGGCCACCAATCCCCGCCTGGTGTCCGTTTATTTCGAGCTCGATGGCAAGACGGCCATCCCTGGCACCCCCCGCGATCGGCAAGCCAACGTGGATCTCTACATCGATCCGCAGGATGGCGTGCTGCGTCGCGATGTGATCCAGGTCAGCGAAGGTGCCCAGGCCCGTTCGGTGTCCCTGCCGCAGCGGTTGCTATGGATTGCCACGATCCGCAAGGATCCGCGACGAATCCCGCAGATCAACCTCACCGCCACGCCGCTGCTCAGCGTTGGCGATGGCGGTTACCTGCCCGGCTCCGGCGTGACGGCGCCGGCCTACCGGCAGCGCATGCTCGCCTACCACCAGCCCGGCAGCTTTCCCACCATTCCGCTGCGATCCCTGCTTCGCGAGCCTCCGACCCAGGCTCTGAGCCAACAGCTGCGGTCCTCAATTGTGCTGATCGGGGTGGTGGCGCCTTCCAGCAAGGACAGTTTCGCCGTGCCATTCAGCTCCTGGCGCATGGGGCAACGCCGTTATCAACTGCCCGGCGTGGAAATCCATGCCCATCGGCTGGCCGCGCTTCTGGCCCTGGAGTCGGGAAACAACGCGGGGATCCAGCCCGCCCCGGCCGCCGTGAATGGCCTGCTGCTCCTGTTTGGCCTCGGCGCGGGGTTGTTCGTTGGGGAGGGGGTCGCCAGACTGCGGCGCGCTCTGCCGCTGGGAGCACTTGCCCTGGCGCTGGGCGTGCTCGCCCTGGCGGCCTCTCTCGCATTGGGGGTCTGGGTGGATGGAGCGCTGCCCCTGCTGGCGTTTGCGTTGTTCGCCGCCGCCGGCTGGCTGCGTCGCGGCGGCGAACAACAGATCCGAGGCTTGCGGTTGGAGCAGCAGAACCAGCAAGCGCGCACACTGTTTGATCGCTATGTGTCCCGCTCTGTGGCCGAGGCCTTGCTGGATAGCGGCAACCCCGAAGCACCGCAACAGCAACTGCGCAATGTCACGATCCTGTTCAGTGACCTCCGTGGCTTCAGCCTGATGACCGCTGAGCACTCTCCCGCAGTCGTGGTGCGAATGCTCAATAGTTATCTGGAAGTGATGGTTGATGTGGTGGAGCAATTTGATGGAACGATCGATGAGGTTCTCGGCGATGCACTGCTGGTGTTGTTCGGGGCTCCCCAGCCGCGCTGCGATCACGCCGAGGCCGCCATCGCTTGTGCGATCCAGATGCAGTTGGCGATGGAGGGGCTGAACAGGATCCATCGTCAGCAGCACCTGCCCGAGCTGGCGATGGGCATTGGCCTCTGTTCCGGCGAGGTCATGGCGGGCACGATCGGGTCCGGCCGCCGGGCCAAATATGCCGTGGTCGGAGCGACGGTGAATCTGGCGGCACGCATCGAAGCGCTGACCGTCGGAGGAGAGATTTTCGCGGCGGAGGCCACGGTGTGCGGCGTCACTGCCGAGCTGCGCATCGATGGCCAGCATCGCTGGCACCTGAAGGGGGCCAACCAGCCGGTGAAGGTGTTCGCGATCGGCGCCATCGCCGATCCTTACAACCTGGCTTTGCCCAGGGTGCACCCCAGCCCCAAGGCACTGCAGCAGCCGTTGCCGGTGACCTATCAGCCCATCGTTGCCAATGCACGACAAGGTCAACCCCGGGATGGGCGGGTCACGCATCTGGCGGCTGGAGAAGCCTGGTTGGCGTCGCCGGGCGCGGACGAGGAGTTGCAGCCCTTCGACGACCTCATGCTGGCGTTTCTTGACCCACCGGGCGAGATTTATGCGAAGGTTCGTGAAAAGCACCCGTCCGGTGCTGTTCGGATCGTATTCACCTCCACACCCCCTGATCTCAAGGACTGGCTGCGTTCCCAGGTCGCAGCGGGCTCAGCACCTGACCCGCCGTGAGCGACAGGCAACGAAGCGGCAAGGATGCGGGCAACTTATCGCTCCATTCGTCCAGCGCAAACGCCCGCAGCAACGGCGCGGAGCTCACGCTTTCGCCACAGGACTCGCGCAACCCAGCCAAGGGCGAGGCGGCTCCCTTCCCATCCGACCTGAACTCCAGAAGGGTGCGGGCGGGTGGCTTGTTCGGACGGCAGCTGGGATAGCTCTCCCAGAGCAGGGGCCGCCCAAACGCATGCCGGACGGGCTTGGGCAACGCGAGCAACCACACCGCCACGCGCTCGGCGGGCAATGTCTGCTCCAGCAGGAGCTCACCCGAGAGGCTGGAGAGCTGCACGTTCATCGACGTGGGTTCGGCGGAGGGGCCCTGGAGCAGGGCGATCAAGCGGCTGGGGCCGGGGTTGTAACGGTTTTCCGGGGGAACCAGGTGGGCCCAGAGATTGAGGCAGGTGCCCCGGGTTCCTCCCGATGAACGGCAACAGATGGTGGGGGGCCTTTGATTGGCTCCTGCGCCGGTCGCGAAGACAAGGGGGACACTGAATAGAAAGAGATAGACAAGAGCGACTGGCAATAGGCCATGCAGCGATGTTCCAACAACACTAGAGGCCTGCGCAAGGCTTCGAACTGCCAATATGTAAGCCGGCCAACCAGATCTGTTGCCGTTGTGGCAAGATCGAGCTGGGGCAGAGGCGATGACGGTGGCGATGGCGATGGCAAGACTCTGCGGCTGGCCTCCCAGCCTACAGTCCCCGAAGTTAAAACTTGAAAAGTGCGTGTCTTCTGAGCGGGAGTTGTTCGAGGGCAGTTGGCCGTCCGATGCCGCCGCTGGACGGTGATGGGCTTCACGGCCCCATGGTTTCTCCGGCCCTGTTTTGGATGGCGCTAGGGCTTCCGAATCTTCGGGGGATATGGGAGCGCCCAGAAGGCGAGAACAGTGCCCACGCTTGAGCCCGAAGCGGCAGACAACTCGACATACATGGCCCAGTTCTCGCAGGAATCTTCACCGCAGTGAATGCTACGAATCGGCCTCCCGGCAGCCACAGGCGGACAATTCTAGATCGGTCGACAGTCCGCACCATTCAAATCCGGCCACCCAATGTGTAGTTTAGTGCTTCATACGTAATGAACCGTGTTCTCCGTCAAGGATTCGCCACGGCTGCCTGGTGGTCAGCGGGCCAGGCCTTGCCATCGACGCGGGAAGTGCGCAGGCAGGCAATCCTTCGATCATCGTCATCGTCATCGTCATCGTCAGTACTATGAATTATAGTGTGACGACGTTTTTTGACAACCACGCGAACACCTCCAACCGCTGAATGCCTCTGAGATGCGATGGATCGGGAACAACCCCTTGGCTGAACAGCTTGCGTGGGCTATTCATGGTCAACTCGGCGAGCCGATTGACGTTGGCCTTGTCCGGGGAATCGGCCCACTCTTGCCGTTGAGACTTTCAGCGATAACGGATATACAAAGATCAAATTTTCTGGATACAATCCCGATAGCACGGCGACCACTATTCGCTCCATTGATGCCGCCGATCCTGATGTTGATGCCGTTCTGACTTCTGGAGACAACCCCACGGATCAAGGCCCTCTCCCGGTTTTCGGCGCCATGGGAGCCTTCACCCTGAGCCGCAGGTTCATCGGCCGCGTCCGTCAGCCGCACCAACCTCTACAGATTCTCTTCTCCTTCACCTCTTTCACGCCCACTCTCGAGTCCCGCACTCGACCCAGCTTATTTGTTTTTGCTGGGACCCCATTTTGCTGGAGCCTCATTAAGCTTGGCCAAACTCTGAACTGCTTGCGGGTTCTGGCCGGGGTGGATCTGCCGGACACGATGCTGGGCCCGCAATTTACACCGTCGAGACCTGCTCATCGCAGCATGACATCCATATCGCCCTCACTCAGGCTGAGCAGCAGTTCAGGCAGCTTGGCCACCCCCCAGCGCTTCCAGGTTCTTGGCATTGAGGCTGGAGGAGCCGGCCATGTCCTTGCAGAGCAAGCCGGAATCATCACCCCGGAGTGACCGACCAGCTCCCAACCTGCCATCGCCTTAAGCTGAACCAGCGCCTCCTGGGGAGACGACGCTCGCCCCACCGCCAGCCCCTGCCGAAGCTGCTGGGGCCGGCCTGTCACCGCTGCTGCTACCCCCCGACCTGAAGGTCAGCCCGGAGCCGTTCGCCCAGGTGTGCAATTCCAACCCCGAGGCGGTGCTGGAACTGGCGGCCGATGGCCAGCTGATCGCGATGACACCCACAGGCGGCGACAACGGTCGTCGCAACAGCCGGTTGATCGCTCGCCTGCAGACCTGGGCGAATCAGCAGGGCGATTGGCAGCTTTTCGACAGCTCCACTGGCCTCCGTCTGCCCGATGGCTCGGTACTCAGCCCGGATGCATCCGCCGTGGGGCTGGAGTGCTGGCAGACCCTCACGCCCGAGCAGCGGCGCAGCTTCCCGCCGCTCAGCCCCGATCTGGTGATCGAGCTGGCCAGCCACAGCGATGAGGGACCGCGGGGGGCGACGGCCCTCCGTCGCAAGATGACCACCTACCTGGCCAATGGCGCCCGGCTGGGCTGGCTGCTGTTTCCCGAGCCGCAGGCGGTGGAGATCTGGCGGGCCAGCTCCGCCAGAGCCTCCGCCAGATTCTCCCGGCATTCGGCGACCACCTCGGCCGGCGATCTCCTTCTTCACCTTGGCGATGGCCTTCTCCAGCCGTCCGCAAAGGCCGTCGAGGCCCTGAGCGGCGGGTGTGGGCAGACACCCGAAGAACCGCACTCCCGCCAAGCATACCGACGACGTGCTGCGCGATCTGTTCCGGCGCGGCAAGTACCCGGATGTGATCCTGCCGATGTGTGTGCTGCGGCGGCTGGATGCGGTGCTGGAGCCCAGCAAGGCGAAGGTGCTGGAGGCCAAGACCCGCCTGGATGCGGCGGAGATCAAGGAGCAGGCGGCAGCCCTGCGGGCGGCGGCGGGCCAGGCGTTTTACAACATCTCGCCATTTGTGCTGCGCGATCTCACCAGCCGGGGCAGCGAGCAGAAACTACGAGCTGATTTCGAAGCCTATCTCGAAGGATTTTCAGAGAATGTGCAAGATATCATGGAGAATTTCAAGTTCCGCAACCATATTCCTACGCTATCGCGCTCTGATTCGCTCGGCATGCTGATCAGCAAATTCCTGGATCCCCAGGTGGATCTGAGCCCGGCGGCGCTCGACAACCACGCCATGGGCACGGTGTTTGAGGAGTTGGTGCGCCGCTTCAACGAGGAGAACAACGAGGAAGCGGGTGAGCACTGGACACCGCGCGATGCCGTGCGGTTGATGACTACGTTGATGTTCCGTCCGATTGCCGCCTTGGTGAAGAGCGGCACCTATCTGCTCTACGACGACGCCTGCGGCACCGGCGGCATGCTCACCGTGGCGGATGAAACCCTGCGCGAGCTGGCGGCGGCCTTTGGGCAGGAGGTGGTGACCCGCCTCTATGGCCAGGAGATCAACCCGGAAACCTATGCGGTCTGCAAGGCCGACATGCTGCTCAAGGGGGAGGGCGAACACGCCGACACGATCATGGGCGGCGCCGAATGGTCAACGTTGTCGCACGATGCCTTTGCGGGAATGGTGTTTGATTTCATGCTCTCCAACCCTCCCTATGGCAAGAGCTGGAAGAAGGATCTGGAGGCGATGGGCGGCAAGAAGGAGATGAAAGATCCGCGCTTTCAGGTGAATCATCGCGGCGAAGTGTTGTCATTGGTGACGCGCTCCAGCGACGGCCAGATGCTGTTCCTGGCCAACATGGCCAGCAAGATGAACCACGCCTCGCCCCTGGGCAGCCGCATCGCCCAGGTGCATAACGGCTCGTCGTTGTTCACCGGCGACGCCGGCTCGGGGGAGAGCAACATCCGCCGCTGGCTGTTCGAGAACGACTGGGTGGAGGCAATCGTGGCCCTACCCCTGAATCTCTTCTACAACACCGGCATTGCCACCTATGTGTGGCTGCTCAGCAACCGCAAAACGCCCGAACGCCAGGGCAAGGTGCAGCTGATCGATGCCAGCGGCTGGTTTCAGCCATTACGCAAGAACCTGGGCAAGAAGAACTGCGAACTGGGCCCGGCCGATATCGAGCGGGTGATGGCGGCCTATGACGCCATGGAGGAAAGCGAACACGCCAAGGTGTTTGCCAATGAGGCCTTCGGCTATTGGAAGGTGAGCGTGGAGCGGCCATTGCGCCTGCACAGCCGCATCACCCAGATGGCGATTGAGGCGTTGCGCACCGCGTCGGGCGACCGGGAGATCCGCGAAACGTTCTGGGACGACTACGGCAATGTGCTGCTGAACAACTTCTCCGGTCTGCGGCCGGAGCTGGAGCAACGGTTGCGGGAGTGGAGCTGTAGCGATGACGTCGCTGACGACAACGACGAGGGCGCTGACGACGAGAGCGACGAAAAGCCCAGTAGCAAGAGCGGCATCCCCGAAAAACGCCGCAAGAAGCTGCTGGATCCCGCCACCTGGCAGCGCGATGCCCAGCTGGCGGCGGCGGCCGAGGCGCTGCGGCAGCTGTTCGGCGAGGAGCTGTTCAACGACCACAACCATTTCCGCGGCGAGGTGCAGAGCGCCCTCAAACTGCAGGGAATCAAGCTCAGCGCCGTAGACCTTAAACTGCTGCTCAAGCAGGTGAGCTGGCGCGAGGAGACCGCCCCGCCGGTGATCGCCAAGGTGCACAAGGGTGGCCGGGTGGCAGCCGATACCCTGCGCGGCCTGTTTCCGCAGGAGATCGGCGGCAAGGCCTGCGTGGTGGAGTACGAACCCGATGCCGACCTGCGCGACAGCGAGCAGATCCCGCTGCTGGAGGAGGGCGGCATCGAGGCCTTCCTGCAGCGCGAAGTGCTGCCGTACACGCCCGATGCCTGGTTCAACCCCGAGGCCACCAAGGTGGGCTACGAGGTGAGCTTCACCCGCCACTTCTACAAACCCAAGCCCCTGCGCAGCCTCGCCGAGATCGCCGCCGACATCCGCGCCATCGAAGCGGAAGCCGAGGGCCTGCTCGATGGGCTGCTGGTGGGGGCGGGCTGAGGGCCTCCTTATGCAACGCAGCGTTCACCATGGCGCCGCCAGGGCTCCATACGCAACGCTGCGTTTAACATGGAGCCCTGTGGCGCCCGTGCGCAA
>Ga0315903_10004981_pt1 | contig 17493 bp, 19 predicted proteins | sample LakEriMetagenome_7_FD_203524 | JGI IMG/M metagenome (GOLD analysis project Ga0315903, IMG submission 203524) | Freshwater fungal communities from buoy surface, Lake Erie, Ohio, United States - Buoy 2 MA119 | ecosystem: Environmental > Aquatic > Freshwater > Lake | place: USA: Lake Erie, Ohio...
CTACACAATCTAATAGGTTGTCTTCTTTGTGATTGTAAGCCTGTCTCGACAACTTGAGTGCAATCATGGCATTATACATGTCAGTTGCTGTAATCTCTTTACGGCTTAATAACGATGCAATCTTGGCAGCTTCCTGCATACCTTCTTGCATTGGGCCATATTGACGGGCCTTCTCTTCAGATCTCTTGTAGATGATCTCGTTTGCTTGTTCTAGAATATTCATGGTATAAATATAAAAAAGAATTGATAAATAGTAAAATCAAAGTCCTAAGTATCTAGCAATGTCTGTTTTGTCACCCCACTCTCTTTGAGAATCTACGTCACTTGGCTTAATTGTTGGCTTGGGCATATTTCTAGCAACATTCCAGAACCAATCTCCAGAGTTACCATAACGTTTCATATAGTCCCAACCTTTTGCATCGTATGTTTTAATACAATCAAATGGAGTGTCAATATCACAGTCTTTTAAGAACTCTTTATGGTATGCATAGAATTTAGCTCTTCCTAATTCACCTGGTTGTACATTTCTTGCAACTGCTACAGCATTAAACTTTGTATTAGGTAGTGCAATTTGAAGTGTTCTAGATAGAACTCCGGTTGAAAATACAGACCACATAGTATCTATATCCAAATTCTTAAATGCTTCATGGAATATCTTTACGCCTCCTGCAACTACTTGTTCATGCTTAAGACCGAACGGAAGATACTTAGCGCCAATCTTTTGAGCAAAGTCTTTTGCCCATCCATTAATGGTAGGCATAGCCGGCGTCTTTAAGAATATTGGGGTTGCACCATCTTCAATAACACGTAGCTGATGTTCAGATGCTTCTTTAGATGCTGGCATAAATAAGATCAACTTCTTATTATACTTCTTTGCAAGATAGGTTAATGAGTATGGAGCATATCCTGTTCTTGGTGCAACATACACGAGAGTGTCTTCTTTTACTTGACTAATCATAAAATCTCCCATCTTAGCTTTAGTACCGTATTGGAACTCTCCGTCGTCTATGACTGTGTTGCCATCGATTTGCTTAATGATAAAATCAAAATCAGGCTTGTAGTCTTTTGTCATTTCAAGATAGTAGTTTAAATCTCTACCATCTGACATATCTAAATTAGATTGGTCTGTTGCTTTGTTTACGAACATAACTATTTGAGTTTAGTTGCGAAGTCATAATATTTGTCATGACCCCATGTTTGTTTAAGGATTGTATTGTTCTTCATCCTACGACCATTGTTTTTAATTACATGATCTTCTGATTGATATTCTTGAAAATAACGAACTACGTCACAAGCTCTACTATCTTCACAATCAATTGGGTTTAAGTTGTATCTATTAGACAAGAATTGTAGTACTTCATTAATGTACTCAAACTCTTTTACTTTAGGACTAACCTTAGGAAAAATAGCTTTAATACATCTTACTGCATTTGTTCCTGCATATACCCAACCTTTTGGATTAACATAGCCAGGAAAATATTCACCTAAGTCTGCAGCAAATGCTGTTAGTACAAAATTCTGCTTTTTAAATCCTACGCTATTAAGATACTCATTACCAATATCTGTTACTTGATAGATGTCAAGCTTCTTTTTTGTTACAGCATTAAATATATGTCTAACTAATCCTTCAGAGTGTTCAAGAATAAACTTTCTTAAGTGACCTCTAGTCTCACCTTCAAATGTAAATTGAGGAAGTAAATAACCTTTATTATCTGTAAATGGCGTGATGCGGTTATAGAGGTCCTGCTTCCATTCTGGCCATGTATATTTTTCTTTCAATATAGAATTCACGATCCAAAAGTTACCAAAGCCATGCGTCCCTAATATGTCCTTGATATGATCTGTCTTATATCTTGGTACATAATTAATACCAGAACCACAAAGCCTAAACAAATAGAATAGCATAAACCAATCAAACTCATCATTAATATCATGATGGGTAAAGTGGTGGCCCATTTTTCTTAAGTCGTCTTCTTTATACCATACAGCTTCAGTGAATGCACAGAATGCTGCAAATCTACGATGCGCTGTATCGTAAATAGGTACATGATAGATTAGATCATCATTAACATCTGCGTATAGATCTCCTTCGTAAGGGAGTTTAAGACTACCATGTTGCTGCATTAAAAGACTACGCTTATCGTATTCATCTAATGCTTCTAATAGCTTTTCGTTAATTATAAATTTTTGCATTATTTTATAAATTGATCTGAGAACATATAATATTTAGGCTTTAGGTGTACTGACTGTTTAGGTTCCATATACTCAAACATCTTCATACCATCTTCATCTATCCATTCATCTGGCCACTGAATAGTTTTAAGACCTGAGTTATTCATAATTCTATTTGCGGCATCTCTTAAATTGGTCCTTTCTTGTCTTGTGCCAAAATAAGGTTGTTTAAGATATAAACCTGTACCAGGTAATTTACGACTTTCGTGCTCAACCGGTAATAAATTAACTAGAGTAGCATTATTTAGTTTCTTTGCAAACTCTATATATCTTCTAAATAAATCTCCTACTGCCGCTCTTGGATTTTCTTGCCTCATTAAATGAAAGCGAAGATCAATATTGCCAAAGTATAAAACTACTTCATCATATTTACTGTTCCACTCTTCAACTAAAGAATCAGCATCTTTTAAGAATCCATATAATGTTTTACCATCAGTTCTATCTAAACCAAAACCAGGCCTCCACACACTAAGAGAGTGTGAATCACCTCTTACTAACTTTCTTGTATCATTACTATAATTCTTGGCATAGTTAATACAATTGATTGCAGGAAATTGATGGTCTAATCCAAACCTTTTATTGAACACATTAAGATCAATAGGAACATTTATAGCTATAGGAAGACCTGTATATTTAGCCATAGCTTCTAGCTTAGCTCTATGTTCAGGTTGTGGCCCACCAATAAAGTTGAATATGTTCTCTTGATAGTTTACACCTTCTAAAATGTATAGTCTTTCATACTCATTCCATGTAGATGGATCTGGATTAATCGTTAATCCTTCTGGATGATAACTGTTTAGTATGTTTGTCATAACGTGATAATAGCCTCCACCGTGATGGCTTTGGCTATTACCTACATTATTTAGCATACCTACTACGGCTGCTTTCATAACTTATTTTTTTTATTATTACATCATTCCCATACCCATCATTGGGTCGGCTTTCTCATCTTTTTCTTTCTTTTCAAAGACGATAGATTCGGTTGTCAATACTGTTCCTGCTACAGAACTTGCATTCTTAAGTGCAGTGATAACAACTTTTGCTGGATCAATAATGCCTGCTTCAAATGCATTGACCATCTTGTGATTCTTTGCATCATAGATTTTATTCTCTACTAATTCACTAGGGGTATATTCCCACCAATTCTCAACACCTGCATTAGAAAGGATCTTGATAAATGGTGCTTGCAAAGCTTTGAGAACAATATCTCTAGCAATAGACACATTAGTGTTACTCTCTGCTCTATGATTAAGTGCAACTCTATAAAGCGTGGCACCTCCACCTGGTACGATACCATCTTCTAGTGCAGCTTTAGTTGCAAACAAAGCATCTTCAAGCCTGTCTTTCTTTTCTTTAATCTCAATATCACTGTTACCACCAACATTGATGATAGCTACGCCTCCTATAAGTTTACCAAGTCTTTCTTGCAACTTTTCTTTCTCATAGAATGAACTAGCCTTTTCAATTTGATCTTGAATCTCTTTAGCTCTAGCTTCAATTGCTTCAGTTGAACCTTTACCGTCTACAATAGTTGTCTCTTCTTTAGAGATAGTAGATAGTCTAGCAGTACCTAAGAATTGTCCCAATTGCTGAGTAGTGATCTTATCAAGCTTATGGCCTTTATCTTTAGAGATAACTTGTCCACCAGTCAAGATAGCAATATCTTCAAGGATCAAAGTCTTACGCTCACCAAAGTCTGGCGCTTTTACTGCACATACTTGTACAATACCACGCATCTTATTTACAATTAATGTTGCCAAAGCTTCATCACCAATATCTTCAGCGATAATCAACAAAGATCTATTCTCAGAATTAGCCTTAGTCAATACTTGAAGAAGCTCTTGTGCAGTTGAAATACGACCATCGTAAATGAATATGTATGGATTGTCAAGAGTTGCTTGCATTGTAGTGTTGTTAGTTACAAAGTAAGGTGACTTGTAACCACGATCAAACTGCATACCTTCAACAACTTCAAGAGAAGTTTCACCAGTCTTAGACTCTTCAATAGTAACTACTCCTTCACGACCTACTTTTTCAATAGCGGTCGCTATCAGGTTACCAACTTCCGAATCGTTGTTACCTGATATAGTTGCGACCTGCTTGATTTGTTCTTCTGAAGATACATCGACTGCCAGCTTTTTTACTTCGTCAATAACTTCTGCTATAATATTGTCGATCTCTTTTTTAATCTCAACAGCATTAACTCCTTGCCTAATCTCTTTAAGACCTTGCTTAACCATTTCAGTTGCAATCAATGTAGATGTAGTTGTACCATCACCTGCTTCATTAGCACTTTTAATACTAACTTGCTTAACAAGTTGCGCACCAATATCTTCAATATCGTCTTCCAATTTATGGAATGCTTTAGCAACAGTTACACCGTCTTTAGTTACTTTAACTTCACCTGATTGTTCACGAATCAAAACAGTACGACCGCCAGGTCCTAATGTTGATGAAACTGAAGTATTTAGCTTTTCTATACCGGACAGAAGCTTTTCTTTAAGCTCTGTACCAAAAACATTTTTAGTTGTACTCATAGTTTATTTTATTCAATTACTGCAAATATGTCTGATTCTTTACAAATGTAGAAGTCTTCACCATCGATAACGATTCTTTGTGAACCCAATTTAGGGATTAATACAATCTCGCCTTCTTCTAAGGTTGAAATTACTAGCTTATCTGTGTTGTAGTTATATACATCTGATGTAGCAACTACTATTCCCATTTCAGGCCTTTCTTTACCTAAATCAGGAATAATAATATTACCAAATGTTTCTTCTTCCGATTCTACAGGCTTTAGTACAACAAAGCCATTTAGTGGGGTTATTTTTTTCATGATACTAATTTACAATTTCTAATTCATTTATTTTAATACAAAAATAGAGTAACGCATCTTTTTTAAAGACGGCATCTACTCCAAACCAAAGTTTAAGTGCATCTAAATCTTTACCATGCATCCATTCTTCGGTGAATGTACGCTTGATTTGAAATAGATCTCCATTAATGTTGATGAAATTCTTACAAAGTGAAAACATAACTGGTTGTAGGTAGGCCTTTTACTTTTATTTAATTTGCTTAGTAGGAGTCGTAATCTCAATCTTCCTAATTGCTTTTCCTTCAGCAGTTGGAATATCAAGAGTTAAGAGTCCTTTGTCTAAAGCCGCCTTTAATTGTGATAGATCAAACTTAGTAGATATTTTCCAAGTCAAATCAAAACTTGACTTTTTAATACCTCTATAAATAGCAGACTCTTCATCAAATGATTGTGGCTTTTCGTACTTAATACGAAGTTGATCGCCATCAATTTGAATATCGATGTCTTTTGAGTCTAAACCTACTGCGGCTACTTCAAATTTAATGCCGTCAGGCGTCTCGTAAATGTCTACTGGATGTGTTACTTTCTGCGTAATTGCAGAGAATCGTGAATTTGTTTCGAACAAGTCTCGCCATAATAAATCAAATGGATCGAGCTCGAATGGTCTTAATGTTCCCATGTTTTTTTGTTTTGTGTTCCCTTCCGGTGAACGGTTAATTAATGTTTCTTTCATAACCTTGGCCTACCTACAGTGCCATTTATAATAAATATCTGCTAATGTCCATCGCGTAAGTTTACTGCTAATGCAGGAGGGGCTTTTAAATCAATACTAAGTTTAGTAGTATTCTCCATGCAATCCTGGACGATCCTGGCCGCTTCTTCTGACCTGTCATGATCTACCTCAATTACCAATTGGTCGTGGATCTGGGCACATACCCAGCCATTTATATTTAGTTCTTTAAACTTCCTGTTGATAGCCAATGCTGCACGGTTTACGATTGATGCTGCAAGACCTTGGATCTGTACATTACATGAGTTATTTAGTCCATTAATGTAGTCTCTAGACAAGTTTTTGATTTGATCAACACCATACTGTCTTTCCATTTCTTTCTTAATGTTCCAATCAAGTAAGTCATCACCAATCTTATCATAAATAGCTTTTACTTTTGATAAGTGTCGAATACGACCTACCTGTGTTTTAACAAAGCCTTTTTCTTTGGCCTGCTTTTTAGATCTTTCCATCCACTTCTTCAGTTCAGGGAATCCATTCAAGTAACCATCAACAAGCTTCTTTGCATCTTTAGTAGGAATACCTAAAGTCATACCAAGGGCATACGCTCCCATTCCATAAGGAATACCGAGTGCGTACGCCTTGGCTTTATTTCTTAACTTAGGCTCTAGCTTACGTAAGAAGTTAGGCGCCTTTTTATCAGGTGAATATTGATTCAGACCTTCTGTTTTGATTGCAATTGTAGAATAGAAGTCCCAGTTATTTCTAAAGATGTCTTTTAGTCCTTCATCACCAGATACGTGAGCGAACGTATGTGGCTCAAGTGATTCATAGTCGCAATCTACAAATATATTATGCTCTTCTGGTATAAAGAATGCTCTGATCAAATTATTGTACTCAATTACAATCGGCTCATCATCACCTTCTTCTTTAGGTCTTGGAAGCTGTTGAGCATCAGAACCATAACGACCAGACACTGTACCATGCTGTTTGTAGTAAAAGTAGTATCGTCCATTTTCTTGTGCATCTAAGAAGCGGTCCATATATGTACTCTTGATCTTAAGTAGACGATTATAGATACGCAAGTTCTTTGCCCACTCATACTTACCAGCAATAGATTGTACAGTATCATCATCAAACTGTGGCTTACCTGTTTTTGTAGTAGACAAAGGTTTAATACCAAGAACACCAAAAGCAATCTCACCTAACTGATCTTTAGACTGGATATTGAAGTATGCTCCATCATTATCTTCTTTCCACAACTTCATAGCAATCTTCATTACTATATCTTTATCAAGTACAGAAGGATCTCCGTGTAGTAAGAAGTGTTTTGCTGATCCTTCAGGAAGTCTTATGAGTGATGATTTAGTAATACTATACTTTCCTGTCCTAGCAGATTGTTCAAGATCGAATTTATATTCTTTAATAAGCTCTTGGGCAAATGTACCTTTATTATTAGCAGGATATGCATCCATTGCTTTCATTACAACCCAAGCTCTAACATCAGGCTTCTTTAGCAATTCTTTTGTTACTAAGTCTTCATACTCTTTTAGTTTTTGCCCAATAGATTCTCTAGAACTTTTAATAAGCTCAAGATCAAGCTTAACACCTACCTGTTCCATAGGAATTGTAACCTCTTTGTAAAGAGGCATAACCTCATCCTTAAAGAAGAAATCTTCTAGTCCTTCACTATACAAAGTCTTTATGAAGTGATTATATACTCTAAGAGTTAAGTCGGTATCTGCTGCAGCGTATTCTGAGAGTAGTTCAAGGTCTGCTTTCCATATCTCATAGTTCTCTCTTGTAATTTGACCACCATTCTTTTTGATAGATTCTTTAAGAGCAACTTGTTCTTCATTAGCGGCTTTATCAATGTCTAGACCTATTTCTTTTTGGATCATCTTAGCAATGTCTTTAAGACCAAATGCAGAACCTCCCATAAAGCCAGCGCCTTCCTCTTTTACTGTATGCACTAAAAGCATTGTGTCTACATAAAGACTAGAAAGCAAATCAACATCATAAAAACACTTGACGAACTTAACGTCAAATGATGCATTATGCATGATTAACTTTTTACCAATAAGTAGTGCAATTGTTTTCTTTGCAAGATCATGGCATAATTTACCATCAATATAAGAATCTTGCAATTGATCATCTTTAAATATCATTGTAGGCATATAATAGCCTTTACCTTCTTCACCTGATACTGAGAAGCCAATGATTTTACCTTTACGAGGATTAAGACTATTTGTCTCGGTATCAAATGCAATGATGTCAGACGCCTTTATGTGTTCGATTAGATCTTTGAGCTTGTCTATCGAATCAACTGTTACATAACTTTTATTCATATAACAAATATACAATAAATAAAGACAGGAAAAAAATAAAATTCTACAGTAATTCGTCCTTGAGAATCAACTTCTTAGCTTCTTCATAAGTAACTTGGTACTCTCTTTTTCTACTACGTACTTCTTTTATAATTCCTAGTTCAATACATAGTATGATGAAACTACGTACTTCTGACTGAGTACAGCCTACTTTTTGATTCTTTACTATAGAGATCAATTTATTAGCAGATAAGGTTTGATCTCCTTTTGTCTTTTTACCAGCTTGGAAATATAATTTAAGCAATTGTAAATTAAGCTCTAGCTGTTTATATTTAGGAGTTTGTAACAGATCTTTAGTCTCATTATAAGAGCCAATCAAATAGAAAGAATTAAAACCAACACCTAAAATGATAATGAACTCTAAAAAGAATGTCATAAATACAAATGCTGTATCATTTTCATCATTTTTATCTACAGTTAATTTTGACTTATCTTCTGTCTTTAATTCTATTTTTGCTAACTTTTCGTCTTTAGTATTTTGTAGTTGGGCTACAATAGAGTCTCTGTATTGTCTATCTTGCCTTGTCTTAGCTGGTTGGTTTCTATAATACAATATTTCTTTATCGTAATATTTTGTTATTGAGTCAGACTTGATAGAAACATTCTGGTCTATAGTTTGTTGTATTTTTTCTGTAGAATCTACTAATCTATGCGCACCATTTAAAGATAAATAAAAAGATCCAGCAACTAATCCTATAGATGATATTAAACCAAAGATTAAACCTAAGGTAAACTTCTTGATCTGTAATGCAGATATAGTAAATTGTTGAATTACGAACCTTTTAGTTAATTCGTAGCCTGTAAGAAACAATGCAATAAAAACTGCTAAGAAAATATTTTGATAAGGAAATAAATCAGGTAAAGTGTCTGTTATAGACTTAATAAAAAAATAGCCAAAGTAAATTAAGAATATATTACCCAAGAAAGAGAAGTAGTATAATACTCTATCTAAAGTAAAAAAGTTCTTTTCTAACTTAAGGACTTCAAACTTAACCTTAAGCTTTTCAAATTTTTCTAATTTCATAACTTATTTTTTCTTATAAGGAACTATCTTATTCAACTTCTCACGACGTCTATTACAGCCGCAGTCTTCTTTACCAAACAGCTTAGCAATTTTATCTGCTAGTTTATCAATACCTATAAAATGGGTGAGTTTTGCTATTGTATCACCTAGACCTTGTGAATTACTTATCTTGTTTTTCATCTATTTTTTTTTGAAATTTGTCAAAAAAACCTGCTGAGGACATAGCTAATATACTAATTTGATGCCATACAGTATCGATCTCTTTTTTTAACTTACTAATTATTCTCCATTGTATTATTTGTACCAACATTAAAATTAAGGTTGCTATTAAATAAATATACTCTGAGCTTATTGTAACTGTCATAACATGATTTTAATCAAATATAAGCTAATCTTCTGATTCTCTCTTTTTTATCTCTGTAGTACCTTTTATCCACTTTGGATCATAAGGACAGTGTCTACACTTGTTTCCACAGCAGGATCCTCTCTCTAAATGGAAAAGAGCGGTAAAAACCACTCTTCCACTTTCAAGATAGTAGTGTATATCTTGTATTAATTCTTTTTTCAACTTTTTATTAATCTAGACTTTCTTAGAATACAGGGTATCCTGAATCTTCTAAAATAAGTTCAAATCTAAATTTATAAGTTTTAGTAGGATACTTAGCACCTATACTCATTAAGAATGTAAAATAAGTAGGACTATATTCTGTTGGCGCTAGGCTTATTTCAAGAGGAGACAAGTCGCTTATATATAGGGTATTATAATCACCTATTTGAGCAGGAGAACTTACAGTACCACCAGGAACTACACTCCATTCATCTGAATAGGGAGCATACGCACCAGATTGAGAAGATCTTAGTTCATTTGATACAACTTGACCGCTTGTAGCCGAAGGAGCTAAATATGCAGTTCCTATAGACACATATCCCACTGTAGGACCTGCACCTGAACTAAAGTTTCCATCATATTGAGGAAAATCAGAAGCTAATATATTAGAATACATTGTGTATCCTATTAATTTAATATTCCTATTTATGCTAGTAAAAGTTGAATATGTAGGAGCCGGTGATGATGCTGTCGGATATAGAAGTATTGTATTACCTCCACCGCTACCTGCACCAAAACCGAAAGGCAGCGTATTATAAGCAGTAGTTACGCCTCCATAATAAGATCTACTTCCAGATACATGAGGAACTTCTAAATCTCCATATATTTTACTATATTTAAAATTACTAGCAAATAAAGATCCACTTAGAACTGTTATTGATCCTGTTTGTACTGTTATAGATCCTGTGGTATCAAAAGATCCTGTAAAAGAAACTATTGATCCTGTTATATCGAATGGTCCAAATTGAAATCCCATTTTTATTTTGTTTTACTATTATGATATTCTTATGGCAATAACATTTCCGTTTCTATATAAACCTCCTAAAGGTACTCCATTTGCTGCTGCTATACTATCATCACCAAAATTTAAGCTCCTTGATACTTGAGTAAGAACTACAAATCCGTTTTGAGTAAAGGATCCTGTGATATTTAAAGATCCTGATATATTTTGAGTAATAGAATTGCTACCTGTAGTAATAAAGGACCCTGTATTAATACTAGTTACATTTAAGGCATGAGATGCAGTTAATGCATAAGAAGCAGATATAGACGAACTTACCTGTGGTAATGAATTAGCTAAATCTGTTATAGTTATTTTAGAAGTAGCTGATGATGCCACTGTAGGAACTACATCTGTCCCTAAAACTGTATTTACTTGAGGTAAAGCGCTTATCTTTATATTTGCCATTATTCTATTATTAAGTTATTATCGTCTTCAGTAATTATTGGTTCGTCTAATTCAGACAATACATAACTTGTTTCTACTACAGGTCCTCCAGTTCCACCTCCTGTAAATCCAGGAAGAATCGTTGGATTTACTTGGCTATTAAATGAAGATACAAATCTATTAGGAAATGAGGTACCATTTTTTAAATGTTTCATATTAGTATAGTACCCAGACCCTGATATAATAGGTTGTAGTCTAGACGTCTTTTGTACTAAAAATGTTGTTTCAAATCCTTGAACATCTATACTTGTTTCTTTACGAGCCATTTTTATCTATAATAATAAATATTAGATGATTTCACAAGCGCCTCCGGCACAGGCTAACTCTCCTTTTTGGTCGGTGTTATCTTCTACTTCAATTACTTTAGACAAATCTACCTCATGAAGCATTCCTACAATCTCATTGAATCTTTCTTCTGTTATAGTCTCAAAAGGAGCCTGAACATAGCTTCCATTGTCATAAGGAAGGCAGGATAATGCGGTATAATTATTTCTATTTGCCCATGCCCATTCACCAACTTCTGGCCATTCTTCAGGCTTTAAAGAGATAGTTACAGATACATTATGAGTATTTCTACCTGTTCTATGTCCAGGTTTAATCCAATCTTTATGCATTTTTTCTACTCTATGAAGAAGATCCATTGCAGACTCAGACCTTAAAATTGCTCCTTCAGGAGATCTTTGTGGTACAGATACTACTGCTTGAGATTGTGGCTTGAAGTATTCGTCTTCAACCAATTCTGGATGGTAGATTGCAAGATGCGTATAAAGCGCTTCATTCTTACCAAGCCTCATTCTACGAATATAGAACTCATCATGCCACGCATGAACACCAGATGATGTACCAAGAACCATTGATGTAGTTCCAGAAGGTTTAACTGTAGTACAGCGAGCTGCTTTATTAACTCCAATGATCTTTGCTACTCTCTCATTTTCGTCTTTTACAATATTAGCAGCTTCTTTCATGTTTAGTTTCAATACTGCGCCAGAAGCAATACCTGTCATACCAACACCAATTAATGCATCTTTTTCAGTTGTTCTTTTCCAAATATCACGAAGATAGTGGAAGTCTGTATATGAAGCTTGTAAGGTTCCAATGAATGCTGCACCTTTAACTCTCTCATTTAAATCTTCTTGTGACTCTAAGTTAGACACATTTACTTCACATAAATTACAGAACTGGAATGGCCTAAGTGCGATCTCAGCACATGGATTAGTTCCCCAATCTTTATCGTTAGTTAAGAAGAAGCCAGGTTCACCAGCATTAGATAATTCTATCTTTTTCCAAAGAGACATAAAGTCTTCTTTCTGAACTCGATCACGTAAGATAACGGCAGAGTTATTTGCGCGACCACGTTGTGGATTATTTTCCCACCAGCTACCAAACTTACATGTTAGCATTTCCTCGTCATTAAAAGAAAATAAACTAATTAATGCAGCACGACGAATACCGCCAGACAATACTGCATCAGCAATATAGCAAATAATGTCATGGCATTCAATAGGAGTTAGTCTATCACCAGTATCTTTACGATCAAGAATTTTTTGGATCTGAAACAAACATTCTTTTAAAGGTTCAGGACCTGGGGCTTTGCCGCCTGCGGTAATTAACATAGAACCTTTTGGCCTAATATCACGGAAGTCAAATTTAGGTCTAGGTCCACCTAAAAGATAAGACTTCATCAATAGTTTAACTGCATCAGCCCAACCTTCAATTGAGTCACCAATCAAATATCTTTTCTCTTTAATAGGTTTAATGATCTCAGGAAGCTTCTCTACATGATGACGTTGTACAGAATAACCTACACCACAGCCACCAAGCAAAAGGAACATTATCTCTGAAAATACACGCCAATCATCAATAGGAGCGAAAGAACAGTTAAATATACGAGCATTATTAATCTCAATGGGTTTTCCTGCAAACTGCATCGAGCGCATTGATGGAAGAATCTTTTTATCATATACTAATTTATAAACGCTTTCAATTTCGTTTGTAAGATGAGGGAACTTGTTTATATGCATGTTCTTATTCCTCGTAACTATTTCATTCCAAGTTTCTCTTCTTTCCAATTCTGGCAAATACTTTGCATACTTATTGTACACAGTGATTTCAGACAAAATCTGTTGCGTGATGTCCATTTTTAATTTAGTTTAAAAAAAAGTTTAAAAAATAAAAGTTTATTTAGATAGCTAAATAGCCATCTATTGATTCATAACCTATTACAATAAGATGGGGGATTTATTTGCCTACTTAACTACCAGGAAGAACGCTTCCTTTAGAAGTATTTTGAACTGGGGTAGACTTTGTCTTCTGAATTTTATTGATAGTATTAGTATTCAACTTACTAGCCTGGTTTGGCTGAGCTGAATTAAGTTGTGCAATCTGGTCATTATACTTAATAGGATTGGCATTAGCTCTGAAATTATCGCCTTTGATTGCTTTTCTAAATAAATCAATTATAAAATTCATATTAATCTGTTTTCTCTAATAAATATAGCCTTTTTAGGTTAATTTATAATCCCAACTCAAAAAATTTATTTGACAAATAAGCTTTCTCATCTCTGTCTAATCCTGAGCTAAATGGTTTGTTAGAACCGGTAGCCGGAGTTGATGTATCAAATGTTAATTCATCATCATCTAGGCTATCAGGATTAATTTCTATGTTTCCATTATTGGTACTGATCTTGGCACCGTAAGTCATACCGTCCATACCATAACGATTTTTCATGATATGTATACGGCCTGTACCATTTACTTTATCTTGACGTTTTCTTGAGAGTGACATTGCGAAGTCAGCAATCATCATCTTATTGTATGATCCAGCAGCCTTATCACCTTCAATTACATCATCCTTTGCACCAGCCCTATTTACCTGTGAAACAGTCCAGATTGGTACCTTAAGCTCTCTAGCCATACCTTTTGTTGCTGTATAGACATCATCGATTGCATCTTTAGGATCAATTGACTTAGTTTTACTCTTTAACAAGTCAACATAGTCAATAATAACCAAGTCAGGAGGATAACCTAAATTAGAACATTTTTGGATATGGGCTTCAATTGTATGGGTGGTTGCTTTTCCCATAGGGAACTCCTTAATAACAAGCTTGCCTTTCAATTTACTTACTGCTTCCTCAATGGCACCTCGATGTTTGTGAACCTGTTGTACATCTATTCCTGTGAATAGAGAGTCATAACGTTTGCCTACATAGTATTCAGATAGTTCTAATGTGTAATGACACACTGTATATCCTCTTTGTACAGCCATAGCACCTAGATTAACTAGCATCCATGACTTACCACCACCAGGATTTCCAAATATAAGCCCAAGGTCACCTTTACCAAGCCCTCCCATGAGAAGCTCATTAACATGTGGCCACGATGTAGGAATAGCCGCTCGCTCTTCTTCACGATACCTAGTCTCAATATCTTTCTCATATTCATGACCAATAGACTTTTCTTGTCCTGCTTTTAAAGCCTGGTCCATCATATATTTGATATCATCGTATTGACCTTTCTCTAGTAGTGTTACTGAGTTGAGGATAGCTTTTTTGATCTGTTGATTCTTACAGAAGCTACTAAACTCTTGCTCTACATATTCCCTATCCTCATTAGCTGATTTATATGTTTCTTTAAGTTGTTCTACTACACTAACTTTCAATACTTCATTTTCTATCTTTCTTACTTCTACTTGAAGTGCATCAAGTGATGGAGTAGTATGATACTTGTAGTAGTATCTTAGAATCTCACCGACAATCCATTTATGTGCTGGATTATCAAACATTTCAGTATCAAGAATGTCGTTTATGTTTTGAAGAAACTCTTTATGTTTCAACAAACTAGACATTACCTTGATTTGAAAACTAACACCGTACTGCTGTAACTGATTCAATGACGCCATAACTTACTTATATTTTGCTAATTCGTTAAAATGATTAAACAACCACGTATATACATTAGGTATTGAATTGCCTAATTCATCTTCATGATACAAATTAAGAAATTCTTTTGAATTAAACTCCTTCGAAGGATTGAGTAACATACTATTTATTTCCTCTATCGCTTCATCAGGTATATTAGGATCTTTTAGATCCATTAACTTTTTATTGATCCTTAGTTGATACTCGTAGTTTTTTATTAATTCTAGTATCTTAGCTTTGCCTTCACACCTTTCTAATATACTGTCTAGACTAATCTCAGTATCTGTACCAAGTTCTGGAAAATGTTTTAACATGGTCTTACTACCTAGACCTTTTACTCCAGGTACATTATCTCCAGAATCACCAAGAAGTATCTTTTGAGTTAGAAAGTTCTTTGGTGTTACACCATATTCTTTCAATACTAGATCTTGATCGTAAAACTTCTTCTTAGTAGGAGAATAGATTGATACTCTATCTGATACTAGTTGTAGATAGTCTCTATCTGATGACATGATAGTAACTTCGCCATCTAGTTTACCAGTAATATAACCAATAACATCATCGGCTTCTATCTTATCTATCGATAATAGATCAACAGGCAGTTGCTTTAAATAGTAGATTAGTCTTACGAGTTGTGATGTAATTGCTTCAGACTCTTCTTGTTGAGACTCAAATGTATCCCAATTAGTAACTCTATTAATACCTCTGTTTGCTTTATACTCTGGATAGATGTATCGTTTATTGGTTGATGAACCTTGACCATCAAAAGTAATAATCACTCTAGTTGGTCTAACTAGCTTAATTACATACCCTAAGGAACGTAAAAAGCCAGTTAAACCTCCTATATGAAGTAGTTCCTTGTTAACCCAACCAATAGCAGTAAATGCTCTAAGAAAGGTATTTAGTCCATCTATAATTAATACTCTACTATTGAGTGATTCTTCTACTTTCTCATTTTTAAGTGAGTCAAATAGTTTTTTTAGTTCTTCGTTCATTAATCCTCCGTGTCAAATATATCAGGTGATAGCGGTGTCTCTTCTTCTACTACATCGAATGTATTCGATCCAAGGACTTTAGTCCATTGATCTGAATATTGCTTCTTATAATCATCAAGAGCTTTCTTATCATCATTGATAAATCCATGAACTGTCATGATAACTTTATTAACTGCTGTTACACCAGTAACGTGATTTTTGTCACAACTAATCCTAGTCCTTTTAGCGAACTCAACTTCTTTACCATTCTTAGTTGCTTTAATCTTATTTGTACCAGCTCTAGCAATATTACCAAATGTAATAACTAATGAAGAGTCAAAATACATTGTATTACCTCCTTTGTTATTCAACGTAGGTTGACCCATTGGTGAATCAGGTTTAGCTACCCAAACTTTGTTAACTGCTACAAGAGTATTAGTATATGGTTGAGACGCTTTTCTTGATAAAACAACTCTTTGATTAATAAAGTTGCCAAACTGTTGAGACATTGCGCCTGCATTCCATTCATTATTGTTAGTTGACTTTTCAATACTCATCTTACAAGGAATAGAACCTACTGAGTCCCAGAAGAAACAAATGTTATGGGGTAAAGTCCCTCTCTTTTGTTCATCTAAAATATCAGCAATAAAGCCTGCAACATCTTCAATACATTCAAGCCTTTCACGATCGATATATAAAAAGAATCCTTTGTAGTCTACGATCTCACCATTCTCATCTGCCACTTCTTCAAATTGAAAACCCATCTCACGAGCATGGTTCCAATCCCACTTCATCTCTGTGATAATGAATACAGGAAGAATACCCATCTTTTGTGCAGATACTGCGGCTTCAAGTAGTGCAGTTGTTTTACCTGTATCAGAATGACCTCTCAAAAGAGTAATATGGCCAATAGGAATACCAGGAATTTGTAAGGTGTCTTGAAATGCTTGGGAAAGAGGTATCCACTTTTGATCTTTGAATACTACACCAGAAGAAAGGTTTTTGCCTTTCTTAAACTTTTCTAAGTCAATTGTGCCTTTGATTGCGCTAGACACAGCGCTATTAAGTGATTTTGCCATTTGCGAAACTGTTTAGTTAAAAAACCCCGGCTTATGACCGGGGATTTTATTAAAGATCACTGAAAAGGTCGTCAATCGAAGAATCAACGCTTGCTTTTCCAGTATTCAAGGTGTATTGTCCTGCTGCTTGAGGCTTCTCCCAAGGAAGATCTCCTGTAGGTTTAGCTTCAACTGCATCAGCTTGTTCTTTCAACTCTTCTTCTGGATTAAGATGCTTAAGCAAAGCTTCTTTCATCTCATCATAAGAATACTTTTTAAACTGAGTCAACGGATCAGGTTGGTTTTCAAGCCATGTCTTTAGCTTGTCAGCATCTTCTGATAGTGGTGTAGACTTAGTCCTAACTCTAACAGTTGAAGTGTTATACATCAAACCAGTGGTTTCTTTACCAGCTGTTTCAACAGTAATGTCACGACCTGTAATAGGATCTGTGTAGTCTCCCACGTCCTCATCTTCAGCAATACTCAACAAGTCCATGTACACTTGCTTACCGAATTCCCAA
>Ga0315903_10004982_pt1 | contig 17492 bp, 6 predicted proteins | sample LakEriMetagenome_7_FD_203524 | JGI IMG/M metagenome (GOLD analysis project Ga0315903, IMG submission 203524) | Freshwater fungal communities from buoy surface, Lake Erie, Ohio, United States - Buoy 2 MA119 | ecosystem: Environmental > Aquatic > Freshwater > Lake | place: USA: Lake Erie, Ohio...
CAGGTAGGAAATCGTAGACATCTCGGATGGGTAGATGGACAAAAAAGCCAAAAACCCGTCGAGACGGGCTTTCGGCTTTTCCAAATATAGAAGAATCCGTGCGTCAGACGACGATGCGGATTCCGATGCTGTGGTTGCCTGCGAAGTTCACGGTCGTACGGTACCCGTAATCGAGTCCGATGTACGAACCGTTCAAACCGGCAGGGATGTTCACAGAGAATCCACCTGCAGGTCCGTTGTACGCCGTCGACAAGTTGCCTTCGCCCATGCCGCCTTGTTCGACGACGTATCCACCGCGCAGGGTCACGCGGTCCCGGTAGCGTGCCTCGACGCCGACGCCGTACTGGTCCTTCGTGAAGGAGTTCGAGACGAACTGGCCGTTGACCGTAGCCGTGATTTGTTCGCTCTTCATCACGTCGTACCCGAAGCCGATGTTGACTTGGGAGGGAAGCTCGTACCGTTCAGCCCGCTGCAACATGGTGAGGTTGATGGCGGATCCTTGCGGAGTCGCCGTCACGGTCAAGCCGTCGCCGGCATACCGCATCGGAGCACCGACGTTGCGCAGGGCAATGCCGAAGCGGAGGCGGTCGTCTTCACCTGTCACGTAGCGGATGCCTGCATCGAATGCCACGCCGCTAGCGCGCACGTTCGAAATGGCTTCGCCGATGACCCGCACGGTGAGGCCACCGTAGATCGAGTTCGAGAACGCTTTCGCATACGTCACGCCGATGTTCGAGAACGACGGCGAGAAGCTGCCGATGCCGCCTTCGGGAAGATCCTCCGTGGTGATCGGAATGTCGCCGAATCCCATGCTCATGACCGTGAGGGCAAGCACGCTGGACTCGCCGAGCTTCGTGCCGAAGCCGATGCTGTTCACCGAGATGCCGGAACCGCTGAGGTACCGGGTGTTCGCGAAGGTGAGTTCTTGCTTGTTGATGAAGGCAAGGCCCGCCACGTTCGTGAACGCGGCATCGATGCCCCGGACGCTGGCCATGTCCATGCCGGCGAGGCCGTTCGAACCGGCCCAGGGGTTGATGAGGAGCTGCCCCGCACCCGCGGAACCAGCGCGGTCCGGGTTGCCAGCTTCGACCGTGGTCGCGGCGCCCATCAAGGCACCGGCCAGCAGGAGGGAAGTGAGTTGCTTCATAGGAATCGCCGGTTAGAAGTTGTCAAGGTCCGTCGGACGCAGGATGCCAAACCACTTGATCACGCGCTCGCCGACGCCGGGCACCTCGATGTGGATCAGGTAGACCCCACCGGCAATCGGCACGTTGCGCTCGTTTTTCAAGTCCCAATCGATGGACGTCAGCGGGTCGGCCTTCCGGAACTGCCGCACCTGGGTGCCGTGCAGGTTGTAGATGGTCACCGTGCACACCTCTGGGAGGTTCGTGATCTTGATGCGGTTGTCGAGCTTGCTCGTCTCGTACTGGCTGTAGGCGTAGTACGGGTTCGGCACGACGTTGATTTCGTCGAGGACCTCGCTGAGCGTGGCTGTGTTGCCCACCTTCGTCGCCACGCCGTGGGTGGAGAAGGTGTAGCGCGGGTTCCAGTGGTTCGTGGCCGTTTCCACGTTCTCCACGTTGTACTCCGTGGCGCTGTACTTCTCGTACGGTTTCGCCACACGCAGCTTGATGCGGACGTCGTTCGGGACGAGACCTTGCTCGACCGGCAGCATCGGGAAGTCGGCACTCGTCACGGACGAGCCCACCCAGGTGCAGGAGCGGAAGACGCGGCGCAGGTTCGTCGTCGAGGGGTCACCCTCGAGCGCCTCCCAGAGGTAGTTTCCTCCGTCGTACACCGGCATCCGGTTGTCCGTAGCCTCCTCGGAGCGGGAGTTCTTGAACACGTAGATCCAGTGCTGGCCGCCGGCATAGACCGCCGAGCCGAAGCCGCCTCCGAAGCCCACCCCGCCGTAGATGCGGGACGAGGGGTTGAAGAGCATGTCGTTGCCGTTGTCGGCCCCGAGCCAGCTGTCTTCGCCGAAGGCCATGTTGAGGCGCTCACCGGTGCCCACGTCGATGACGTAGCCCGGGAACCAGCCCATGCCGACGGGTTGGGTTCCGGTGGGGTTCGCCTCCGAGGCGTTGTAGCCGGGCTCGCCGGGGATGCGGCCGTTCTTGTCCACCGAGTAGTGGCGGCGCAGCTTCATCTTGCCCGGGTCTTCGCCGTCGTCGCTGCCCGTCTGCTTGCGGGCGAGCTCTGGCACGGCCTGCATCTCGATTACCGGGCACCGCGTCCACTTCGATTTGTCGTCGGTGAGCACGATGTCCACGTTGTTCAAGCCGCTGAGCTGGTTGAACGGCGAGAGGTAGCCCTCGAGGCCATCCAGCGTGGGGGCGATGGCGGGGATGCGCACGTCCTCGCCCGTCTGCAGCGTCACGTCCGCCGTGTAGGAGACGAGGCGGTAGGGCGCCCAGGTGCCGCCGAGCAGCCCCTCGTACACCTCGTCCTCGTCCACCGGGTTGCCCGGGTCGAAGTCGTTGTAGACCACCTCCTCGGCGATTTCTCCGTCGCCCTCTTGGTTGCCGGCGCGGATCCAGTTCAGCTCGCTGAAGCCCTCCTCGTCCGGGATGCCCTGCAGCCACGGACGCGTGGGGTCTTCGAAGGTGATGGAAGCCTCCACCGGCGTGGTGTAGGCGCCGTTTGCCGTGTAGGCGTGCTGGGCCACCGTGACGGAGATGCCCCAGTCGAGGAGGAGTTCCTCGTTTTGGACGGCAATCGACCGCGAAGAGGTGTGCACCGCTTGCAGGTCGTTCGTCGGGTCGTCGTCCTCGAGCATGGTGAGGTTCGTCAGCGTCCAGTACGCATCCACGGCGTCCTCGAGGTCGGCGTCGTCCGGGGCGATGCGCAGGTCGAAGTCGGCCGCCGGCACCCGCAGCGGGTCCACCACGCGCACCGCGACCGGGCCGCGGCCGGCGGCGTAGGTCAGTTCTGACGCGCTGTTCGCGGCGAGCACCGCCAGTTCACTCTCCAGCGAGAGGTCCAGGCCCAGCAGGCCGTTGCCCTTGCCCTCGAGGCGGGTCAGCGGGATGCCCGAGCCGTATTCAGCGAGTTGGACCGTGCCGCCCGCCTCCGGAGACGGCGAGTGGGGCACGCCGCTGTAGACGCGGATCGAGCCCACGGCGCCCTTGCGGGAGGCCTTGAACTGCACGTCTTGGCCCGTGCCCAGCACCGGGTTGTACGGCTCGTAGTTGTTGTAGCCGTACGCCAGCGCCATGAAGTAGTAGGTCTTGTGGTTGACCAACGTGTTGTTGCCCTGCGCGAAGGCGTCCGACGTCACCCGGAAGCTGTGCTGAACGCCCGCGTTCGCACCGTCCGCCATCAGCGTCGGGACGGGGAGCGCAAGGGCCGGATCGTATTCGTAGTTGATGACCTGGGAGACCCCGTTCGCCACGTCGCACTGGTAGATGAGGCGGGCCTTGTCGATGTCGCCGAGTTCCGCCGGACCCACCGATTTGTCTACGAGCTGGTAAATCAGGTAGCCCTCGAAGGCATAGCTGCGTTGCGCCTCCGACAGCACCGTGCCGTCCTGCAGCTCCGTCGGGATGGACGGATCGATGGCGGTGTAGGATTCTTGGTAGTTGTTCGACAGCGGATTGTCGTTCTTCAGATAGAGGATGAGCTCGTTCTCGAGCTCTTGGATGGCCAAATCCGGAGCGTCGGGCCCGGACACGATTTCGAAGCAGTTGTCAAAGAGGGCTTGCGCTTTGTCGTCGGCCAGGCGCAGCAGCTTGACGCTCTCAAACGGCTCGCCCCCGGTCGCTCGGGCAAAGACCATCCCCACGGTGATGTTGTTGTAGTCGCCCGGCTCCAGGGTGAACGGCCCGGCAGATTGCAAGAAGAGGCGGTCGCCTGGGGGGTTGCCCGAACTCACCTCGGACCACGGATCCACCGGGACGCCGCGCGTGCCCCACGTATACGGGTCCGTGTCGCCCGGGAACATGTAATCGGCGGGGATTTCGAGGTTCGCGCCGGAGGCCACCGTCAGGCCATCGCCGCCGTAGGCCATGCGTTGGCCGTTTTTCCAGTAGCCGCGCATGTAGTTGTAGTACTGCTGCGCCAGCGTGGGCTGTCCGTTGATGCCGTAGTTCCAGTTGTAGTAGATGAATTTGCGCATCCCGTAGCGCTCGTTGTCTGCTACGCCATCGCCGTACCCGATGCCGATGCCTGCGTAAGGAATGCCGAGGGAGTCCACCGCGTCTGTGAAGACCGTGGTGAGCGGATTGTCGATGCCGTCCGAGTCTTGGTACGGGCCCTCGAAGAAGTCCACCCCCATGGCCGGCGGTTGCTCGCCGTACCCGATGGAGTAGCTCGTAGGGTCGTCGAAGGAGTCGCCGTTGTAGGAGTAGCCGAGGCCGCGGCGGACGTCGCAGCCCACGTAGTCGTCGACGTGGCCGCCGAGGTCGGAGTCCACCCACTGGGCGAAGTAGGTCTCGGTGAGCGTTTGGGTCCCCTGATTGATCAACACGTAGTTGTAAAACTGCATGTTGTTGATCTCATCGTTCGTCGAGAACGCAAAGGCCTGCGCGCGGATCTCCATGCCGATGGGCTCGCCCTGCGACTCGGAGTGGATGTTGCCCTTGTCGTTGAAGATCCAGTAGTAGTTCTGGTCGCCGTAGAGCGGCACGATGTCTTCGCGGCGGCGCTCCTTGCAGTCGATTTCTTGGAGGAAGTCAAACCACGGGTAGTCGCCCGTCTGCGGGTCGTAGAAGCCGTCGCCGTTGTAGTCGTAGAAGGGGGCGAGGTAGAAGTCCTGGTTGAGGGCCGGATTGCCGTGGGCCGGGTAGTCGAAGAACGAGGCGGGGATGCCGTAGCCGTCCGGGAAGAGCTCGGCCATGTCGCAGGTAGGATCTGCGGCGCAGTCGAAGTACTGGCGGTGGCGGATGGCGTCTGCCCGGTAGGTGATGGTGATTTTATCGTAGGCCGCGCACGTGGAGGCGTCGACCTCCGCGGAACCGTCGTTCGTCAAGGGACCGGGCCAAAAGTCGTTGCCGGTGTTCCGGTACCGCACCGCCGCGAGCTTCAGCTGCTGGTCCGGGCTGATCCCACCGAGCCAAAGAGCGCCGCCGTAGACGGTCGAGACGCCGCTTTCCTTCGGCACCACGAAGGCGCCCTTGTCGATGGCGCGGTCGTACCACAGCGCGCCGCCGTTCTCGATCAGGGCGCGGACGTTGTTCCACTCGAGGTCGCGCAGCGCCGTCGCGGGGGCGCACCCCTCGGCCCGTTGGGGCGCGGGGGCCGTGTGGTCCACCGGGGGGCGCAGGCCTTTTTGGGTGCGGGGAGTTTGGGCCGTGGCAGCCGCCACGGCGAGAACGCCACTCAAGGTCAGCAGGATCGCACGCATTGTCGGAAGTAGGTGCGGCAAGTTACTCCCCGTCGGCGTTCACCGCTACCCTGCGCAACCCGTTGATGTACACGAGGTATCCGTGCACCTCGGCCCCCGGCTCTGCCGCCGCAACCGCCGCCATGTAGCCGCGCACCTGCGCCCGGTGCTCCGGGTCTTCCTTCCCGGTCTTGAAGTCCACGACCTCCCACCGGTTCCCGCGGCACACGAGCCGGTCCGGACGCAGCAACGTGCCGCGCACGCCCACGAGGTCGTGCTCGCACAGGACCTCTGCGCCCTCGTCAAAAAAGCCGCCGCACTCCGGCGACCCCAGCACCCCGTCCACGGCGGCCTGCACGGCCTCCCACTGCCTCCGTTCCATCCGCAGCCCCGCCCCGAGTGCCGGGGCTAACCGCGCCCAATCCGCCCGGGTTCGCACCCGCCCGAGGACCCCGTGCACGGCCTCCCCGAACTCCACCGGACTCCACCCCGCCACCCAGGTCCCGTCCCACGCCGCCCGCGTCACCGCGACCCGCATCTTCGTGGCCGCCCCGGTCTGCAGCACCGGCGAAACCGGCACCCCCCCTCCCACCTTCGCCTCCCCGCCCTTCCGCCCCCCCGCGCCCCACTCCACGGGGTTGCCCGTCGCCACCCCGGCCTCGATCGCGGCCGACAGCAACTTCGGAAGGGTCACGGTCTCGCTGGGCCCGTCCTCTTCCTTCTCGAACTCCAGCAGCACGTCGAGCCGCTCCTCTGCCCGCGTCATCGCGACGTATGCCAGGTTCACGGCGTCGAGCACCACCCGCCCGAGCTCTTCGTGGCGGTAGGCTTCGATGGGCGAGCCTTTGAGGTCGGAATCGCTGAGCAGGGCCGCCGGCAAACCGTACACCGCGGCATCGAGCTCCACCGGGATTTCGTCCTTGAAGTTGCTGAGTTTCTTCGGGTCAAACGGCACGAGCACGACCGGAAATGCGAGGCCCTTCGCCTTGTGGATGGTCAGGATGCGCACGGCATCTGCTCCGGAGGACACGCGGATGCTGCGCTCGCTCCCCGTGCGGTCCCACACGCCGAGGAACCCCGCAATCCCCGGCTCCCGCATCCGCGCGGCCTCCAGCGCCAAATCCAGCATCCCCTCGCAATACGCCGCGTGGTCCGGATTCCAGCCACACGCCTCGAAGATGTGGCCGATGAGGCCCACGACGGGTTCGGTGGTGCGGTCCTGCAGCTGCAGCCCCGGGGCGACTTGCTTCAGGAGTCCGTCGAGGTCGATGACGGCCTTCGTGCCGTCGGACTGGGTGTGGGCCGCCAGGAGCGCCGCCTCGTTCAGGTCGGGCCGAAGTGCGCAGAGGCACTGCAGGAAGGCCACGGGGTGCCGCGGATCGTGGGGGGCGAGGACGGACCGCAGGAGGGCGATCGCGCCGAGGGGCGCCGGGTGGCGGCCGAGGTGGAGGCTCTCCTCGGTGCGCGGCGTGAAGCCGGCGGCGAGGAGGGCCTGTGCGAGGGTGGCGCTGTCGCGGTTTGTGCGGACCAGCAGGGCCAGTTCGCCGGGAGCGAAACCCGCTGCGAGGTGGTGCTGGATCCGTTCGACGGCCCAGGCGGTGCGGGCTTCGGTGCGGGCGTCTTTCGTGGTGCCGTACGACCGGCTCACGTGGACCGTGCCTTCGAAGGTGTGGACGGGGGTTTGGGTCGCCGCGTCTCCGGCATAAAGCGCGCGAAGGTGCTCGGGCAGCAGGTCGGCGATTGCCTTGAATACGAAGTTGTTGAACTTTACGATGGCGCTGCCGGACCGGTAATTCTCGCCCAACGCATCCGGCGCGTGCTCCCGGATCAAGGCCCCCTCCGCCTCCCGCAGCGCATCTGTCAGCGTTCCGCAGAGCGACGGGAGGGCCATGAGTTGGCGGTAATCGCCGTTGCGCCAGCGGTAGATGGCCTGCTTCGCATCGCCCACCACGAGGCCGCTGCCCCCCGTCGACAGGACGTGGGCCACGAGCTGCACAAGGTTGTGCCACTGCGTGATAGACGTGTCCTGGAACTCGTCGATGAAGATGTGCTGGAACCGGGTCCCGATGCGCTCGAAGATGAAAGGCGCAGGATTTTCGCGTACAATGCTGGAAATCTGCGCGTTGAGTGCCGGAAGGGTGCGGACGTTGCGCTCTTCGCACAAGCGGTCGAGCTCCTCGCGCAAGAGGGCCAAAACCCCGATCAAGCTGATCCGGCGAACGATGGCCTCCTTCAGCCGCAAAACCGCCCCTGCCTCACCGCGGCAATGTGCGTCGTAAAAATCCCAAACCGCCTGCACATCCGGCAAGGCCACCTCTGCCGCCGCGCGGACCGCTGGCTTCGCAGATGCCGGCACAAAGACCCCCGCCTCGAGCTTCGCCACCAACGCATCCGAAGGCGGCTCCCCGAGCCCGCGGATGCGGACCTTCTCCAGCCAACCTAAAACACTCGGGCTACCGAGAAAATACCCCTTCGTCAGGTTCAACCGGCGCACCGCCTCGAGGGCGTGCCGGCTTTTTGCGCGCAACGCACGGTCCACCGTGGAGACCTCTTTGCGCAGGTCGTCGCGGACGCGGGCGAACCGCGCCGGGCCCCATTCCCCGGGGGTGAAGGCTGCGAGGGTCTCTTGCAAATGTTCCCGGTACACCAACCGGCCGAACTTCTCGAGCTGCGGCCGCAACCGCGTATCCCGCTCCTCCTCCGCCTGCATCCGCGCAAACCCCTCCAGCAGTGCCGTCAGCTCCTCATCACCCGGACGTCCTGCCCGGTCGAGCAGCCGCCCCACCGCCTCGGAGATCAGCCGGTCCTCGTCGAGCTCGATCACGAACTCTTGGTCCAACGAAAGCTCACGGGTGAAGCTGCGCACGAGCCGGTTCACGAAGCTGTCGATGGTCATGACGGCAAAGGCCTCGTACCGATGCAGCATCTCGCCCCGCACCTTCACCGCCCGGGCTTCCACCTCCTCGAGCGGCATCCCGAGGTCGCCGGCCAGCAAGACCCCCATGGTGCCACGCCCCTCCGCGACGCGCTCGATTTCTTCGATGATGCGCGTGCGCATTTCGAGGGCAGCCTTGTTTGTGAAGGTGATGGCGAGGATGTGGCGGAAGGCCGCAGCATCGGAGGTGCTCAGGCACGCAGCGAGGTAGGCGCGCACCAGGCGGAAGGTCTTTCCAGAGCCTGCCGACGCACGTATGACATGGAAGCGACCTTTCGTGTGGGCCATGGTGTAAATTTGGGGAAAAGCACCATGCGGAATTCCATCCTCCTCTTGAGCGGAGCGGTCCTCCTCGCCCTGACGGGCTGCGTGGACCCCATCCGTCCTTTCCCCGGCGACCTGCCAGGCACCGTGCGGCTCGACCTGGGACTCTACTGGGACGGCGCGTCCATCGGCCTCGGCGACACGGTGGTGGACCACCTCGGCCACCCGGTCGTGCTGACGAATGTGCAGTACTACCTCAACGGGCTCGAGCTGCGCGATGCGGCCGGCACCTGGCATCCGGTGGGTGACATCCACCTCGTCGACTTCAACCGCGAGGCCCCGACCGTAGTGGAAGCTGTGCCGGCTGGCACGTACACGGCGATGCGCTTCGGCGTGGGCATCCCGAAGGCGCTCAACACCGACATCGACCCGGCATCGTACCCGAACGACCACCCGCTGAGTGTGTTAGGTTCTGCAGGCATGTTTTGGACGTGGTCCACGGGCTACATCTTCCTGAAGTATGAAGGCAAAGCCGCTGCAACCGCCGGCGACCCCATCGAGGAGCCCATCTCCTACCACCTCGGCACGGACCTCAGCTACCGGACCATCACGCTGGAGCTCGCGAATCCATTCTACGTGTATTCCCGCGATGTGACCCCTGTAAACGTCGCTTTCGACGGGGCGCTCCTGCTGAACGGCCCCGCCGGCAGCATCGACGTGCTCACGGATCCGGTGAGCCACAACGCGCCGGGAACAGAGTTGCCGGATCGGCTGCTCGCCCTCCTCGAAGACGCTTTTTACGTGCCATGACGGGCCGCACAAGTTGGGCTGTGTTGGGGACCGTGCTCGTGCTCGCGGGGTGCTCGCGGTGCAAAGATCCGGATCCGTGCGAAGGGTGCCCGGGGGAGCCGACGCCGTACGCGCTGGAGATTCCGCCGTTCTTCCCTCCGATGGACATCCCCGCAGACAACCCGTTGACGGTCGAGGGGGTGGCGCTGGGGCGGTTGCTTTTTTGGGACGTGGACCTGAGCATCGACCGGACTGTCAGCTGCGGCTCCTGCCACCTCCCGGAGCACGGATTTGCAGACCCCAATCCGTACAGTACCGGGGTCAACGGCGGCGTAGGGACGCGGAATGCGATGCCGCTCGTGAACCTGGGGTGGGCGCCGAGCTACTTTTGGGACGGGCGGGCGTTGACGCTCGAGGAGCAGATCCTCGAGCCCGTGCCACACCCGAACGAGATGGCCCTGCCGTGGCCCGACGCCGTGGCCCGCCTGGCCGCAGACCCCGACTACCCCGACCTGTTTGCCCGGGCCTTCGGCGACCGTTCCATCACGTCCGAACGCGTGGCCCAAGCCATCGCGCAGTTCCTGCGGACGATGGTGTCGGCCGATTCGAAATTCGACCGGTGGCGGCGCGGGGAAGCCACGCTGAGCGAGAGCGAGTTCCGGGGCTACGAGATGTTCCTGCGGGAAGGCGGCGATCCGGAAACCACGCCCGGCGGGCAATTCGGCGGGGACTGCTTCCACTGCCATTCCGAGGCCGGCCTGCAGTTCACGGACTACCTGTTCCGCAACAACGGGCTCGACCCGTCGTTCGAGGCCGATGCCGGGCGCGCCGCCGTGACCGGGCTGGCCCTCGACTCGGGCAAGTTCAAGGTGCCCACGCTGCGCAATGCCGCGCTCACCGGGCCGTACATGCACGACGGGCGGTTTGCGACCCTCGAGGAGGTCATCGAGCACTACAACACGGGCGGGGTGCCGTCGTCCACGGTCGATCCGTTCATGAAATACGAGTCGGGCGGGCTGACGCTTTCTGCTGGCCAAAAAGCCGACCTCCTCGCCTTCCTCCACACCCTCACCGACACGGCCTTCGTCCACAGGCCGGAGTTCTCCGACCCGCATTGACGCCGTGTTGCCGGAACAGGAACGCGCGCTCGCCCGGGCAGCAACACACCGCGACGCGCTGAAGGCGGCCTTCCGCAAGCTGCGCGTGCGGCCTCCGCGCGACCTCGACGACCGCTTCCACGCACTCCATACCGAAGTGTTCGGGCGCACGGACTGCCTGACATGCGCGAACTGCTGCCGCACCACAAGCCCCATCTTCCGGGACCGGGACGTCGAGCGCGCCGCACGGCGGCTGCGGATGCGGCCCGCTGCGTTCGAGGCGCAGTACCTCCGCCGCGACGAGGACGGCGACCTCGTGCTGCAGTCCGCGCCGTGCCCCTTCCTCGACCTCGGCGACCACCGGTGCAGCATCTACGAAGACCGGCCCGCCGCCTGCCGTGAGTACCCCCACACGGACCGCAAACACATGGCCGGAATCTTGCCGCTCACCGAGCGCAATGCCCATGTGTGTCCGGCAGTTGCAGAGATGGCCCTGCGCATCGCCGGCGTAACCTAAGGCCCGCCCCGTCCGTAAGGCAGGGCATGATGCGTACCCTCCTCTCTGTTCGGATGGCCACCGCGGCGCTGCTCGCCCTGCTGGCCTCGTTCACGGAATCTGCGGCCCAATGTCCGACCGTCCTCGGTCCATCGGGCGCCGTGTCCAGCAACCCCACGTGGTCCGAATGCACCGGAAACGGGGGCATGCTCTATGTCCACGCCGGTTCCCCCTGGTCGAATGTGACGGTGGACTGGGGCGACGGTTCGGCTGTGGAGTCCTATGCTGCGTGGAGCCCGGCCACCGGTCCCCTCCAGCACACGTACCCCGCCGGAAATGCCCTGTACAACCTGCGGTTCATGCAGGGGTCGTGCACGGTGGAAGGGACGCACATCGTCGAGCAGCCGACGAATGCTTCGATCCAAATCCCCTTCGGCGGCGTCACCCAAGCCTGCGCTCCGGCCACCCTCGAGTTCCACAACAGCTCGACCCAGGTCAGCCAGACGACCCAGTTCACCTGGGACTTCGGCGACGGCTCTCCGGTGGTCACCTACGACCACACGAACAGCGGCCAAACCATCTCCCACACCTTCGCTTCCGGCACCGTCGATTGCGCCACCACGGTGACGCTGTACGCGTTGAACCACTGCAACGCGAAGCAGGGAGGACCGAGCCAGGCGGAGTTCAACCCGATCATGATTTGGGACAAAGACGAGGCCTCCATCGATGCCTCTGCCTCGCTACTTTGCTGGCCGAACACCGAAGTCACCCTCACGAACGCGACGGTCCGCAACTGCCTCGCCCAAGGGAACGGCGGCCAGCGGTTTGAATACTGGAACTTCGGCGACCTCGACCAAAACGGCGCCGACGACATCATCAACTGGACCGCCACCCCGCCGAACGGCTCGTCGCACACGGTCACCTTGCCGGGCATCGGATCCTTCCCCATCATGATGATCGACAGCAGCCAATGCGGTTTGGACACCGCGTACCGCGTGCTGAACGTCCTCAACGGTCCTGTGAGCTATTTGACGGCGAACACGCAGATGCTCTGCGAAGACCTTCCGGTACAGTTCACCCAGCATGCCGCGGGCGCCCTGTACAAGTGGAACTTCGGAACGGGCAACACCTTTATGTCCACCTTGACCGGCAACGTGAGCTTTACGTTCATGAACCCCGGAACCTACACCGTGCGCAGCGTGGTACTTGCGGGGCTCGGTGCCTCGGCCTGCTCCGATACGAGCACCATCGTCATCACGGTGTTGCCGCGGCCCACGGCGAGCATCCAGCTCTCCACGCCGTCTGCGTGCGGCTCTGCAGTGGTTTCCGTGACGGCGGTGAGCCCGGACGGAGCGAACTACGCATGGGGATTTGGGCCGGCGCCCTACGTGGCGTCCGGCCAAACGGTCAACGGCATCAACTACACGACGCCCGGCACGCACACCATCTCCCTCGTCGTGACCGGCACGAACGGCTGCACCACCACGAAAACGAGCCAACTCGTCATCCATCCCCGACCCGCTGCAGACTTCGGCTACGGTCCGGTCTGCGCAGGCGCTGAAACGGAATTCACCGACCTGTCCGTAGCGCCGACCGGCCAGCAGATCACTTCGTGGAACTGGAACTTCGGCACGACGCAGAGCTTCTCGCAGCACCCGGAAAACACGTTCATCGGCACCGGCCAGGTCCCCGTTTCGCTGACCGTCGGAACAGCTCTGTGCTCCGGCACCGTCACGAAGTTCTTGACGGTCCACCCGAAGCCCACGGTGACGGTGACAGCCAGCGAACTCAACGGATGCGCCCCGCTCACCACCACCCTCAACATCGGCGGTAGCCCGCTGCAGTCCGTCGCGTGGAACTTCGGCGACGGCACGTCTACCCCGGCACTCAACGCATCCGAAGCAGGCACGGTCTCCCACCTGTTCGAAGGAAGCCCCACGGCACAGGTGATCTACACGGTCACCGCATCCGGCACCGATGTGAACGGGTGCTCTTCCACCACGAATACCCCGGTGACGGTCAAACCTTCCCCGGTAGCTTCCTTCACGACCGCCGCCACCTCGGGCTGTGCCCCGTTGCCGGTCGGACTGACGAATGCCTCCGTCGGGGCGAATAGCTATGCCTGGAACTTTGGAGATGGCACCACAAGCAATGCCACCACACCGCAACTGACCTACTCGAACACGACGGGTTTCCTGCAGTACCGCACCCTGCAGCTCATCGCCTACGCAACGAACGGCTGCCACGACACCACGGCCACATCGGTCAGCGTGTTCCCGGAGCCCGACTTCACGTTCAGCTTGCCCGACGGCGGCGTGTGCTCTCCTCTTGAGCTCACCATGCCTCCGATCTTCAGCGCCGCCTCGTTCCACTGGAATTTCGGCGACGGCACGACCGCTACCGAGGAACAACCCGTCCACAGCTGGACGAACTCGGGGTACGGAGCGCTTCAACGCACCGTCACCTTCAGCGGCGTCTCGGCCTTCGGATGCGTGGATGCCCATTCGGAAACGGTCACGATCCTGCCCCAGCCCACGGCCCACTTCAACGCAGTGGCTTCGGGCACGTGTTCACCTGTGGACGTCACCTTGACCGATGCCAGCACGCACGCCGATGCGATTTCGTGGGTCTTCAGCGATGGGGCGACCGCGAGCGGTACGACGGCCACGCACACCTTCGAGGCAAACGGCGCACTGCCTGAAACCATCGGCGTAACCGCCATTGTTTCCCACCACCTCGGCTGCACGGCAGAGCGCTCGTGGACGGCGACGGTTGCGCCGCAGCCGGAGTACGACTTCACCCTCGACAACGCGAACGGCTGCTCGCCTGTAGCGCTGATGCTCCCGGAAATCCAAGGCGCCTCCGGTGGGGTTTGGAACTTCGGCGACGGCACGGTCAGTTCCGAGGCGACGCCCACCCACACGTGGACCAATGCGACCGGAGAACTGGTGAGCTACATGGTGACCTTCAGCGGAACGTCAGAATTCGGCTGCGTGGGCACCGGGCACCAGCAGGTCTTTGTCAAGCCGCAACCTGAAGCCGCCTTCACGCTCGGCGCGTTGACGGGATGCGAGCCGCTCGCTCCTTCCGTGACGCACAACAGCCTCCTCGCTGATGCCTGCTCGTGGCTCTTCATGCCGGCAGCCGGCTCCGGCCTCTCGCCGCTGGCGGCGGGGACGACCGCAAACGGGATGCCACAGGTGAGCCTCGGTGCAGGGGCGGGACCCACGGCCTGGACGATCACGCTGACGGCTGCCGACACCCACGGATGTACGGACGAGCAGACGGCTGTGGTGACGGTTTGGCCCGAGGCCGACTTCGACTTTTCGGTGCCGCAGACGGCCGTTTGCTCCCCGCTGACGTGGGAAGGCACGCCGCTCGCAGGGGCCTCGGGAACCTGGAACTTCGGCGACGGCACCACGGGCAATGCCCCGGTGCACACGTGGACGAACACGACCGGCAACCTCGAGACGTTCACCGTTTCCTTCACGGGAACCACGGCATTCGGCTGCCCCGGCTCGCATTCTGCCACCGTGCAAGTGCGCCCGCAACCCAGCCTGGACGTAGCCGCTTCGACGCTTGAAGGCTGCGGCCCCCTCGCGGTCAACTTCATCCCGACGGCGTCCCTGGCGGACGGCCTCGACTGGAACTTCGGCGACGGCACGACCGCCACCACGAACGGCGGCGCCTTAGAGCACACCTTCGAACCGGCGCTGGGCCCGGTGGCCCGGACGGTCACGGTGACGGCATGGGATGCGCTGGGTTGCAGCGATTCCGAGACGCGCGAGGTGCTCGTGTATCCGGTTCCGAATTTCTCCTTTGAACTGCCGGAAGAAGCCGCGTGCTCGCCGGTGGAACTGCAACTCCCTGCCATTCCCGCAGCCGCGGTCGGTCACTGGGAGTTCGGAGATGGCGCTGAAGGGGCGGGCTCGACGACGACCCACACGTGGGAAGCCACGTCCGGCGGTTCAGAAACCTTCCAAGTGACCTTCAGCGGCACGTCGTACTTCGGATGTGCAGGATCCCACACGGCGGAATTGCATGTGCTTCCCCAGCCTGTGCTGGCCATCACCCCGTCGACCGAAGCCGGTTGTGGACCGCTCGAAGTGTACTTCGGAACCCAATCGGATTTCGTGGACGGCATCACCTGGACCTTCAGCGACGGCACTGCGGAAACTTCAGGAAGCGAAGACGGCGTGTTGCACACGTTCGAAGCGGGCAACGGACAGACGACCTACACGGCGACGGCGACGGCTTGGCATGCGCTGGGCTGTGAGACGGAGGCCACCGTCGAAGTGACGGTGTTCCCTGCGCCGGAATTCACCTTCGACGTGCCGCAAGAAGCGGTCTGCTCGCCGCTCGTCTTCGAACTGCCCACCGTGGCGGGTGCCGTCGACGGCGTGTGGACGGTGTCGAACGAATGGACGTCGGAAAATCCGACCGAAGATGTGGTTTGGGCGAACACCACCGGCGAGCTCGAGGCGGTCGTCATCTCCTTCTCGGGAACGGACGCCCTCGGATGCACCGGTCGGACCGACGCGGAAGTGTGGGTGCGTCCGCAACCGGAGGCGGCGTTTTCTGCGGACCAAACCGCCGGCTGCAGCCCCCTCACGGTCTTCTTCACGAACACTTCAACCGATGCGGATGCCTACACGTGGATCTTCGGCAACGGGCAGGTCTTCCCGGAAACCGATCCGCACTACACCTTCACGGCCGGTACCACCCCGGTGATCCGGACGGTCACGCTGGTAGCAACCGACGAACTCGGCTGCACGGACGAAGCCACACTCAACATCACCGTCCGGCCCGCTGCCGAGGCAAACTTCACCGGCACGCTGGAAGGCTGCTCGCCGTTCACCACGACCCTGACCGCGGACGCAGCAGGGGCGACGGAGTGGGTTTGGAACCTGGCGAGCGGCGCATCTGTAGAGGGCGCATCGTTCGACCTGCTGCTCGCCGCCAACGGCGAAGAAGAGGTGGTGTCTGGAACCCTCGAGGCCACAAATGCCTTCGGATGCACGGACGAAGTGCCGTTCGAAGTCGTGGCGCTGCCGGCACCGGTGGCGGGGCTGGGCCTCGACCTCACACAGGCCTGCGCTGGCACGCCGGTGGACTTGCACAACGCTGCAGAAGGCACGGTCACGGTGAGCTTCAGCGACGGGACCCCCAGCTGGATTCCGGCTGGACCGGGCCATCAGGTAGTCAGCTTCACAACGGGCGATGCACCGACAACGGTGACGATTGCGCAGCATGTGGTCAACGGCTTCGGCTGTGCCGACAGCATCGCGGTGGAGCACACGGTGCTGCCCGCAGTCCAAGCCGGCATCGAAGTGCCCGAGCCGTCCTGCTCGCCGCTCGTGGCGACCCTGGGCAATGCGACGAACGGCACGGCAGACTTTGCATGGACCTTCGGCGACGGAACGACGTCCGCTGCGGCAGAACCGGCGGTGGTCTTCACGGCTGCCGGAGCGAGCGACGAGGCCATCGCGGTAGAGCTTGTGGCGACGAACGCCTACGGGTGCAGCGATGTGGCGACGGCCGAGGTGCTCGTTTGGGGCCGCCCAGAGGCCGTGCCGGTCATAGACGAAACGACGGGCTGCTATCCGCTCGAAGTGACGTTCAGCAATCACAGCGCCGGGGCGGCTGAAAACACGTGGGCCTTCGGCGACGGCACCACCAGCAACAGCACGGATCCTTCCATCACGCACGTCTACTTCAACCCATCGGCGAACCCCGTCGTGTACACGGCCACCCTGACGGTGACCACGGAGCACGGCTGCACGGATTCGGACGCACTTGCCATCGAAGTTTCGCCGGTGATTGAAGCGGAATTTGACGCCCCTGCGCCCGGCTGCTCGCCGCTGACCGCCGCCTTCATCAACCAGTCCGAAGGCGCTGTGAGCTTCGAATGGACCTTCGGCGACGGCACGACTTCGACCGAGCCGCACCCCGTCCACACCTTCACGAACCTCTCGACCGGCATCGCGACCTACCCCGTCCAACTCGTAGCTACCTCGGCTTCAGGATGTTCGGACACGTTGCTGGTGGGAGTCGACGTCAACCCGGTGCCGTTTGCCCAGTTCAGCGTCGGCCCCTACATCCAAACGTGGCCGAACGGCACCGTGGACCTGAACAACCTCTCCCAAGCCTCTGGAGGCGCGGTGACCACGTGGTTCTTCGGCGACGGCACGACCTCCACGGCTACGCAGCCGGGCACCCACAGCTTCCCGACGTGGGGCACCTTCAGCATCACGCTCGACATCGACGCCGGGGCGTGCGGCGACGCAGCCACACAGGTCGTGTCGATCCTGCCCCCGGTGCCGACTGCGGCCTTCACGGGCGGCGGCGAGGGCTGTGCCCCGCTGTCGGTGGCGTTTGACAACGAAAGCACCTTCGCGACGGGCTACCTCTGGGACTTCGGCGACGGCGCCATGACGACGGAATCCAGCCCCGTCCACATCTACGAGACCCCGGGCGTGTACAACGTGCGGCTCATCGCGCTCGGCCATTCGGGCGACGAAGCGGAAGTGATCCAGTACGCGACCGTCGAGGTGTTTCCCACGCCCGCCGCGGCCTTCACCTTCACGC
>Ga0315903_10004986_pt1 | contig 17474 bp, 32 predicted proteins | sample LakEriMetagenome_7_FD_203524 | JGI IMG/M metagenome (GOLD analysis project Ga0315903, IMG submission 203524) | Freshwater fungal communities from buoy surface, Lake Erie, Ohio, United States - Buoy 2 MA119 | ecosystem: Environmental > Aquatic > Freshwater > Lake | place: USA: Lake Erie, Ohio...
TCATATACACAATCACAAAATGTATTAAATCCAACAGTAAATGCTTGGACTGGAACTGTTCAAGGTCAAAATGGTGGATTCTCTGGTGGCACCACACCAGCATTTAATCCTGGAACTAACACTATAATTTTTGGTTACACAATGGCTACTGCTGCACAAACAATTGCCATCAATCAAGCATTGTCTGGAACAGGAATACAAGTCGGTGGATATAATTACTCTTGGAATATTAACAATGATCCAGCAACTGGGCAGTATGGAACATTAACAGGTAAAGTTATATTAAAAGATTCTGGGGGAAATGCTCTTCAAACATATAATTATAACTACCCACAACAATCAGGTGGATTTATAAATTATTCTGGCACTGAGTGGTTTCCTCAAAATTATCCATTATCAAATTTATCTAATTTAGAACTATCATTTACAGGTAAAGATGCTAAATTTTGGGCAGGATATTATGGACCACAAGTTCGTAATCCATCATTAAGTTTACAGTATACAGTAGATCCATGTATTGCTAATCCAGGCTACTCACCTTCATGTCCTGGATATAATGCAATAATAAGTGGGAATTTACTTCCAGGAACATCAGGAACACAAGCGTATGCAATAGCGTCTGCTTTATCTTTTGCTGGTGCTGGTGCTACTATCCACGGATTTGATTATGGCTATTCGTATAATGTTCCTGGAAGACAATGCGCAATGTTTGATTTATTTGGATTATGTCTAACAGGATGGAACTATTCTGATGCTGGTGTAGCTACTGTTATTACAGATAGCAACAATGCAACCATATACTCTGACACTACAACACATAATGGTGGTAACAATGTAGTTAGTGGTAACTACACAAATAATTACAGATTAAGTTCTTCTTTACCAATATCATCTCTTGGTGCATTTGCTATGTCAGAATGGACTTTAGGAACAGCAACCATAAACAATATGTGGAGTAGTGCTGTCTATACACCAGACCCATGCATATCAAATCCATTATCAAGTCAGTCATGTGCTGGCTATGCAGCTGCATATCAAACACAACAATGCACATTAAATCCATTATTTGACCCAGCATGTCCTGGATATACTCAAGCGCAATGTAATATTAATCCTTTATATTCTCAGTCATGTGCTGGTTATCAATCGGCATACTTAACACAACAGTGTACATTAAATCCTTTATATTCTCAATCGTGTCCAGGATATGCAGAAGCGTATGCTAAGAAAAACTTATTGAATAATACAAGCACTACTCAAACGACAGAAAGTAAACCATCAAGAACAGAACCAACTACAACTGTTTCTAACGATGGTAGAGTAAAAACAGAAATTTCAAAAACAGGTGATAGTAATGTTGATGGTGTTATTGAAACAAAAACAACATCTGTCGCACCAGACGCTACTGCTACTGTTCAATTAGCGCCAGCAGGAGGACAACAAAGTGCTAACACAAATACTAATAATCAAGGATCTGCTCAAACGCAACAAACAAATAAAACAGAAACCAGAAATACAGCATCCACAAACGAAAGGCAACAGCCACAACAATCAGCAAGAGCAGAACCTAAACAGGAATCCAGAACAGAACCAAGAGCAGAGCGAGGAGAACAAAAATCTGGAACTAATGAAGGTAAATCTAATATTGAAATGAAGCAAGCATCAAATGAAAAAGCAAAACAAGAAATGAGTAGAGTAGAATCTGCTAAGACATTTGAAAGTCAAGTGGCAATTCAACCAAATGTGATTAGTGCTATGAGTTTTGTTCCAGGATTTAATACCTATGCACAGGCAAATGTTCCTGATGTTTTACAAAGACAATTACAAAGGCAATATGGTAAAGAAGTAATTGACAACAAATCAACTAGTGTTCGTAGAATGTTTAGTGGTTCTGATAGATTACACGAAGAAATGGTTAATCAACAATGGAGATAACTTTATTTTTTGAATCATTTTTAATATTTTATCTTTTGGAAATTATGGTATTAATTTCAGCCTATTTGTTTTATTACAAAATTAAAGAACAGGAAGAAATTAAAGTTGAATTGGAAAAAAAACAGAATGGTCCAAGTGCCTCTGATTTAATTAAAATGCGAAGTATCGCAAAACAACTAGAAAGAAACGTATAAAGGAAATAAAATGGGAGAAGAAATTAAAGACGTCAATAAAAAGATTGACGAAGCCGAAGCAGCAATGAAAAAGTATGCTAGTAAAGATACTGTTATTAGCATTGGTGGATATGAATTTACACCAGCGAAACTAATGGTAGCTGCTACAATAGTATCGTCAACACTTGGTGGTCTTTATGGTGCATTTGAAGTATATAAAGACTATCAAAGTATGAAGAAACGTATCGCAGAATATGTTGCCCCAGATTTATCAGTATTTGATAAACGACTAGCAGTTATCGAAGAAAATAGCCAAAAGTCAACAGATTACACTCGTGATATTAAGAACGATTTGAAGAATGATATTCGTCGTTTAGAAGGTGTAGTTGAACAAGTTGAACGAAATTCAAAACAAATGGCTAGAGAAGCATCTCAGGCTCAAAAAGAACAAGATGTAGAACTACGTCAAATTCGAAAAGAAATAGATAGTAAGATACAAAAAGCATTAGATAACCCACTAGCAAAATAATTATAAGAAAGCTGAGGTAATGTTGAACGATATAAAATTATTTAAATGGCTTGGTGTACTTATCGTATTACCATTGGGTCTTGCGATTTTCGGTGGAGATTCGTTCAGATACCCATGTCAGAACCCAGCAAACTGGGATAAAGATATTTGTCAAAAACCATTATGTGATGTGACAAGAACTTGTCCTGAACATGTTTTTAAGGGTGGAAGAGACCCTAGATTAGGAATGCCAGATGATCAAAAACCTACTGGAGCAAATCCAGCACTTGTTTCTCAAGGAGCCAACTGTGGAAAATAATCAACCATTTATGTATAGTGAAGATCAGCTGATGGCTCGTCTACGCTTTTTTATTGGCGTATGTCTAGCACTAACATTAACTGGTATTGTTTTTGTTGTTCTCTACTCTATTATTTTTGTAACACAACCTTTGAACGCTATCAGTCCTATAGATCAAAAATTCTTTGAGTTGATTATTCCTATTGCTACATTTTTAACAGGTACATTATCTGGTATTATGTTAGCAGGAAATGATAAAGATGCGCAAAAACAAGCATTAACTGCTGCTAATGCTGGCTGGACAAATAAACCAGCATCTACATCAACTCCATCTGCGCCATCGATGAGTGGCATGGGAATGCCACCAAGACCTATGGGAATGCCGATGGGTATGTCACAACCATCTTTTGGTCTTGAACCTGGAGATCCAGTAGCAAGAAATACTAGAAACGATTAATTATGAATTGGTTTCATAGTATTTTTACAGATGGAACGGATGATAGAATTAGCAGCAAAAGATTAGTCACATTTTTAGCATTTTTACTTTGTGCTACTGCTTTTGTTGCAGATTTATTTTGGAATTTAGATGTAAAAGATTCTGTATACGAAGGTATGATGTATATTGCTATTGCTGGTCTAGGGTTTACAGCTTCTGAAAAATTTGGTAAAAAGGAATAACATGTATCAATATAAAGCAAAGATTTTAAAAGTTCTTGATGGCGATACAGTTGACATTGATCTAGATCTAGGTTTCAATATCGTTCTGGCAAACCAGCGTGTTCGTATGGCTGGCATAGATACACCAGAATCTAGAACTGCAGATTCTGAAGAAAAAGTACGTGGTCAGTTATCCAAGAAAAGATTAGCTGATAAACTTCCAGTTGGTTCTTGGGTTAGAATTGAAACGCAGAAATCTGATAGCAACGATGATAAGTTTGGGCGCATTCTTGCTGTATTCATTATGGAAGACGGAACGAGTTTAAATCAGTGGATGATTGATAACAATTATGCTGTTCTGTATAATGGTGAGAACAAAGAGTTGGTGCAAGAAATGCATCGTTATAATAAACAAAAACTAATTGAACGTGGTGAACTAAAATCATGAAACACCCAATAGATATTTGGGTATATGTTTTATTAAATTTATGGTTTTTGCCTTATAAAATTATAGGAAACATGAACAACAAGTAAGTTAGTGCTTACTAACCACGGAAAACCCTGTCTTGCACAGGGTTTTTTTATGAAAAAAGTTGTTGTCTTTTATTGCGAGTTGGTGTATAATAGTTGTATAGTGAATGAAAGGAATATTGTTATGAGAACCAAAGTAATTATTGATGGTCTGAAAAATAGTCAGAAGGTTCGTGTGATAATCAACGATGTCCATATTTACACCACTGTGAAAGGTATGGCTTTTGATACCTTCGGTCAAACTGATCAGCGTGTGGCAGTTTGGGAAGCACTAATGGAGATCGCAATGCGTCAGCGTCATGGTTTAAAGATGACAGGGTTTTCTGGTGATAGACGTGGTTATCGTGTGCAAGTTGATTTAATTTAAGGAAATGATTATGAAAGATGATGAATTGGTAAAAACAGTTGTGAGTAAACTCTACAACAAATACGGAACCTATGCTCATGCAGCTGGTTACCTAGAATCAACAGTGGCTGGTTTGCTGTCTGGAATTGATGACAATGATAGTGTGCGTCGCCGACTGAATAAAATGTTAAATGAATTGGACAAAGAAAATGGGTAAAGTGATGAAAGACACAATTGTTTATCGTGGACAAACTTTTCTGCGTACGCATGGGAGTCCATTTGATCGTGGTAGTGCTGATTCTTACTATGATCGTCCACAAGATCCACACTGGTGGCCAGAAGGAACTGGTCATGGTGAAAGAGTTGAACCTAAAGATATGAGTATCGCTGAGATGCGTGCTTACTTTATGGGTTACGAATATAATGAGCAGTTCGGTGGAAAGAAAGATTGGAGTTAAAATGAGTAAAATGGCAGAACTTTCAATGCAAATTGATGACCTAGTCGAACGTGGTATGTCAGCTAAGTTTATATCTTATAGTTTGAACATTCCCTTTGAATGGGCACAAAATGCAATCGAAGAGAGAATGCAGTTGGAACAAGAAAAACAATACGAGATGATGCAAAATTCAGAGGAATATAATGATTGATAACGAAAGAAATAAAGAGATTCTTCTTATAGCACAAGAAGAATGTGCTGAAGTTACTCAAGCGATAAGTAAAGTGTTTAGGTTTGGATTAGATGGCACACACAATGATGTTACCAATAAACAGAGATTAGAGGAAGAAGTTGGTGATTTGTTGTGCATGATTAATCTTATGATGGAAAGTAATATCATTAGTGCATATGGTGTACATATTGCCACTAAAAATAAACGAGCAAAACTTGCTAAGTGGAGTAATATAAAATGAGTATTCAGATAGATGGATTGTCCAAGGCACAAGTTATCCTGTTGGATATTATGTGGTCTATTGATTCTCCAGAGGTTTATGGAGAATGGAAACAAGCACTTAATCTTAAACTTCAAAACATGGTGGATGTTTTAGAAGAGATGGTAGTTCTTGCAACTATCGATCAAGAGTTAGATCAAACGCAAGATTTTACAGAAACGAAGGAACTTTTAAATAAATTTGTCTTGTAAGGAATCAGAATGTATAATAAGACCCTAAAACCTAGAAATCCTGTTGCAAAGGATCTTCGCACTCCAAAGTATCGTATGCGAAAAGTGGAGAGTAAGGTTCAGTACATTCGCAATCCTAAACATAAGAAGGAATCCTATGGACAAGACATATGAGTTATTTCGCAGCGGTGGTTTATTGACCACTATTAAAATTAAAGATTTAGATTACGGCTTAGTTGAGTTTACAACTAAGCAGTATTTACATGAGAATGGTAAAGATATAGTCAATAGTTCTTATACTAATTTTTATACTTCGAAAGAATTAAAAGAATTTTTTGAACCAATTATTAATGATTTACAGGTGAAATTTAAAGATGCAAACAGTATTTAAAAACGAGAAAGAATTCGAAGAATTTAAAACTTGGACTCTAGGATTACTCCATGACAAAAACACAAAAAATTTGTGCATTACTTTTACCAAAAAAGATGGTACAGAAAGAGACATGTTCTGCACCCTCGTCGAATCCAGCATCCCTAAAGAAAAAATCCCAAAAACAGAAAGTAGCACGACTACTGGATCCGCAGTTCGGGTTTTTGATACAGAAAAACAAGAATGGAGATCATTCCGCTGGGACTCAGTAACAAAGGTGCAATTTACATTATGATAAACCTAAAGATGTATCCAACTCCAACCAGCATTGGAATAATGTTTGTAATAGCCATATTAATTGTTATTGGTATGCCCATAGCATTAATCTGGGCAATTAATACACTATTTCCAATTCTTATGATTCCATATACTATTGAAACATGGCTCGCTGCATTTATTATTCCAGCAGCATTCAAGGCTAAAATTACTACGAAAGGTGATTGATGAACTACGCACTAACTCCAGAACAGAAGAAAGATCTGCAACAGGCTATACAGGAAATTAGTAACAGTATGACAAGGACAGAAGCAGAACGAGATTTAATTAAAGAGATTGTCAAAGAACAATCTGATAATTTGCAAATTCCTAAAAAAGTTATTTCTAAAATAGCAAAAACATATCACAAGCAAAATCTTGCTCAAGAGGTTGCCGATCATGAAGACTTTGTTATCTTATACGAAAAGATTACTGCAAAATGATGTTTCAGGAATATTCTCCATTGATGATTGGAATGGATAATATTCCTAATAATATTAGAGACATAACAAAAGAAAAGGTCTATAGTTATATCAATAGTCCAGACAATAGTTTACATTATCCAAAAACAGAAAATGTTCGAACTACTTTTTCCAAAGATGAAAACTTTCTAGAAACTGCAAATTTGCAAGAACTAAAAGAATTAATAACAGCAAATGCTATAACACATTTGTTCGCTATTGGGCATGATATTAGAGACTTTTATATCGTTTCTTGGTTAAATGTATTCGGTAAAAATTCTTTAGAGCAGGAACATTATCATTTTGGTTCTCTGCTGTCTGGAACTTATTATGTTAATTCTGATAATACAAATGATTCTGGTTGTTTTTCTATTCCTGATCAAATACCGCAGAGGGATCAGTATAGGATACAAAATAAACTTCCTGTCGCAGACCATCATTTAATCACGCCAGTTTCTGGATTGATGATTACATTTGAGCCGTGGATTAGGCATGGTGTTTTTGCAAACAAAACAGATACTGATAGAATTTCTATTGCATTTAATATAGAACATTATTAAATAATAACCCTACAACCTATGGGGTTATTAAAATAGGTGTTGCCTTTAATTCCAACTTGATGTATAATAGATATTATTAATGGAGGTTACAAACCTATGGCAACAGCTAAAAAACGTATGAAGGGTCATGCAATCTTGCAATCCCGCAAGGAAACGATGGCCAATGAGCCAGTGGTCACACTGGATAATTACAGCACCAGTCTTGGTGTAGCACTTACTTGGTATACAGAACATGCCAACGAAAAGATGCTTCGTAAATTTGCACTCGAGTATTTTGCTAAACTCAGTAAAAAAAATGAGGTATTAGCAATCAGTAAAGCCACAGATACTGAGATTCGACAGTTAGCAATTATCTGTCGTCTAAAAACTCGTGAGCAATATCTGACAAACAAGCACATAGATTTCATTAATGAAACTGCTGCTGATCTTGTCCACAAATATAAAATCGTCAAAGAGAAAAAGGTAGAAGCCAAGCCATCTAATGTCATTTCAATTCAGCAAAGAATTGATGATAAAGCCAAAGAATTGGCTGGTGAGATTGAGGGTGCTATTGATGATTTTGTTATCAATAAAGGTAAAACAAACTTTACAGCAAAGAACTTTCTTTTAGCAAATTCTGTATCAGCACCTATCGCCAAAAAGATTGGTGACATGTTCATTCCAACTTATAATGAACTAGCAGATGCTATCAATGAAGAAGATGAACAACTGGTGGAAGGATACTCAAACTTCTCTAAGAGAGAATTAAAAGCATTTCATAAATTCGTCGGTGACATTATCGATGACTGCCATCAGATGGTACAAATCGCTAAGGCTACACGTGCACCTCGCAAACGCAAAGCAACTTCTCCTGCTAAAGTAGTTAGCAAGATGAAATATATGCGAGAGTTTGCAGAGCTAAATCTAAAGTCTGTTAAACCAGAAGATATTCTTGCATCAAGTGAGTTGTGGGTATATAATACCAAGTATCGTAAGGTTCAGGTATATCGTGCAGAGTCAGGTACATTATCTGTTAAAGGCACTACGATTATTGGATTCAATGTTAAGGATTCTGTATCTATGACACTACGTAAACCAGAAGAATTCTTCAAAGGATTATCGATGGGCAAACGTGCGTTGAATGGTGCGCTTAAGAAACTTACAACTAAATCTTCTACACCAAATGGTAGGATTAATTCCGAGTGTGTTCTGTTGGGAGCATTCTGATGACTAGCGTATATGCATTGATGATTATTACTATGAATGGTGTAGTTGAAGCACCGAATACATTCGTAAATCTTGCTGACTGTGAGAAAGTGGTTCAACGAGTCCAGAGAGAAACATATTGTATTGAAAAGAAGCCTGTTAATATTGAACACGAAACGAAAAACTTTTTGAATATTTTTAAAAGTTTAGTGAAAGAAATGGACAAATCATGATTTTAGTAGACTATTCTCAGGTGGCTCTTGCTGCCATTCTCACGTTTCAACGAGAACTGAAAGGTACTGAGTCAGAAGTAAAGAATCTGATTCGTCATGCGACACTTTCAACCCTCAAATCATACAAGAAAAAATATGGTAAAGAATATGGTGACATAGTCATATGTTGTGATGGTCGCAAATATTGGAGGAGAGAATATTTCGAACATTACAAAGCATCACGTAAAAAGAATCGTGATAATAGTGATCTTGATTGGCATCTTATCTTTGATACCTTAAATGAAATGCGTCAAGACATAGCGGAACACTTTCCATGGAGAGTGATGCATGTCGATCGTGCTGAAGCAGATGACATCATTGCTGTAATGACTGAATATCTGCAACAAAATGATTTGATCATGGAAGGACTGGTTGAGGAACCACAGAAAGTTCTTATTTTATCTTCTGATAAAGACTTCAAGCAGTTACAACTAGCACCATATTCTTCAGGTAATGTTCGTCAGTGGTCACCAATGCAGAAGAAATATATCACTGCGACAAAACAGGAAGTGTTTGAATTTACAATAGAACATATTGTTAAGGGTGATACTGGAGATGGCATCCCAAATATCTTTAGTAGAGATGATGTGTTTGTTATCGGAGAAAGACAGAAAGTGTGTTCTGCAAAGCGACTTGCTGAGTTTATCGAACTTGGTGAAAAGGCATGTCGCAATGATGAGGAGCGAAGAAACTGGAAACGAAATGCTACATTAGTTGCATTTGATAACATTCCGACTGATGTTCGAGAAAGTATTATTACTACATACATAAGTAGTAAACCAAAGGGCGATAAGATGTCTGTTATGAACTATCTTATGGAGCATCGTTGCCGATTACTATTAGAAGAATTGGAGGATTTTTAATGAAGAAGTATCTGCCAGAAGTTTTGAAAGAGATTAACGAGGATCCTAAAAAGATCGAAGAGCATAAAGATGATTTTATGTTAAAGGTTATTTTTGCTCATTCATTTTTACCTGACTATAAAATGATTCTGCCAGAAGGAATCCCTCCATTTAAACCTGCAGCAGAACCATTGGGTATGACACCAACGAATTTATTTACAGATATTAAAAGGTTTTATATCTTTTGCAGGAAAGATTTAACACCAATAAAAAGAGAATCTTTATTCATTAGTATGCTAGAAGGTATCCACCCCACTGAGGCTGAGATTGTAATTGCAGTTAAAGACCAGAAGTTGCAAAAGATGTTTCCTAAGATTACATGGAAACTTGCATCTGATGCTGGAATTATCCCTGCAGCCCCAGAGAAGGAGAAAAAACCCTCTGCAAAAAGTGCTTGACAATTATTTCATTTTGAGGTATAATAGTTATTATGAACGATTCTGTGAAAAATGTTGTAGATCACTTTGCAAAACGCATATATGATATGCAGTTTGCACCAGTGCACGTCAACGCCAAAAAGAAAGCAGTTGATATTGATTGCAGAATTGTTTCTGATTTTATTTCTTGTGAAAACGAATTTTGTTCTCATGCTACACCTCACATCCTTGCCAATTGTAAATGGTGGAGTGAATCAGCAATAGAAAAGTTTAATTCTTTAGGTGGAACCAAACGACAGAGAAGAGAAGCATATGAATCAGGTAAACGAGTTTTTAATATTGAGCATCAGTTTCCATTAGGAATTATTAAGGAAAAAGTAGTTAACCAAGCATTTGAGACTGTTGAACAAGTTAAAGATTATTTAATTAGATACAATAAAGTTGTTATTGTTACTTCTGAAGAAAACGATAAACTTAATGCAACACACAAAACTGCTACAACAATACCAGAAGCAAGAAAAAGATACAAGCATTATGGTATCATTGTAAAAAGATTCGATATGAATTGTGCTGATGAACAATCAGCACTTGAAATGTCGGAGAAGAAAAAGATTCATTCAGAATTACAGATGAAGATTTTTCTTGAAATGAAGCCAGCAACACTTGAAGATTTTTTTAACTAATTATGAAAAGGAATTATTATGCCTAACTGGTGTGACAACAGCATGCGTCTTCATCACGAAGACAAAACAAAGATCGATGCTCTTGAGGCAGAGATGAGTAAAAAGAATGCCGATGGACATTCAATGGCTCAGCCATTCCAACACCTGCATCCTAATCCTACTGGCGAATGGGAGTACGATTGGTCAGTTTCGAATTGGGGAACAAAGTGGGATGCAAATATTATTGACTGGTCTCGTGATGACGATAATGAATTAACCATCTATTGTGACACTGCATGGGGACCACCAATTGCATTGTATGATTATCTAGTTCAAAATGGTTGGAATGTGGAAGCACTCTATCATGAACCAGGAATGGGATTTGCTGGAATATACAGCAACGGTAATGATGATTGTCATGAATATGATGTTAGTGATAAAGACTCTATCGATAACCTACCATCTGATATCGTAGAATTTGCTGGCTTGGAAAACTCGCATCGTGAATGGATGATTAGCGAGTTGGAATCAAACTGGGGTGATGCTGAGAGAACTGATTGGATTTCTGCAGAAACTCCTCCTATTCGAGATGGTTGGTATGAAGTTTCTACTACTGGATGGGAGTTTGCTCACTTTATGGAATTCTCCAATGACTCATGGGATTGTTACGATCCAAAAGATGTAATTAAGTGGAGAGGTCTGACTGAAATGGGTTATCTATCCGATATGCCTATGCTTGATGGTGAAGAAATGCAGGCACAGGAATCAATTGATAGTCAGGCGTAATATGACAAACTTACTCATCGGATTTGTTCTTGGACTGGTAGTTGCCACAGTTGGTTTTAGTGGTCTTGCAAATTTTGCCGATAAACAAATTGATAATGCTAAAGTTATTATTAAGGAGAACGTGAAATGAGATTCACCTTAGTAGTCTTGTGTTTGGTTTCGACTAATGCTGTGGCACTCGATTTTAATACTGAGTGGAATTCTATAAAGTCGAGATTTACCATGCCAGTTGTTGTACCAGTTGTGCCTGTTGTAGTTAAGCAAGATGATGTGTCAGTTGTTACACCTGTTGAAGTTAAACAAGAGGAACAGGGATTGGTTGACCCTAAGTCCCCAGACAGGTTAGGTTACAAACTCTCAGACCCTGAGATGCGTAAACGTGTTATAGAAGCATATAACAAACCAGATGCAGTAGTATACTCATATACATTACGTTAATAAGGAAAATATATTATGAATAAGCGATTAGTTCTTGTATCAATCTTAGCACTTACAATGAGTGCTTGCAGTACCACTACCAAAGTTGCTGTAGATCAAACTCCAGAAGGAAATAAGTACGCAAGAGATTTTGGTAAAGTTGAAGTTACATTTAATGACAGAGGTGACTGGGAAACTATCAAATCTTCTGCTACATCATTTGTTCCAATCGAGAACGATGCTGGTGTCGAACAAGGTATGAATGTTGCAGCTATGCGTGCAAAGCGTAACATCGTTGAATTTATTCAGACAGATCTCAAGTCATCTAAGGCTAGTGAAACTATCACCAATGCTCTTGCAGCTGATATGAAAGAAAACGACAGTAATGCAAAACGCAAAGCAGCTGATTTAACAACCAAGATTCAAGAGAAGATTGCTGTCGAAGCCAATGGTATAGTTCGTGGTGCATATATTGTAGAACGAAAAGTTTCTACTGATGGAAAGAACGTCGCAGTCAGCGTACAAGTTGATAAACGATCCATGAATGTTGCCTCTCAGCTAAAGAATTCCTTCGCACAATGAAAACATTAGCCCTCGCTTTGATGTTATCATCTAGCGTGGCTTTTGCAGTGGAAGTAACTGTTACTGGTGTCGGAAACAGTTACGACTCTGCATTACAAAACGCTAAACAAGAAGCCATTGAGCAGGTTGCAAGTACGTTTATTATATCCGAAAAAAACTATAAACAAAAACAGTACAGCGAGAGTATAGATCAATATAATGCAGGAATCATAAAATCTCATAAAGTTATACAACGTAATAGAGATGACTATGGTCTTCATCATGTGACTATTTTAGCTGATGTAGAACCTAAAAAAGATAATAGGATACACAATAAGCAGTCTGCTGAATTTACCCCAATGTTTGTAGAATTTGAGGAACGAAGAAAAGTTGTTGACAGATTAGATAATGTCAATCAGGCAGTTTCTGTTAGCGTGAGTAAACCTTCCTATGTTATAGGCAGAGAAGAAACCATAGTAAGTATTGATGTTTCTTTGAAGTTGCAGCCGAAGTGGGTCTCTGATATAAAATCATTTGCACATGTGATTGATGAGAAGGGGTCAACTACTACGAATACATATTCTAGCATTCATGGTAGCATTGTTAGCTCTTTGATAGGAAGCAATCCTGTCGCTGCAGTATTGGTTGGTGCTTTTGGAGAACCAGAATATATCCAAATGAAGGAAGAAATGATGGTCTGTTTTTCTGGGAGACGTGGTAGTTTCATTGAGTGTAATAACATTGGAGTTGATTTCGCTAAGTTACCTAGAACACCAAAAGTAGTAGTTGTTGGTATTGCAGATGGAGCCAACCACTTGCTATACAAAGCTGAATTAGATTTTTCTGGATACGAGTTTGTATATCCAGGAGAAAGAAGATATCACAACTTCTTTAAATCGTACAAGAAAACTTTTAATCAACCTGCATTAATTTTATACGTAGATGAGACTCAGAATATAAATCCTAGATTTAAAGTAGATAATAAAATTGCAAAGAATATGAAAGAAGTGAAGGTATTCCTACAATGAAACAGAAGTGGATAGATGCATTTATGGACACTGCAGAGAGGTTTGCTCAACTTTCCAGTGCCAGAAGATTAAAGGTCGGTGCGGTTGTCGTAAAAGACAATCGTATCATCTCAATTGGATATAATGGTATGCCATCTGGTTGGTCTAATGAATGTGAATATACTGAATATGTCGGTGGCGACGAACAAATCCCATCTCCAGATGAAATGAAACGAATGGGATTCACTGGTACTGACAATGGTTGGTATCGTTTAAAAACAAAAGATGAAGTAATCCATGCCGAAGCAAATGCAATTAGTAAATTAGCAAAGAGTGGTGATAGTGGCAATGGTGCAGATATATTTTGCACTCATGCTCCCTGCATCCATTGTGCTAAGATAATGTATGGGGCTGGAATAAAGAAAGTTTACTATAGGAATTCATATCGTGATACTGCAGGACTAGAATTTCTTGAAAAGTGCAACATTGTTACAACCAAAGTGGATCATTGAAAAATAAAATGAAAAAGTTATGCTCTCTTGGTAGAAGATGAAACATATAAAAATAATAGAAACTAATATTGATGTTAAAGATATACAAAAAGAACTTTTATTCAATGATAGCAACTGGGAACAGAATTCACAATTAGTTAAACAATCTAAGATACATTGTTTACCAAATAGATCTGAATTTAAGAAAGATATTATCTTAGTTACTGGACCATATCAGGTAGGGCTGGATGCAGAAAAACATTCATATTCTCAATGGGTCGCAAACAATAAAATATATGACGATCCATCTGTCGAATTTAGAAAAACTCCATTTTTTGATAAACATCCGTTACTTGTAAATTATTTGTATACAAAATTTCCAAGTTTGAGAACTGAATTGGTTAGAATAATTATTTCCAAATTGCATCCTGGTGACAAAGTCGCTAGACATCATGATGTTGGTAGATCTTACAGGAAAAATCGTTTTCACTTTTCGTTACAAGGAACATACAAATATTATGTTGCGGATGAAGAGATAACGATACACCCTGGAACATTGTTTTGGTTCGATAACAAACAGCTACATGGAGCAGAGAACATTGGTGATATAGATAGAATAACTACAATATTTGACATAGATCCAATATATTGTAGAGATTTAAACTTACCGATAAACAATCATCGTTATCTTTCACCACTTAAAAATGATGATGGCAGGTATTTTTGCAATGATATTGATGGAGAGAGTAAATTATTTTTGTATGAGCAGTGATTGACTTGCAATGTTGTATGGTGTATAATAGATACTTGTTAAATGCGAGTATGGTGAAATAGGTAGACACAAGAGACTTAAAATCTCTCGACGCAAGTCATGCCAGTTCGATTCTGGCTACTCGCACCAAAGTTTTACGACTGTAGCTCAGTGGATAGAGCAACAGCCTTCTAAGCTGTGGGTCGCAGGTTCGATCCCTGCCAGTCGTGCCATGGGTCTGTAGCTTAATGGTAAAGCAGCCGACTCATAATCGGTTGAGTCTAGGTTCAATTCCTAGCAGACCCACCATAATTATGCACACGTGGCAGAGTGGTCAAATGCAACAGTCTGCAAAACTGTAAAGTCACTGGTTCGAATCCAGTCGTGTGTTCCAGAAAGTTGTTGACATTTAATTATTTTTAATGTAGAATTATATTCTCTTCTGAAAGTCCTCTCTAAGTCTACGGTAAATACGAAGCATGAGGCAGGGAACACATCCCATGCAAGCGAGTTTGGTAGTTCTTGATAAAAACTACCAATTTGCTCGGTTCGTCTATCGGTTAGGACACTGCCCTTTCACGGCAGTAAGGAGGGGTTCGATTCCCCCACCGAGTACCATTGGGTTGCGAGAAGCATTGGTGACTTCAGCAGACTGTAAATCTGTCGCCTCAGGCATACGGGGTTCGATTCCCTGGCAACCCACCAGAATACAGCGGAGTAGAGAAACGGTATCTCAGAAGTTTCATATGCTTCAGTTGGTGGTTCGATTCCGCCCTCCGCAACCATATGTTCCAGAGTAGCACAGCGGTAGTGCAGTTGACTGTTAATCAATTGGTCGTAGGTTCGATCCCTGCCTCTGGAGCCAAATTTGCCCTGTTAGTTAAATGGTATAACAGTTGATTTGTAATCATCTATTGGCAGTTCGATTCTGTCACGGGGCACCAATAAATACATACTATGAAATATAGTTTTGTCCACGATAACAGATTTGTTGTAGAATTAGATTCTTCTAATATTGATGATTTGAAATCATATAAAGAAGAGTTGCTTGTCTACGTAAATTCTATTTACAACAGAAATAATATAACACTTCTTTTTAATGGTGACCAAAACAGTAAACTGTTAGCAAATATCTTATTAGAACTTAACATACCTTTCACATGTTTGATTGGATCTTTTAAAAGAGATAATTCTGATTGTAGACTCGAAAAACAATTTTGTATCTTAAATAACATAGATTACGAGATAGTTTTTATTAGTAGAAGAACGATATTAAACCAAATAAACTATTATGCCCACCGAGGTGTCATTTACCAGCTTTTGACTTCCTATTACATACATTATCTTATTGATCATAAATCAAAGACTGGATACGTAGGATTATTTTTAAGTGGATTTAATTCAGATTATAAAATAGAAAATAAAAAAATTTATTTAAGACCAGATCCATTTTTATTATCTGAACGAACGTCATTTGTTAATGTATTTACAAATAGATTATTATTGTCTAGATGTAGAGAGGAAAATTATGGAAGAACTCTTAAAGATAGCGACAAAGAAATCAGAGAGTCTTTTAATAAAAATGTCTTACCAACACTAAAACAACTTAATTCTAACATTTTTATAAGTGAAGATTTCGAGTTAGATCTGGACAATATTAAACAAAATAAAAAATTAAACTATTATTTTGTGAACACTAACAGATGTGATATTGATATAGATTTTTCTGTAGAAAACAATTTGAAATCTTTTAAACAAGAAGTGTTAGATCATTTTTATACTTTATGTAAAGGTAAAGATGTTTTTGTTATTTTTAGTGGGGGAAATGATAGCAGATTTGTAGCGAGAAGTTTAATAGAATTGGGAATTAAATTTAATGCAGGAACTTATGTTCATGCAGCTGACTACTCAGATTATAATAATGAAGTGAGCACTAGTTTTTGTAAAGAATGGAAAATACCCCATGAACCAATTTATCTCGAAGAAACAAAATTCTATGCGCAAGTTCTAGATTGGTCATTAAATAAAAACATAGTTTATGTAATATGTAATAGCTATTATATGCACTGGTTAATGGATCGTCAGAGACAGAATGGATTTAATGGAGTATTCTTGTCTGGGGCAGGATCAGAATTTAAATTGATTAATGGAAAAATACCAATTCCACACAATAATGAGTTTATTAAATTTCATAATCCAGACTGGTATAATTTTACTACATCAAGGACTCTATTGTCATACGTCAGAAATCCTATATTCTTAGAAGAATATAAAAATACTAAAATGAATGGATTTGATGTACGAGATAGAATATACAAGGATGCTTATCCTGATACAGAGTTTGTAGAAAAAACACGTGGAGGAGATCTTCATATAGAAGATTGGTTGACTAGAAATCAGAAGTTAGTAAGTTTTACAAATAAAGAAAGATTTATAATCAATGGATACGAATTTAAATTTGAAGAGTATCTTAAAGATAGAAATTTAATTTAATAGCCGAGTGTAGCGCAGTCTGGTTAGCGCATCTGCTTTGGGAGCAGAGGGTCGTAGGTTCGAATCCTACCACTCGGACCAAGATAAGTAGCATTATGCCCCGATGGTGGAATTGGTAGACACGCTGGTCTTAGAAGCCAGTGCTTAAGCGTGAGAGTTCGAGTCTCTCTTGGGGCACCAACTATGGGGTAAAATATGATAATTAGTGAAGACATTTTTAACTATAAAAAACTAGATGACACAGTATTAAATAATAACGATTTTAGCCATGTTGAAGCTGAGTTCTTAAAGAATAAA
>Ga0315903_10004988_pt1 | contig 17470 bp, 32 predicted proteins | sample LakEriMetagenome_7_FD_203524 | JGI IMG/M metagenome (GOLD analysis project Ga0315903, IMG submission 203524) | Freshwater fungal communities from buoy surface, Lake Erie, Ohio, United States - Buoy 2 MA119 | ecosystem: Environmental > Aquatic > Freshwater > Lake | place: USA: Lake Erie, Ohio...
TCTTCAATCCACTTGTCATCTTTCTCGCATAGGATTAAAAAAAGTTCTTGGTATAAATCAGAGGCTAACTCTCCTGCTATCTTTTGACAGAAATCCCTTACCCACTTTTGAGTCGTTAAGTCTTTTATGATTTCCGCCTTTCTGATACATCAAAGTTAACCCCTATAATTTCACAAGTTTTAAAGATATTTTAAACAATACGTTCACTATCATCTATTGAATAAAGAGTCCATCCTTGCTTACTATACTTTTTGTAGTAGTACATCAACTCCTCGTCTGTGTTAAGACAAATATGGATTGATTCGTAAGACCTCCTCATTGTAATTGTTAGGAATCTCATGGAGTTGCTTTTCTATCTCTTTAAATAGTTTCATCTCGTATTTGCTGCCAATGTGAATAAGGTCACCTATCATATTTCTACCGTGAATTACGGTGCTGTGGTCACGATTTATGTACAACCCTATTTTTACCGTTGCCTCTTTCATGTGTACGTTGGCAAAGTAACAGAAAAATGAACGTGCAAGTACATACTCTTGCCTCCTGCATCTCGAGAAGAATTCTTGCGGTAAGACGTTAATTACATCGCAAACTATCCTCATAAGGTTGTCAAGGCTCTTATGCTCAATCTTGACTATCTTTTTAGGGTTAATGATCATGTTTCGGAGAGTTTCAATCTCATTGTCTTTCTTTGCTAACAAAGCCTCGTATCTCGCTTTCATTCGAGCGTGTTGGGCTTTTAGTGTGATTAGGTCTGCTTGGTAGTTCATATTGTTTCTATAATTTTAAAAAGTTCTAATGCTACTTGTGGTACTATGGCATTTCCGTATCCTTTGATTGATTCTGCTCTCCACTTTGAAAAGGTAATTCCGTCCAATTTGCTGGGAAGCCCATCATCTCCGCCACAAATCGGGGATTGAATTGGGAATTGCTCCCACCTGCTACCGCAATACTTAATTCGTTTATCTTGTGTTGTTGGCTTGGACTGTTTTCTTTTTGTTTTGCATCCTGACAAGTTGGTGTTGGTAGCATTCCCCTCTGATAAATAAACCCCGTCTGTACTTCCTGTGCTAATGTTCCCGAATTCCCGAACTTCTGTTCCTTTTTCGTTAGATTCTCCGTGTATGCATCCGCTGAACATGGAGTTTTTAAAAGCAACAAACCAACATCTGTCCCTTCTGTGCGGAGCGTTTTTGGATGCAGCTGGAATAATATACGGTTGAACTTCGTACCCTTCATTTTCCAAGTCAAGGCACACCTGCTCGAATACCAATCCGCCATCAATATTCGTGATACCAAATACATTTTCAGCGATGACGAATTTGGGCTTAATTTCTTGAATTGCTCGAAGCATCTCTCCCCATAAGTAGCGTTCATCATCCGTCCCTTTTCTTTTTCCAGCGGTGCTGAATGGTTGGCATAGTTACGGGAAGCCACCTGTGAGGATGATGTCATCGTTCCTCCAGTGGCTTCCGTGTCTCCTTGTAAGTTCAGTGTTAATTGTGTCATAAGTTAAAGTTGTTATATCTCTATGGTGATAGGCATCAGGGAAATGATGTGAAAGTATTTTGTGTGGAAATTCGTTAATTTCACAACTAACATAATTCTTCCATCCCATCCACTCGGCAGCCAAATCAAAGCCACCTATACCGCTGAATAAACTAAAATGTATCATTTTGTATATTGATTATTGCCAGTTGAATATTTTCTTGCGTGTTCGGAATGTTCTATTAATTCCAAATTTTCAATTCTGTTATCTGACTTATTTCGGTTAATATGATGTATATCAAATCCTATTGGGATCACCCCTTTTTCTTTTTGGTAAACATATCTGTGCATTAACTCCCTATCACCTGTTGTTTTCTCATAATAACCGTGACCACGCAATGTAAATTTATGACCATCATAAAACTGATATGGTTGAAAATTAGGTGATCGTAACTTAAAGCTTCTTCGTTTAAATGCTTTAAATAAACCTTGCCTTGTTACTCCTATCTTTTTACCTACCTGTTCTAATGACAAACCATCTAAATACATTTGATACGCATTTTGATATTTTTCATTTTTCATACTTTCAAATATATAACAAATAGTTTACAAATGCAATCTTTTATATTATCTGCTCCTTATAACGTGTGTATTTCCCTTCAAAGGTCATCGGTACTGCTACGCATTGCCCATGTCTGTTCTTCCCAATAATTAACTCTGCGTCTAATTCTATCTCTGGCTTTTCGTCAGCGTAGTAAGCAGGTCTAAACGGGAAAAGTACAATATCGCTGTCTTGCTCTATCTGACCGCTCTCTCTTAAGTCTGAAAGCATTGGTCTTTTGTCTGCTCTCTTTTCAGTCTCTCGTGAAAGCTGTGCAAGTGCAACCAAAGTAATTCCTAACTCTTTCGCCAATAGTTTAAGTGTTCTGCTAATGTGTGCAATCTCTTGCTCTCTTACTTTTTGATGGCTTTTAATTAACTGCATATAATCAATGAAAACAATGTCAAGACCATGTTTAGCCTTGTGTAGTTTAATCTTCGCTACAATGTCGTTAATGTCGCTATTACTACCATCGTCAAGAAAGAAGTCCATATTCATTCCGTAGAGTCTATCGGTGATTTCTTTTAGATCCGTTTCAGTTACTCTGGCACTACGAATTTTGTAGTTCTCGACATTGGCAATAAATGAAAGGTATCTTTTTGCAAGTTCTTCTTTTGACATCTCAAGAGAAATAAATAAAGCCTTTGCATGACGGCAGCAATCAATAGCAAGTGATAAAGCAATGGCAGTTTTACCGCTTCCCGGTCTACCTGCTATCACAACCATATTACCCTTATTCCATCCACCCAAGTACTTATCCAAGTACTTCCATCCAGTAGAGATACCTGTCATGTTAGTTCCTCTTTTAACAGCATCGTATAAAGTGTCAATCACATTACCTGCTACTGAAGAAATAACGGTTGCCTTGCTGCTTATGTTAACGGTATTTTCAGTAACCATCAAATTGATGTCCGCAATTATTTCGTTTAGTTCTTTGGAAAAATCTAAATGAGCAACTTTGCTTTGTATGTTGTTTTTCTTGTAAACAATCTCAAGTTGAAGAATCTCTTTCTCTAAATGGACGTTTGTGGTAACATAGTTCTGCATCGTTGCAATTTCTCTGATATGCTCTTTATGTCTTAAGCCTATTGTAGAAAGTGATACAGGTTGATTACTCATGTAAAACTCTTGCATCGTAATTACTACGTCTTTTCTAAATGAAGTAAACCAATTCGGGTTCATCTTCATTATGTAGTTGTGTGCATCAGGATAAAGAAATATTTGTCCTAATATGCTGTTTTCTATTTCAATCATCTAAATTAGCTTTCTTAATTGTAGTACTTTTCAAAGGTAATTCATTTCTGGATATCCAGTTCCTTGCTGCTGCTCTCCAATCTTTCATTTTGTTTTTACCAATCATCCAACCTTTAGAAGAATAAAAGTCGTGAAACCTTTGAGCATCTAAATTTGGAAACTCATTTTTTAACTCTTCAAGTGTCGGTACTACAAATGTTTGTTTTACATTGTTTGTTTTATATTGTTTTGATTGGTTCAATCTGACCTCTTCCATTGGTTCAAATTGACCTAATCGAGTGGTCAAAGTATACCAGTTAGTTTTATTCATTGGATTCTTATCTAACTGCATTACTTCCAATACCTTATCTTCTCTTAACTTTTGTAAGGCTCTTTTAATTGTTGACTCACTCATAAATGGATAAGTTCGCTGCCATTCAGCAACTGAATTGTACATCCATACTTTTCCAAAATGATTGTGAGTTTCTTTGTAACGGTTTAAGGCTAATCCTAATTGAATGCCTTGAATAAGTATCGCTGCTTCTATTCCGTACTCTTCAGCGTACTCTGTTTTAAATGATATTGTTTCAACTTTCATTAAATAAAAAATGCCCATACAAATTAGATGTGTTGCAGCCATCTAACCCGTACAGGCAAATATCTTTTAAACTTAACCATCTGCAACTTGGTTGTGTTTTCTATGTTAAAATAAAGAGGGCAGCAGTTGTGTTACTACCCCCTTTGATTTGGTGTGATGCAAAGATACTAAAACTATTTGAATTATCAATTGTTTTTTTCTTCAAGTTGAATAAATCCGCTGTGCTTATTCGTTCCAAGTTCCTTAAGAAATTGTACTTCCACCTTTGCGCTGTTAATTATTACCTGACTGACATCGCAAATAGCTTTAGCGGTATCAAGGTCAATTTCTTTGTCTTTTAGCATCTCAATAGTCTCAAAGAGATGGTTTCTTAAATCTGTGATTTTGTTCTTCGGCATAGTCTTCCTTTTATATTTTTCTTTAATTTTCTTAATTGCAAAGCTGCTTCTCTTACATCTGGAGGCAATTTGTTGTGAGGCTCTTGACCAGGTTTAAATCGAGTTTCTTTACCTCCCCAATTTTCACCCATCTTCATTCCTTTATTCCAACTTGTTCTACCTTTCTGCCATCCGCTAACGTAACCTGCTTGACGGTGCATAAATATTTTCCATTGCTTTTCTTTCTTAATTCCTAATTCAGAAGCCTTTGTGCCTAATGCTGATGGTGTGCATCCAAGCATCTCACATAAGTCATCTCTGTACATAGTAGGAAAGTATATCTTTAGTAGTTCAATCTTTTCTTGAGTCCACCGCATAACCTAAATCAGCTTTGACCTTTTCTTGTTGGTTGTGTCTCTCTTGGTACATTTCACCTCTTAAGTGAGGGTAGAACATCTGTAACTTACGTCTTATTCGTGTGATGCTTTGAGCGTTGCAGAGATGACCGTTTTTAATTAGATCTAAAAACATTTGTACGTTTTCAGGTCTCATTGCGTTATCGTTCATCTCCATTGCCCAGTAGTCAGCGATTAAGATATTATCGTTATCTCTTGCGTGTGGGTTGTTTAACAAACAAGCCGTCACTCTGCGTTCAATTAGTTTGTTCATTATCAAAGAAATTATTTACGATTTCAGTTGCCTTCTTAAAGCCTTCATTGTATCCATCCAAGTAAGCCTGTTCTTTTTCAAGTTTAAATAGTTCTCTGGCTTTAGCGATTTCATTCTCCCATTGTCTGTGATGACCAGAGAAGATTTGTTCGATTAGATATTCTAAACTGCTCATTTCTTTAGTTCCTTTCTAATACGTCTCATTGAACGGTTAAAAACTTCAGCTTGATGTCTGCTAACCTTAACAGGCTTTTCTAACTGGTAAGGTGTAGCCTCTTGCTGTTGGTCAAGCCACTTTTGAAATTTCAAGTAGTCGAAATAAATCTTAATTAGCATTGATATTCCACCAATGACTAAAGCTGCTAATAAATATCCTACGTCTATCATATTGTTTTTAATTATGGGGGCAATTAAGCCCCCTGATTTATTTTATACCAATTATTTACTACTTTTTCTGCTTCTTTTTTTGAGTACCATAATTGATCTTCTTCCATTGTAAAACTATCTAACAAGTCCCAATCGTTAGAAGATACAACCCATTTACAATTACCTTGAATTTCTTTACCACCATAATATAAAAAAAATGGAGTACCTTTAATTGTGTGTGTTTTATGTGTTTGTTCGTTTTGCATAGTTCAAAGATAAAACCATTTTTTAATATTGCAAAAATATTTTTAATATGTCGTACTATATTACAATTCTATGACTTTTCTCAATAGTTCAGAAGCAGCCTCTAACTTCTCGTCTATCTCTTCCTTCACTAAATGCAATTCTATCTCTGCAACGTGAATATCTTTGCCGATGGGCATTCGTGGATCGTAAGAAACAAAGTACCCTTTTTCTAAATTGGCGGTAATCATGCCAAGTTGCATCTGCCAAAAATATTCTGGGTGAATCTCTTTTAAACTATCAGCATCGTAGATTTCAAAGTTCTTTAAGTGAATTGCAGAGTTATACGGGCATTTAATTTCAAGAATGGCATCTTTACTCAAGCCATCAGGTGAATAGCCGCTAAAGTCTCCGTAAGGAATAAAAACGTAGGTTTCTCCACCGTAGTAAGTAAACTCTTCAAATGTAATCCGTGAGAACTTACTAAAAGCGTGTGACTCGTGTTCGATTCCCCAATCGAGAGCCTGACCGAAGATTTGTTTCTTCTGACCGGTGAGAATCTCTGCTGCTTTCTCATATACGAAAGTTTCTGCTGTTTTAGAGAGAGAGTTCCCATTTCGAGAACTCCCCATTAGTTTGTGTATTTCAGAGGCTGTGAAGCGAGATAGTCTCGCCTCTTGCCATCTTTCTGCTGATTCGGTGATTGTTATCTGCATAGTTATTTTTTGTAAATGTTTGAATAATTTACTGCTGCATTTTGAATCTCCTTAAGCAATTCAATTTCTCTGTCAAAAGTAGAATCGTCATTTGCAAGTTCATAAATAAATATCTGGTTTTTTAGATATAATAAAAACTCTTCAAATGATAAAACTGCATTTTTGTGTTGATCTATTGTAATTTCCATCCTTTTTCAATCATTCATTTAGTAGCCGTTAATAAAATTCTAACTTCGTCAGTTAAAACGTACTTTGCTTCAATGTCAGATACACTACCACCTTTAGATAAGTGTTCAAGTGCTTTGCTCCACATTGGATGCTTTGTGTTTAAATGCTCTTTTACAGCAGTAACCTTGTGACCACTTGCAGCGTTCCCGTCATCATCTGTTTGATTCAAGTTAAAAATAGACGCAAGACTGTACCTTCTTGCATACGTCAAACTCGACCCCTGTTGCTGGGGGTTGCTAAAATCTTTCATTCGTAACACTTGTGCAGATTGCATAAATTCGCCACTTTCAGCGTGATACACGGTAGTTACTAAACTATCTCCATTCGGGTGTTGTGTAACCAATAGACCGCATTCTTGCAAGATTGGATTAATGGTTTCAAGAATGCTTGTAAGGTCAGCATAACTGCTTTTAAAGTGAGGATTCTTTGCAGTCTTTTTAACGCTGCTGACTTTTTTCTGAAAGCTAAACATAGCCTTCGTTAAGTTTGTGATTTTTTCGCTCGTTATCATAATAGTTTTATTGGGTTAACTCCGAATTGGGTAAGGTCTAAAATTGCATCATAAATGACAATCGGATCAACATTATCGCAGTTGAAGATATAGTCAAAGCCTGGATGCTCTTCAATGTCTACTTTTTCAATGTAGTCTGCAAACTCGTGAAATAGTTTAGATGCTACAAGGTCTTCAATCTCAAACCTATCAAACTCAACAGAAATAAAGTCATCGTAAGTGACTACGATAGTTTCGTCAAATACTTCTAAATGAATTGATGCTTTCATTTGTTAACCTCCTCTAATGCTGTTTTGATTACAAGCATCGCTTTAGGGTTAATTACATCACCGTCTAAATACTTTTTAACGGTTGGCATAGATACACCTGTCTTCTTGCTAACGGTCTTGATTAAGCCGTGCTTCTTGTGTAGCTTAATTACTGCAATGATTTCTTTCAGTTCCATGCAGCAAATATACAAAAACTTTTAATATTACAAAAATATTTTAAAAATAAGAGCCTATAAATTACCACCTAATCATAGTTAGTGGCAAAATATAGTCAACTTTTTTACAATAAAAACTGGACAAATATCGGTAATTCCGATTATTCTCCTGCTAAAGACTCTGCGATGTAAACTCCGATTCTATCTGATAGCACTTGCATCGTTTTGTCTGTGAGTGCCGGTGATATAAAAGGTCTTGCTTTTGTTCCATTTCTATGAATCTTTCTTGCGATAACGTATGCAAGAGATTTAATTGCTGTGCGTTTGTCTTGATTCTTTGATGTCCTTACTTGGATTCCTTTGTTTTGAATCCACTCTTCAATAGATTTTTGAAGTGTTGGGTTACTGGGTGAGTTTGTTCGTGTTGGAGGTCTGCCATTCTCAACATACTTCCAATAGTCCAACATTTGAATCTTTAAGTTATAGCCTTTAGGCTGTGTGCTTATTTCAGGTTCAATCTCTGAAAAAAGTCTATTAGATGCAAGGCTCTTATTTTTTTGAAGATTTATGCGAAAGTTAGCAATTAGCTCGTTTCCCCAATTCTGAATGATTCGCAATATGCCGTCATCCGATGGTGGGTTGTAACTACTCCACTCTTTGCCTATATCGTCAATGGTCTTCATTTCATCAACTCACGATTAGCATAAAGATAAAAGTCCTGCATACGATTAAGCCAACCTTTACCAAAGTCCTTAAACGAAGTAAGTGACTGCAAAAAGGAAACTCGCCAAGCGTAGCATGATTCAAAAACCCACTTTTCTGACTTTTGCGAAATAAGGCTATTTAAGGCATTAATTGTTTGCTGCCCTATCTTACCATCAACTTTCAAATTAAAGCCATGAGAGTTTAAGAAACGCTGCATCTGACGTGAAGCACCACCTATCCCACTACCCCAAGCAAAGTCTGCCCAAAATTCAGCAATTATTTGTGAGTTTATAGCAGTAGCATTAACGCCATCCCAATATCTTTGGTAAACGCTTAAAAAGTCATTATGCGTCATCTTGTAGAAACGTGCAATAGACTCTGATGTTGAGCCATGTATTGTACGCCACACCATCCAAGTGATTCCCTTGTTTGTGTGAAATCCGCTTCCGTCAGGTACTGGATGTCTTGAGGCTGTATCTGCCTTGTGTTTAGATAGACCGCCTTCCCACTTGAGAATATAGTCGATGTTAGAGTGTTCTATTTTTGCCATTTTCCAAATGTTTGATAAGTCGGTTGATGTACCATTCTGCTTTTCGTAGGTCTTCAACTCCGTTTTTACGATCATAACGAATAATGTACTTAAGAGCATTACCCTGACAATAACCTTTAAATGCTTCATAACTCATTGCTGCTTTAATTGAATCTATGGCTTCAACTTCGCCTTGATAATGTGGTGGTTTGTTAACTACGTCCATAGTGCTTCAAATTCATTTAACGGCAAATCTATTAAAAAAGTGTGATTACCAATGCAATATACATGAGTCATTTCGTAAAATTCTGTCGCAGCTATGACATGATTAAGGTCTAACCACCCCTCTTCTATTATCTCAACAGCATCTGCACCCATATCCAGACCTAACTTTTCGTAGATTGGATCAATATTATCTTCTTGAAAAACAAAGTTTACTTTTACTCTCATAATGTTTTGTAAGTAAATGCTGTGACTTTAATTTCTTCTTTTCCGTCTTTAATAATTCTTTGAGGGTGCATTTCTAACCATCTACCGCCTACTGGCTTTGGAGTGCCTCCTCTTTCAACGTGCCAACCTCCTTTACCATCATTGTACTCTTCTTTGTAAGTAGCAGTTCTAATCATTAAAATATCTCTTAAATGAACTTTGTGAGATTCGTTTATTCGTTCAACGGTGTAGGTCAATTCGTGGTCTTCGTGAACGTGTCCCATCCAAATCATATCAGCACCTTCTACCATTGTAGACATACGATTGTACTGAATGACTCCTCTTGTTACCGGTCCACCACCACCGCTTCCGTGAAAGTATTTAATGCGATAAGAACAACCGCCTCTGTTAGGCTCTCTGCTAAATGAATAAACTATCCACCCACCATAACCACCAACTTCAATTTGAGTATTGTTTTTTGAGTTTAAACCAAAAACAAAGCGTTCAATTACGTCTGTCTCTTGACGTTTGAGAATAGCGGTCTCATGATTACCATAACCTACAACTTTAATCAAATGAGCATAAGGTGAGAACCAATCTACCGCATCACTTACAACCGCATCTAAATAGTTTGCTTTGTTGTGTTCAGGTCTAATATCATTTTTGTTTTTTCGTGGATCATATGCTCCCTGCATTAAGCAGAAAGTATCACCGTTGAGCAGTACGTCCGCTCCGATTTCTTTTGCTTGATCAAGGTGACGTTTAAGCAAACCTCTGTCGCATTTTGGATTATCCCAATGGGCATCAGAGATGAGTAAAACCTTTTTAGGTGTGAAGTTGTTGCGTAGTACATGGACGTTATTCTTCATATAAATAGTGCTAATATGATTAGTGACCAAGAGATAATCGCAAAGTCTCTATATCGCTTTGCATCTCCTTTTAAATCAAAATTAGCGTTTTTAAGTTCGATGATTTGTGAGTGCTGTTCTTGTATGAGAATTGAGTCATTAGCCGCCAATTTGACGTATAATGACTGCTTTTGGCGACATTTGTGAAGTTCCAATAGACGCAAGTTTATTTCCTTAATCGTGCTGTCGGAGTATTGAGAGAATAGACTCTGTGGTGTGAGCAGAAGTGATAGAATCAGCAAATACTTTGTAAATAGAATCGTGCTTTTTTTCAATCTCATAGATTTCTCTGATTATGACTACTCTACTGGTATCAAGTGGGTATGTCGCAGTAGCTTTCGAGGTAGGGCGTGTTAACCACAAAGTCAATACCATGCCCAGCAACAACATCAGATTTAGCATCATAGAAAGGTTCAGCCGTTGCACTAACGACAATCTCGAAGTCTGTATCTGTAACATTTCGTTTAATTAAAGTAACAATATCTAAAATAATTCCTGCTGTGTCTGAAAGCACCTCAATAGTGTTAGAACCGCTCTCAAACTGCCTATCCATTACAAGCATAGCGAAGTTGTAACTAACTAATCTTGCCTCTGTGTTAAAAGTAAAGCCGTTAGGCACTAACCAAACTAAAGGATAGTATTTAACCTCTTCAACCGCAAAGTCAAATTCAGCTCCTACTGCGAACTTGCCCACCATTTTGTGTGCTTCCGCTTGAGTTTGGATGTGATTGATTATCTGATTTAACGTCATAAAGTTTGATTAGTTTCTTCTCGTTTTTTAATCGCCATTTATTTTTGAGGGAAGTCATAATTTTTAAAGCATTCGTCTTCTGTACCTGGTAAGTACATTCCTCCAAAGAAAGCCGTGTTACTTGGATGGATAACATCGAATCCACTACCAGGATTTAAGTACAATGGGTAAAGAGTCGGGTTTTCCTTTAGATAATCTCTTAATCTTTCAGCGTAGTATTCAGCCTTATCTCTGTATCTCTGTTCTATCAAAGTTAATTCACTTGGTGTGATAGGGTTAGCATTGTCTGCTGTCCTCGAAGATACGCTTTTATTTAAGAATTTAAATGTCATTGGAAGCATTGACTCCACCAATGTGTAGTATTTTAGACAAGGTGCAATATAAGAGTCTAAAAGTGTTGTATTATCAGCCGTCAACGTGCCATTAAATGCTTGGTCTTGTAACTGGTTGTAAATACCTGATCCGATTACATCTCTAACGTAAACCTCTTGAGCCTCTTTTATAGCAGACTTAAGGAGTTTATCATCAAGATTTTCGTTGATGGGTGTGTTGTCCTTTAAAAAGGATACGGATATAAAGTAAACGAAATTAGCCATTTTTTCTTCTTAATAATTGTGATTTCCAAATGTGACGGCAATAAGGTACATGAACAGCAGGAGAAGAGCCTTTAACGGTCATCCAACCGCCTCTACGCTTCCAAGCGTCATAACCAGGTATTCCGTATTCACGCTGTAAAACTAAACTGATTTGGTCAATATCCTCTCTTGAGTACACACGATTTAAAGCGATTAGTCTTCTGCAAAAGTCTCTCGAAGTTGGGATAACATCGCCTCCGCTGATGCCAGGTGCTTTCTCATAAGTGTAACGCACTACTAACTCTGTGTCAAGTCCTGACCTTCTTAAGTCCGTTCTACCTTCTTCTGATATGTTTAGAACAGCATCGTTAGGCACTATTCTTCCATCGTTTATCATTCGGTCAACAGCTTCAGCGATAAGTGCAGGATCTTCTTTGATGTTGTTAGCAAGGTCTTGCAAAGTAAGTTGGTTGTTACCTTGTAGAAATTGCAAAATAATCAATTCAAGAGCGGAAGCAAACTGCATTGGCACAGCCTCAAACATTTCAGCAGATTCACCGTACTTTGAGAACACTTCTAAATCTCTGTCATCGTCCCAGTTAAAAGGGTTTTCTGTAGAGCATGAACAAGATTGTTTAGAGAATTGCACCGTTTCAGTCATTCCCATCTCTTTACGAGCCTCCGCTTGAGAGATAATACCTTTTTCAAAAAGCATAACGTAGTCAAGTCCGATAGGAGGTTTATTCTTGGTTATAAGTTTAACAGGTGTGATATATTTAAAAATAGACGTTAACGCTCTATCCATTTGATTCTGACGTGGCTCAATGTAAGACGTTTGAAAAGCCTCGTACGCTTCTATAAGTTCACTTCTGCCGCCTAACTGACCTTCTGTCTTGATGCCAAACAACATTGGAGAAGTTACCCTGTGAGCCATTAAAATCTCTTGCTGTACGGTCTTATTTAAGATGTCAAACTGCTTATCGAAGTCTGATGGTGTAAGGTTGTTGACGATTGACGGAGTTTCGTTAGGATCATTAAACTGAATGATGATAGAACCTGCGTTATCCGTTCCGCTAAAATTCTCCTTAAAACGTCTCATCGTTTGACGAGCCTCTTCAGGAGTTGGAATGCCTTTGAAAAGTTGCAACAAGGTCTGTGCAGAGAAACCGCTTTTAATTGAGTTTAAGTGGAAATTGGCTATCTCTGTGTCAATCTCTATGTATTTAAGAGCTGACTGATATGGTGCAGTAGGGTACTCGCCTTGACCTGCTTTGTACAACTTAAAGTAAAAAAGTTGCTTATTTTCTCTGGTTAAAGGATTCCAACAATAGTAGTAAATTGGCTCTACTCTTCTATCGCTCCAATCTTCAGCATACCAATAGTGACCGTCAAGTGAATGACGCACATTTTGGAAAGGTAAATGATAGATTTCAGCTACGGAGGTTTTCGCCTTATTCCAAATAACTTCCAAAGCGAAGCCGTCAAAAAGTTCAAGGTCTGCTGCGATTTTACTTTTAACGTCATCAAAGGACTCGTAAGCGTTAATTGAGGCAAGTCTATCATTTGCTATGGTTAGTTGCTCTGTGCTGTTTGCTACTACCTCTGTTTTATCACCTGCGATGTATTCTGCTTTCTGCGTTACGATAGCACCGTGTTTTGGTGAACTATTAAACAAGTCAATCAGCATATTAGGATAACGATTATCCGCTCCGTAGGTGATATAGTTCTTTGCCTTATTCTCCTTGAAGATAGGGATTTTTGATTCAGCAAAGTTAATTCTTAAAAATTCAGTCATTTTCCTTGTCCTTTATATTTTTTGAACGATTCGTGTTTATTCTTATGTTTCTTGTGTCTGCCTAATTTCGCTTTAGGCTTTGCACTATGATTATTTTGCTGAACCTTTGCCAAAGTACTTCTCTATTAAAAGTGAGTCGTTAGCCTCGTGAATTTCAACTAAAACTTGCATTGCACTATCATGCACTTCTTGGCTTTCTTCTATCTGCACCTCAACTTTCTCTTCGATGGTTGGTCTTGTTGTAAGGGCTAAAATAACTACCAATAGCCCTAACGCTGCTAAAAATTTCATATCTTACCTAATTTTTTGTAAAGGGTTATTTCAGTAACTAACGCACTACACAATGAATCTTGCGTTTTTAGTTGCTTGGATAGTTTTTCGAGTTTTGCCTCGCATTCCAATAGTCGAGCCTCGCAGCGGTCATTAATGCTTTTAGATTGGTTTTCAGTTCGTATATACAACACGCTCACGACAACCAAGAGTAAAAACATAATTGCCTTACTTGGGTCGCTTTTAAACTCTTCAAAGGTTATTGGGAATTTCATATAAAGTCGGGTGATGGTGGTGGTGTGTACTCTGCTTGTGGTAGGTCAAGAATCCAAGACCATTCGGTTAATGCTATTTCTTCTTTGTCTTGGGATGAAAGAAAAATTGCATAATTATTTTCTAAATACTTTCCTGCACTAAAAAAATTAACATCGTTATAATATACCATATGGATGGTATGGTATTGCTCTTCGGTTAAAATATACACAATCATACTTCTCTATTTAATGTTGTTTGAAACGCTTGTACGGCAGTATAATAATTAGCAGACATTGTTGCTCCTAACGAATTGCCAATAAACGCAAATGCAATTCTATTGCTTGACCAATTTGCATCGCCACCTTGATTAGCCCCCAATATTATCTGATTCGTTGTTATTGTCGCTGCTACATTTGATGCTTTTGGGTTAGTACCTAAACTATTCCCATTTTTATAAAAATTAACATCCGTTGAATTTACTCTCTCTATTTGATAAAAGCCTTTATTTTCTGAATTAGATTCAGTAGTTGTGTTATTATCATTTACTTTTCCAATTAAATTATTGGAACTTCTTGGAAACAATTCAATTAATCCACCGCTTCCATCATTTGAAATTGCACAGCCGTTATTATTAATATTTGTATTTTGATAGATGCCCACACTACAATCATTTTTTTCACTACTTGGGAAAACCAGACTCGTAAATATATATGTATAGTATCCCCCTGGTGTTATCCCGAGGCTTGAATAAGCATTACCACTTGATGGGTTTAAGCTAAAACTTGAACTTTTTAAATTTTTATTTATTGCTTGTAATGGGTTTGAACCACCGCCACCCACCATTGGATAGATGGCTTTCATTTTTGACCAAATGCCGTACCCTTTTAAATCTTTTACAAGTTGATCGGTTGCTGATTGTTCAGTAGTTGTAAGTGACCCACCACCCGCAATTACCCTGTTATAAAAAGCCAAATAATCAGGGTCAATTTGCCCTATACTACTTGCTACAAATCCGTGTGTACTTAAAATCATGATACAATATCTCCAAACAAATACCACTCATCAGTACCTATCTTTATTAAAGTAGCACCGCTATACTGCACATTCAATTTAAGTTTACCGCCATTACTTCTGATAGTTACTCCGCTTGTTGCAACTACGGTAGTTTGACCTGCTCCGTATTGGGCCAAAAGTATTTGAGTGCCTGTTGGAAATGCAACTGAAGAGTTTAAAGGGATAGTTAAGTTATTGGCACTACCTACGTTCATCTCAACCAACTTATCCGCATCACTTAAAACAAGTGTATAAGATGCAGTTTGGCGGTTAGTTGTAATTAGTTTTGCAGTCTTGCTATCTACTTGCGTCTGAACCGCACTCGTTACCCCACTCACATAACCTAATTCAGTAGATGTAACCGAAGAAACTGCAACTTTACCGCTGCCGTCAGATACTAATGCCCTTGAAGCCGTTAAATTTTCGGTGTCAATGGTTGTTGCTGCTCCTGTGATTGTTGCTTGTTTTGCGTCAAGTGCCGTTTGCAAATCAGTTTGGTCTGACAATGTTCCTGTGATTGTACCCCAAGCGGTTGCACCGCCTTTAGAGATTAAATCACTATCGGTAATGCCATCTTTCCACCAATATTCAACAACCGCACCACTCACTAAAATTCCCACCGTTAAGCCTTTATAACGTAGGGTAGAGCCTATCTCACTTTTTGCAGTCGCTACATCCGCATAAGGCCCATATTTGGCATCTACTGCCGTGTTTGAACCTACTACGATACCCGCTGATAATTGTATACCTGATAATGCCATTTTATGAGTTTCTTAATTCGATTGTTGGGTTAGAGTTAGTCAATGCTGATTTACTAACGTGAACTTTATAAGATTGTGAAGACCAATAGCCGTCAGGTGAGTTAACACTTTCAGTTGCTACTGCTTCAAATACCACCGTGATTGCTCCGTTATCCAAAGCAGTTACATAGTAGACCGTTTTTGTGGTTGATGCTGCTGGGTAAGCAACTGCCAAGTATTGTGCAGATACGTTGTAAGGCACACTCAAAGTTCCCGTTGAACCTGCAACTACTTTTGTTGCCGTACCTGCCGCAATAGCCGAAGCCATATCACTTGCCGTAATTGGTGAACTTGATTTAAGATAAAACCAAGGATAAACACCCGTAACCGTTGGCGAAGATGCTGAATCGGTTGTTGTGCCGCTTACTCGTGAAGCGTCCAAGTTTGTTCCAATATTACCTTTGTTATCAAAATAATCTCCCGTACCTGCATCGTGATTGACCGTTACAGCCCAGTTATTTGAGCCGTTTGCAATTACGTTTGAAACTGCCAAAGTGTTACCTGCTTGTGCAGTTGATGAAATTCCCGTACCTGTAAAGGTGTATTGAGTAGCAGCCCCAACTAATGGATTGGCATTTGTTGTTCCATCCCCGTTGAAGATTGCACCCCTATCAAATGTCGCAGTAAGCGTTCTTGAAATGGTCTGCCCTACTTCTAATGTTCCGCTTGAACCACTGATAGTCAAGTTAACCGATTTTGCAGTTTTGATTGATGCCAAAATAGTAGGAAATAAAATTGTATCTAAAACTTGAACTAAACTTTTTGACTTCCAAAACGAAGCAGGTTGTGCAGTTGCTCCACCTACTGCAACGCTATTAACCGAATCAGAAATAGTTGAGTTGTAAATAGTGCCTAATGAATTTGAAGCCAATGTAAGCCCTTCATTTGCGTCTACTGATAATGTCGCTTGTTTGCCATCCAACTGCGTCTGAATTGCACTTGAAACACCGTTCAAATATTGAAACTCGGTATTGCTTACGGTACCATCCGCCAATTTCGCAGCATCTATTCCACTTGCTACCTTATCATTGTTAACAACACCGTTGTCGATTGTCCAAGTTGCTCCACTTGCTGACACGGTTATATCTCCTTTATCACCATCGGAAATGCCACCGCCACCGCTTATCGTAATATCTCCGCTTCCTAAAAGCGAAGTTCCGTTAATGGTCTTAATGTTAGTACCGCTTACTAAAGTAGCTTGTTTAGCGTTTAAGGCACTTTGTGTTGCACTTGAGATAGGCTTGTCAGCATCTGAAGTGTTGTCAACATTACCTAAACTTACATCGGACTTATCCAAAGTTACCGATCCAGTTTTACCTGCTACGCTTTGAACAGGCGATTGAGCCTTAATTTGTGTAATGCTTATCTTTTTTGTAGTAGATGCAGAGTTATCGACAATAGGCAGAACGTCATCATTCGCTATCGTTACAATGGCATCTAAAGCACTTATTTTTTTATCTGGCATTATAGTAGAATTTTAGAGTCATCTTCTTGAAGCAAAAAGTCACCGCTTTCTAAAAGTAGATAAGCGATAGTTTCAGGTGCTTCAATTTCGTATATTTTTTCGTTTAGTGTTACGCTGTAGCTTGTTCTAACTACATCAAAGTCAACTTTGACAATCCCTTGCTCTACTAATTCGTCAGCGTTTGCAGGAATTACGTTAGTAGGAGAAGTTTGAGCGTATATCTTGTACTCGTACTCACCTGCGTCCAAAGTAACCGTTGCACCCTCTGTAATAGCAAATTCGTTGTATCTTTCTTTGTAGTTTGAAGAGTCGGTAAGAATGAAGTTATACTCAACAGCAGTAAGTCTGTGCTTTAACGAGAATAAATAAGTAGGGTTTGCAATAGTGGTTTTCTCCGTTAACGTGAGATACCAATTTTTAGACTCTGCCTTATTTATCTGTAGCATTTTATGTAATTAGCAATTTTTCAGAAATGGCATAAAAA